>Ga0160422_10001865_pt1 | contig 13139 bp, 8 predicted proteins | sample Fk160mmetaG_FD_108192 | JGI IMG/M metagenome (GOLD analysis project Ga0160422, IMG submission 108192) | Marine microbial communities from the Central Pacific Ocean - Fk160115 60m metaG | ecosystem: Environmental > Aquatic > Marine > Oceanic > Photic zone | place: The Central Pacific Ocean...
ATATTCATAACATTGATGTTGCAAACTGGTTTATTGGAGAATATCCGTCTTACGCTCAGGGTATGGGGGGCAGAGAAGTAAGAAACGGAATGGAACATGGTCAGATATTTGATCATCATTTTGTAGAATTTCATTATCCTGGAGGAGCTGTTATTTCAAGTCAGTGTAGACACCAGAAAGGAACAGAAAGTAGAGTAGATGAAGTTTTTCAAGGATCAAAAGGATCAGTAGTATTGGGTAAGGGAGAAATATATAATTTAAAGAATGAGCTCACTTACAAATATCCAAAATCATGGTCTGAAGACCCAAATCCATATCAGGTTGAGCATGACAAATTATTTAAATCCATAAGGAATGGTGAAGTTATATCAGATACAGAAAATGCTGCTAAAAGTACTCTTACAGCAATTATGGGGAGAATGGCTACTTACACTGGAAAGAAAATCACATGGGATCAAATTATGAATTCTAAAGAAAACCTTGTGCCAGATGACTTGACTTGGAATTCTAATGCTCCAACTTTACCAGATACAGCTGGATATTATAAAATTCCTATTCCTGGAAAAACTAAATTTATTTAAATATGTTAAGAAGAACTTTCATAAATAAATTTTCGATTTCTTTATCGATTGGTTCACTATTTCCTTTTAATTCCTTTTCAAGGAATACTTTTAATTTAAATTATGCTCCCCACTTGGGAATGTTTAAAAATACCGTTGGAGATGATCCTATAGATCAAATTAATTATATGGCTGATCTTGGTTTTAGAGCTTTTGAGGATAATGGAATGAGCTCAAGATCAATTGCACTTCAAAATAAAATATCTAAAACTCTAGAGAATAGAGGAATGAAAATGGGAGTATTTGTTGCTCACAAAATTTACTGGGATAAACCAAATCTTTCAAGTGGAGACGATGATTATAAAAATGAATTTTTAAATTATATTAAGACTTCAGTTGAAGTTGCTAAAAGAGTAAATGCAAAATGGATGACAGTGGTTCCAGGACATTTAGATTTAAGGAAAGACATGTCTTATCAAACCTCAAATGTTATTGAAACTCTAAAGATAGCATCTGATATCTTAGAACCACATGGTTTAGTCATGGTACTAGAACCGTTAAACTTTAGAGATCATCCCGGTTTGTTTTTAACTGAAAGTCCACAAGCGTTTCAAATTTGTAGAGCCGTTGATTCTCCATCTTGTAAGATTTTATTTGATATATATCATCAGCAAATTCAGGAAGGAAATTTGATTCCTAACATAGATAATACATGGGATGAAATTGCATACTTTCAAATTGGTGATAATCCTGGAAGAAAGGAGCCAACTACTGGTGAGATAAATTATAAAAACGTATTTAAGTTTATTTATGAGAAGGGTTACGATGGCATACTAGGTATGGAACATGGCAAATCTATGCAAGGTGAAGAAGGAGAAAAAGCATTAGTAGATGCTTACTTAAAATCAGACTCATTCTAATTTCCTAAATGGTTTCTTTTACTTCCTACTAATATTAATTCTGTCTGTCTTCCATTTACATACCTAAAACCTGTCTTCTCAAAAACTCCAGCTTCTTCGAGCATAACTCTAATATCTTTATTCCATTCTTTGATAAATACCTTTGTATTCAATTCAATAGCATAAACAGTATTATAGTTCATAGGAAAATCACCAGTGAAAGGAACTCCTCCTTGAGAATCCCACATTCCTAAGGTAGTTCCTGCTGAATGACCAAAAGTCCCAAGAGGATGAGTATAAATTTGAGGTCTAAAACCTTCATTTCTTCCTTGCTCTAAAGCTTCTTTTAGAATTTGATTACCTGTTTTTTTGTATTCAAATAAATCAGTGAATATATCTTGTACTCTATTTCCCTCATCTAAAGCTTTCACAAGATAGTCTGGAGCCTCAGTTTCATCTGGTTTAAGTACGTATGCTAACTCTTGGCAGTCTGTATTTAATGTCAGATATGTAATGCCAAAATCACAATGAATTAAATCTCCAGGTAAGATTATATCAAATTTTGACTCACCATCGAAGGCATAAAGATCACTATTCTCATTTCTTTGGACATCAATTGTTGGATGGAACCATGTTTTAAGACCAAGTTTTTTGACTTTTTCCCTCATCCACCATACTACATCATCCGTAGATGTAACTCCGGGAGTTATAACGTTAGTTGAAAAAGCTTCGTTAATAATTCCGTGAGTTATTTCTACAAGTTGATCATATATAATCATTTCTTTCTCAGTTCGTGTTTCAATCCACCTTATTGCAAGTTTCTCAGCAGAAACTACTCGTTTAGATAATTTACTTGACAGATTTTCTAGAAATAGTTCATAATCGGTTTTAACTATTCCATCAGCCAATGCAAAATGATCTGAATAATTTAATCCAATTTTTTCTGGATTTTTTTCTTCGATAAACTTAGCAAGTGCTTTCATCTGATTGGGTTCTTCTTCTTTATTCCAGATAGATGGAATATTTTTTCCAAATGAGTATCTAGCTATAGCAACTTTTTCTAAATCTTTACTTTTCTTATCATAGTGGAACGCCAATATTGTTCTTCTTCTTGCATTTAACCAAGTAGGTGGAAGAAGAGTCTTGATGACTGGATCCTCATTATATTCTCTTGTTATAATAACCCACATATCAATTCCTGTCTCCTCCATAAGTTGAGGGAGTAGGTTGTCAAATCTATCTTTTTGAATTTCTTCTATAACTCTAGCTCTTTCTTTAAGACTTAGAATATCTTGAGCATTAATTTGAAATGATATGAAAAGGAAAAGAATTAAATTAATTATCTTCATTGTTACTAATTAAAATTAAACCAAATTGAATACCCAAAATACTAATTATTGGAAAGAAAATTTAAAATACTTAGGAATTCTTTTGTCAATATGGTTTCTTGTTTCTTTTTGTTTCTCCATTTTATTTAAAGAATTTTTAGATTCATTTTATCTAGGTGGATTTAAGTTAGGCTTTTGGTTTGCTCAACAGGGATCAATGTATGTTTTTGTCATTCTTATATTTATCTATGTTTATTCGATAAATAAGCTTGATAAAAAATATGGATTTCATAAAAAAGATTAAAAATGGATGTTCAAACTTGGACCTATATTATAGTTGGAATTACTTTTTTGATATATATCTCTATAGCTATTTGGTCTAAGGCTAATTCAACTAAAGAATTTTATATTGCAGGTAAAGGAGTTTCTCCTTTAGCTAACGGCATGGCAACTGCTGCAGATTGGATGTCAGCAGCATCTTTTATTTCTATGGCTGGAATAATTGCCTTTGCTGGTTATGATGGATCAGTATATCTGATGGGGTGGACTGGTGGTTATGTACTCTTAGCTTTGTTATTAGCTCCGTACCTAAGAAAATTTGGAAAATTTACTGTTCCTGACTTTATAGGAGAAAGATATTATTCAAATAAGGCAAGATTAGTTGCTGTATTTTGTGCTCTTGCTGTATCATTTACTTATGTTGCTGGGCAGATGCGAGGAGTTGGTATCGTATTTTCTAGATTTCTAGAAATTCCTATAGAATCTGGAGTTATTGTTGGAATGGTTATTGTTTTATTCTATGCAGTATTAGGTGGAATGAAAGGAATTACTTATACACAGGTTGCTCAATATTGTGTTTTAATTTTTGCATTTATGGTACCTGCATTTTTTATCTCTTTTCAAATGACAGGTAATTTTATTCCTCAAATAGGTATGGGTTCAATGATAAATGATGGATCAGGAGTTTATCTACTTGAGAAATTAGATTTACTCTCTAAAGACTTGGGGTTTACTGAATATACTAGCGGATCAAAATCAGTACTTGATATTTTTTGTATAACTCTAGCACTAATGGTAGGTACTGCTGGACTTCCTCACGTGATTGTTAGATTTTTTACAGTGAAGAGAGTCAGAGATGCTAGGAAATCTGTTGGCTTAGCACTCCTTTTTATTACAATATTATATACAACTGCTCCTGCAGTTTCTGTATTTTCAAAATTGAATTTAATTGATACAGTTAGCGAAAAAGAATATTCTTCTATGCCAGAGTGGTTTAAAAATTGGGAGAACACAGGATTAATAGATTTTAATGATAAAAATAATGATGGAATTATAAATTATAATAATTCTAGTAATAATGAGTTAACAATTGATAATGATATAATGGTATTGGCTAATCCTGAAATCGCAAATTTACCGGCTTGGGTTATTGCTTTAGTTGCTGCAGGTGGATTAGCTGCAGCTCTTTCTACAGCAGCAGGACTATTGTTAGTAATTTCTACCTCAGTATCAAACGATTTAATTAAAAAGATTTTTTTGCCAAATATTTCGCAGAAAAGAGAATTATTAATAGCAAGAATTTCATCTTTTTTTGCTGTTATTGTAGCTGGTTATTTTGGAATAAATCCCCCAGGTTTTGTTGCTGCAGTTGTTGCTCTTGCTTTTGGATTAGCAGCAGCTTCTTTTTTTCCTGCTATAATTCTGGGTATTTTCACTAAAAGGATTAATAGGGAAGGTGCTATATCTGGTATGATTATTGGAATTTCTCTCATGCTCTTTTATATGGCTAAATTTAAATTAGGATGGTTAGGGCCTATACCTCCTTCTTCAGAGTGGTGGTTTGGTATTTCACCAGAAGGATTTGGATCTATTGCTATGTTATGTAATTTTATAATTTCAATTGTAGTGTCATATTTAACCTCACCTCCTCCACAAAAAGTAGTTCAGTTGGTAGAGGATATCAGAATACCAGAAAATTAATTTTCTTTATAAAATATTTTTTCTTCTATAGATTTCCATAATAATAGAGATGCATAAGTATTATAAGGAGCCCATGATTTTATTAGTTCATCTAATCTCACATTACTCAAATTTTTAATGTCATAATTAAGTTTAATGCTATTTAATAAAGCAATATCTTTTTTTGAAAAAATATTTTCTCTGAATAAAATAAAGATAAGAAACATCTCAGCTGTCCAACTTCCTACTCCTTTAATAGTAGTTAATTCATTAATTATTTTATTATCACCTAATCTATCAAAGTCTATTTTACTATCAAGAAAGTATTGGTAAACATTCTTTATATATTTTACTTTCATTCTAGATATACCTATACTTTTTAATTTATTATCGTCAATCTCTAATATTTCATTATTTGATTTATCAGAAATCAAATCATTAAATTTTTTTTTAATTGATATAGCTACTTTAAAACTAATTTGCTGTTCAATAATTAATTCAGCTATTGCTTTTGCGTAGTTACTAAAATACCTGTCTTTAATATCAATTTTATCTCCAAACACATTAATAAGGAATTCCATTACTTTATCTTTTTTGAGATGTTTAAATGGTTTATAATAAATATTAGGTTTCATCTATAATGATTCAATAAGGTATTCGGTTTCAAGAGGTAGGTCTTCAACTTTTACGATGTGATAATTATTGTAATAGGGATGTAAAACAAGTAGATTCATACTCGAGACTTTAATTCCATAATTTTTTTCAAGTATATACTTATAGATGTTTTGTTGGAGGCAATACTTATTGTAGTCAGTTGAACTCATATGACCTAATCCATTTAAACAATTTTCAAAAGGATTGTCTTTTTCAACTTCACCATTTGAGTTTATTAATTTTTTTGATCTTTTCCAATCAAATAGAAAGACTTCACTATTTGATTTTTTATATACCATATCGATTGTGCCTGCTAGTAATTTTTTTTCATCAAAAACCCTCCATTCAGTTCTAAACGGTTCGTAATTAGATTTAATAAATTTCTCATGAAATCGCATGAACTTTTCTAATTCAGGTGAGTTATCATATTCTTTTTCATTGTAAAAATTTTCAATTTGGTTGTGAAGGTTTGTACCTTCTTTCCTTGCTTTATCTCCAAGATCAGCCCATCTTTTCAATATATCCTCTACTTTTTCTCCGGTTTTTCGACTTTCATTATTTGCCCAATAATTTTTATCAAACTTTGGAAAAAATTCACTTATTAGTTGAGTGACTGATTTTGCATTTTTATTTCCATCGATTGTATAGATGTGATCTTCTTCATTGAAGTTTATTCTCTTATCTCTCTCGTGTATGTTTAAATCTTTAAGATCTTTCATCTTTGCAATATTACTAATGATTTAATCCAATTATTTATAAAAAAAACTATATTTAATTTTTAACCAAACAATTAAGATTTATGGAAGTTAATGAATTACTAGTTCCTACAGTGCTTGGAGGAATTTGTATATTAATAAGTTTTTACGGTCTAGCTATTGCTAAAGATAGAAAATATGCACTAGGTGGACTTTTTTTATATTCTCTTATTCCTATTTCTCATAGGATGGGAATTTTTTTAGAAAACCCAGAAGATTATTTTAGTTTAGTAACTGCTGTAATTTTTGTGTGTCAAGCAATTATTGCCATACCAGTAGGTGGTTTTCTAAGTCCTAACTCAGACTCTGTTCAAAAAACATGGTCTCTGAAAGTTCAGCTTACAATATTAGTTATTAATGCTTCATTTGCAGCATTGATTCTTAGCGATCCAATGGTACCTACAATTATTGGAGCATATCATGGTATTTATGCTTTAATGATGTTAGTTGCTATTTCAAAAACATTGGCTGGTAAAATGGATATGAAATAAATTTTATAAAAATTTCATTAAATTAAAGGTCTAATAACTAGACCTTTAATTTTTTACTATGAAATATATTCCATTATTAATCTTACTTTTATTAAACTCCTCATTAACCTTATCGCAGACAAGATCTATAGACGCAGAAAGCAGTGTAGTAACTAATCATTTTGTAACTGTAAATGGAAATCGTATTCCGTACTCAGCTACAGCTGGTACTCTTCCAGTTTGGAGTGATGAAGATAAAGCAGTTGCTACTTTATTCTATACATATTATAAAAGATCTGATGTAAAAGATAATACAAACAGACCTATCTTTTTCTCATTTAATGGTGGTCCTGGTGCAGCATCTATCTGGATGCATATGGGATACACTAGTCCTAGAGTTTTAAATATTGATGATGAAGGATATCCTATTCAGCCATACGGAACAAAAGAAAATCCTTATTCTATAATTGATGTCGCAGACATTGTTTATGTAAATCCAGTAAATGTAGGTCTATCTAGAATTTTAGATACAGAATACGATAGATCAAATTTTTTTGGTGTGAACTCAGACATAAAGTATCTGGCTCAGTGGATTGAAGATTTTATAAATAAATATAATCTATGGTTGTCTCCAAAGTATTTAATTGGAGAGAGTTATGGAACAACTCGCTGTTTTGGTCTTGCATTAGAACTTCAAAGTAGGTGGCATACAACTTATCTTAATGGAGTAATTTTAGTTTCTCCTACTGGTCTTGGAATTGAAAGAGATGGTCCAGTAAATTCAGCACTTAGAATTCCATATTTTGCAGCTACAGCATGGTATCATAATAAACTTGATAACGATTTACAGTCGAGGGAACTATTAGATTTATTAGATGAAGTTGAAAAATTTTCAGTAAATGAATTTCTACCAGCGGTGACTCTAGGAAATTCTATTTCTGAAAGTGACAGATCTGAAATAGCTAGAAAAGCTGCAAGATACTCAGGTCTTAGTGAAAGGGATTTTATAGATAATAACTTAGATGTCACTGACCAATATTTTTGGAAAAAATTGTTATATGATGAAGGATTTATATTGGGTAGACTAGATTCAAGATACAGAGGTATTGATAAGAAAAATTCTGGTGTCTCAGTTGGTAGTTACCCTGAACTAGATGCTTGGGATCATGCATTTACCCCTGCGATGCAAGACTACCTAAAGAATGATCTTAACTATAATACTAATATGAATTATAATGTATGGGGTAACGTTAGACCTTGGAATAGAGATAATGATAGGACTGGTGATAATCTTAGGCAGGCAATGGCAAAAAACCCTTTTCTTAATGTTATGATTCAATCAGGATACTATGATGGCGCAACTCAATATTTTGATGCAAAATATACAATGTGGCATATTGATCCAAGTGGTAAAATGAAAGACAGGTTATCTTTCAAGGGCTACGAAAGTGGCCACATGATGTACTTAAGAAGAGAGGATCTTAAAAACTCTAATGATGACATTAGAGATTTTATTAAGAAAACTATTCCTACATCACCTGCTAAATATTAGTCTTATGAGATTTTTTATTTTCCTATTCTTCATTTCGAATATATCTTTCTCTCAAGATGAATTTACTTTAGATCAAATTAAATCATATCCTTTTCCAAATGAATTGACTGGATCTACTGATGCTTCTAAAATTGCATGGGCATTTGATGAAGAAGGTAAAAGAAATATATATGTGGCTGAAGGTCCTTCTTTTATCTCAAGAAGGTTAACATCATATATGGAAGATACCGGTCAGGAACTGTCAAGTGTTTCTATTTCCTCTGATGGTAATTGGATAGTATATATAAGAGGTGGAGATTTTGGTTCAAATTGGGATGACGAGTTACCAGTGAACCCCACATTTAATCCAATTCCTCCTAAGGTTCATATCTGGAGTATTCCCTTTTCTGGAGGAGATCCTATAATGATTGATGAAGGTATAAATCCAGTTATTTCTCCTAAAAGCAATGAAATTGCATACGTTAAAGATGGACAGATATGGGTGTCTTCTATTGATGGTGAAGGGGATCCTAAAAAATTATTTCATTCAAGGGGAAGAAATGGATCTCATTCTTGGTCTCCTGATGGATCGAAAATAGTCTTTGTTTCATACAGATCAGATCGTTCATTCATTGGTATTTATAATAATGATGGTACTAATATAAAATGGATGAACCCTTCTTTTGATAGGGACTCATCGCCTAGATGGTCACCTGATGGAAATCAGATTGTCTACATAAGACAACCAGGAGCAGCAGGAGAACCCGACTCAATACTTGGAGCAAGACATGTACCATGGAAAATTGTGAAGTCAGATATAAATACAATGATAAGTGAAGAATTATGGGAAGCTCCTAAAACCATAAGAGGTTCATACCCAAGAACTCAGGGAGGAGCTAATTTACACTGGGCGCATAAAAGGATAGTTTTTCTTTCATACCATGATGGATGGCAACATTTATATTCAATCTCAGAAAGTGGAGGTGACCCAACATTACTAACCCCTGGTAACTTTATGTGTGAGTACATAAAATTATCTCCAGATAGAAAATCTTTGGTTTTTACTGCAAATACCGGTAGAGATGAATATGATATTGATAGAAGACACATTGTTCAAGTTTCTGTTGATAAGCAAAATATGAAAGTTCTTACCAACGGAAAAGGTCTGGAGTGGACACCATTAGTTGTGGGAGATTTAAATCATATAGCATACATAAGTGCATCATCAACTAGACCTCCTCTTCCTACTGTATTGAATTTAAATTCAAATAATATAAAATTATTATCTGAAAATAGAATTCCTGAAGATTTTCCGTCTGACAAGATGGTTATTCCAACTCAGATAAAATTTAAATCTATTGATGGAGTAGAGGTATATGCAACAAAATTTGAAAGAGATGATAATAAGAAAAATAAACCCGCAGTAATTTATATTCACGGAGGTCCTCCTAGACAGATGTTATTAGGATGGCACTACTCATCTTATTATTCAAATGCATATGCATTAAATCAATACTTAGCTAACAAAGGTTTTGTTGTTATCTCAGTTAATTATAGACTAGGAATTGGATATGGCTATGAATTTCATAACCCTATTGATGGAGGAACTAAAGGAGCATCAGAATATAAAGATGTTAAAGCAGCGGGAATTTGGCTGAATAGTCAAAAAAATATTGATAAGGATAGAATCTATGTCTACGGAGGAAGTTATGGTGGATATCTTACCGCAATGGCATTAGGTAGAGATTCAGAATTATTTTCAGGTGGTGTTGATATTCATGGAGTTCATGATAGGACTCTTTATGGATATTTAAATTCAATCAATTATGAAAAAGCTCCAGATTATGATTTAGCTCGTGAAACTGCATGGAAATCATCTCCTGTTGCAGATGTAGATACCTGGAAATCTCCTGTATTAATTATTCATGCTGATGATGATAGAAATGTATATTTTAAACAAAGTACTGATTTAGTTCAAAGGTTGAGAAAAAAAGATATTTATTTAGAGACATTAGTTATTGTTGATGACACTCATCACTTTATGATGTTTGATAATCAAATGAAAGTAAATAAGGCTACTGCTGACTTTTTAATTAGACTTTCTGAAGGAGATATTAATTAGATTTTATAGGATCATCTCTTACAATAATTGTATCTCTAAATAATTCTCCACTTTCTAATTCAATTTTTAATTTATATTTTCCAGGTTTAATATCATATGTTTGGTAAACTTTTTCTCCAAAAATATTTTTTCCATTTGCATACATACCAAATTCATCAAGAAATTTTTTTCTTAATTTATTAACTTCTTCAAAAGAATTTAATTTTTGAAAATTATACGATTTTAAATTTTTCTTATTTAAAACTATATCACTAAACTCATCAACTAGATCAATAAATTTTCTTTTATAATTTTCTAGTTCTTTAGAGTTACGATCTAATATAAATGGCCATATAAAGCGATTTATTCCATCAATTATATTTATTTCTTTAATATAAAAATTACTTTCTAAATCATTTGATATTATAAGTTTTCCTTTTTCACTTCTTTTACCAAAAAAATTTATAATTGCTCCGTATGGGGGATTTTCTCCTCTAAATTCAAAATAAGGTTGTTTTCTTCCAGTATTTATTGTTATCCATTTTGTAGATACTCTTGACGGGATTATATTATTTGAATTTAAGTTTAGATTTCTGAGAGGAGAGATGTCATCTAATATCCATATGCTTTTTCCATGTGTTCCTGCAACTAAATCTCCATCTCTAGGATGGATGACAAGATCGTGGATAGCAACACTTGGAAGGTTAGAACCTAACTTTTTCCATGTTTTTCCTCTATTAATAGTAAAATAAACTGATTTTTCAGTTCCAACAAATAAAAGATTTTCATCTACAAAGTCTTCTTTAATAACATAAACAGAATAATCATTGGGCAAGTTAGATGTTATATTTTCCCATGACTTTCCATAATTATTTGTCATAAAAACATATGGCTTATTATCATCAAATCTATGGTTATCAAATGAAACATATGCTCTCCCTTTTTTATGCTTTGAAGCTTCAACTCTACTAACCCAAGTTTTTTGAGGCACTCCTACAATATTTGGTCTAACATTAGACCAAGTATCTCCATTATCTATTGTTATTTGGACATTGCCATCATCAGTTCCTACCCAAATTACCTCCTTATCAATAGGAGTATCGCTAATTGTAATTATTGTGAAATGATTTTCTCCACCAGTGTTACTATTTGTTAATCCACCCCCGTCTGATGTGTTTCTTAAGCTTTTATCATTTGTAGTTAAATCTGGACTAATTATCTTCCAATTATCTCCTCTATCATCAGACTGGAATAAATGGTTAGATCCAAAAAATACTTTTTTTGAATTATTTGATGAGATAATAAAAGGACTGCTCCAATTAAATCTAAATTGTGGCGGTAATAACGGCCTATCTGGTCTTTCCCTAAAGAACCAGTGTTCTCCAGGATCAATAGTATAACGATTTCTTGTCTCATCATAATCATATTCTACAAAATCAGTGAAATTAGTTATTGTTTCTGGAGTAGGAGTAATAAATGTATATTCTCTAGTTTCAATATTTTGTCTTGCAACAAATCCTACATGATTTACAGTATAAACTGTTTTCCAATCATCAGGATCAATTTGAGTGTGAAATCCATCTCCTTCAGCTATCCATGAGCTATGCATATTCAAGATTCCTCTAAACTCTCTGCTATTACTTGGTGTTATCCATAAACCATTGTCTTGTAATCCACCAGCAACATAATAAGGGTCCCTCATATCTACTCCAATTGCATAATATTGCCCTATAGCCATATTATTATGAGAAAGCCAAGTTTTACCTCCATCAATAGATAATCTAGACCCTTGATCTGTAGCTAAATACATGATTTTATTATCATAAGGAGCAATCCACATATCATGGTCATCTCCACCATCGGTTCTCCATCTTCTTGAATAAAAACTTTTCCCCCCGTCATTTGAAATCATAAAACCTCTTGATACAACATAAATATTATTAGGGTTTATTGGATCGATTTCTATCTGACCATGATAGAAAGGTCTAACGGCATGTTTTAATAAAAAATTCCATGATTCACCTTCATCATATGAGATATAAACTCCAGTTCCTGGTTCTCCATCTGGAATTTTTTCATCTGCTTCATATGCCATAACCATAATATCTGGATTATTAAGATGAATAGAAATATCAATCATTCCACTCTTACCTTTTGCAAGCCCATTTGTTATTTTTTTCCAACTTTTTCCACCATCTATACTTTTAAATAGACCTCCTTCTTCTCCGCCACTTACAAAACTAGCTGGCTGTCTAAGTCTATGATAAAACCCAGCAAATATTATATCTGGATTATTTGGGTGAAAAATAATTTCTGTACATCCTGTTTTTCCATCATCTGGTAATCCGCCTAGTACTTTTTCCCATGAATTTCCACCATCAAGTGTTCTAAATAAACCTCTGTCTCCAGAATAACCCCACAAGTGACCGATTGCAGCTGCATAAACTATTTTTGAATTATTAGGGTGTATTTCTATTTCAGCAATCTGATGAGTTGATTTTAGTCCCATATTAGTAAATGTCTTACCACCATCTATTGATTTATATATTCCATCCCCCCATGCACTTGAATTTCTATTGGCGGATTCACCAGTTCCTACCCAAATTGTATTCAAATCATTTTGATCAAATTTTACAGAGCCTATAGATCCTGAACCATATTTATCAAAAATACTTTCCCATGTAACTCCTGCATTATCTGATTTAAAAACACCTCCGGAGGCAGATGCAATTAAAACCTTTCTATAATCTTTGTTTGACGCATCAATTGCAGCAATTCGACCCATCATATTTGCTGGTCCAATATTTCTCCAAGATAAATTTTTTGTACTCACATTTTGAGAGTAAATTTCGATGAATAAAAAAAGAAAGGTTAGCAGAGAT
>Ga0160422_10001866_pt1 | contig 13136 bp, 15 predicted proteins | sample Fk160mmetaG_FD_108192 | JGI IMG/M metagenome (GOLD analysis project Ga0160422, IMG submission 108192) | Marine microbial communities from the Central Pacific Ocean - Fk160115 60m metaG | ecosystem: Environmental > Aquatic > Marine > Oceanic > Photic zone | place: The Central Pacific Ocean...
ATGTAGACATTTCTACCAATAATTGCAGCACTAAATACCTGATTTCCTGTGTTTGGAAGGCTTGCTATGGAATAGAAAGTATCGTTACTCGGGTTGTAGCCAAAAATCGCCTGGTTTTGATTAACAGAATGCCCTGAGTCATACCGCACCAATGTTACTCCGTCGATAATGCCAATGAACTTCCAATTAGAATTTGCACTCGGGCATTGCGATGTGCCTACAACATTTGGCTGCCAAGAGGTTTTGTTGACATAATTGTAAGCAATTATACAATAAGTACGGCTATCTTTACCAGCTTTCCCTTTGAGTAAAATTACATCATCACTTGTCGCAATTATACCAACACCACTTGCGAAACCATATGTTTCTAATGAACCAGATGGCGCCCATTGAGTGTTATTACCGTAAATAATCGATGTCCCTTGAGCAGTCTCAAACACTGGAGTTTCTTCGCTCAATGACTCATTATCGGTTCTTGGAGTATTTATTAGATCCAAATACCCGACTTGGGTCATTATAATCATTAAAATGACTAAAAACGCCGACTTTACAGTTTTCCCATGGCTAACGCTGCCGTTCATAGTCAACCTGCCGCAGTTGGTCGTTTATAAGCAATTTTGCAGCCAATGAGCTACATATGGTTTGCTAATCAGCCGCCAGCATCAAACATGTTGATAACAGTCTCAAGACGTCGAGCCTCCTCTTCCAAATCGGCTTTATCCTTCTTGTCGAGATTAACATCCTTGAGTTTCTCATTGATCTCATCCAGACTCTTTCTAGCAGCTTCACGCTCCTCAACCATCTTCTGGTCTTCCTTAGCCATCTGCCTAGTTGCCGCTCGTTGCTTGGTGGCAGCGGCTTGTGTGTAGACACTCTCAGTGAGTTCGACCGAGGTAGGATATGGAATGTTTATGCCCTCATCGCTGAACTTTGCGTCAATGGTTCTGAGTAACCAATCGCGGGCTAGTTGCTCATCTGAATAATCCTTACACCAAGCGAATAAACGGTAAACCTTAGCGAAATCACCAAGTTCTACCATCAGGACTTGGGGTTTTGGCTCGTCAAGGATATACTCACAGTCTCGAGCGATGTTGAGCATGGTCAATTTGACGTGCTCGGTTTTCTCACGATAGTCAACGCCAACGTCGATAACAATCGATATACGGCGAGCCATACCGTCGCCGCCACCACGAGCGTGGTTAATGATAGTCGATTGAACCAAGGTATTGTTTGGAATAACTACCAGTCGCTCATCACGGTCCAACACTTTGGTCGATAGAATACCGGTGCCCACAACTGATCCCCAAGTGCCGTCCACTTCGATACGGTCACCGATTTCGAACGGTCGGTCAATGGCTAATAGGAAAGAGTTGACAATGTTACCAAGGGTTTGCTGTATTGCTAACCCAATAATCAAAGAGAATACGGCAAGTGATGCGAGCACACCAAACAACTCAACTCCAACCTCGGTCAAAGCTAGGTAAAGTCCACCAAACCAAATGGCGAACCTTAAGGTGAAAGTGATTAATGGGTTACTGCCAGAAACTGTAACGCTAGACTTTTCAGTAAAGCGATCCATTACCATTGGAATGATGTGCTTGATTGAAACGCTGGCAATTGAGGTCGCAGTTAGTATGTATATCGCAGAAAAGTATGGAGCCAGTGTATCATTAAATTCGGACTGGTTGGAAATCCACAGAGTCGAGAGTTGAGCGGCACCGACAAACAAGAAGAAGTAAGCACGGTTTGCGATTGGGCGGTGTAATTTGTCGTCCCAGGCAGTATCGGTTGACATTACAACGCGACCCCAAGGCCGTACAATGGTGTACTTGACGATGTAGTAACCGATAACGGTGAAGATTATCGACAGACCTACCTTGATTAGCGGGTTCAAATCATTAGCTGCATCAATCTGCTCATTTACAGTATCCATAATGCCACTCATATGCCACACCGATGGTCGCTCGACTCACGAACCTTTTTTGATTGTTTTCCTAATTTACCTGTGTCAATATTTTACTGCACCGTCACCGCGGAAGTAAATCTGAGTGGTGGAAATTTGTCAGATTAGGCTAAAGTACCGTTTTGATAATCAAGCACAGCTTGATGTATTTCTTGGCGGGTATTCATCACAAACGGGCCGTATCTAGCAATAGGCTCATCGATTTCCGGTCCGGCTAAAATCAGTAAATCACACGGACTGTCACATATAATCTTCACAGAATCTCCGTCTGATAGCAGAGCAAGTTCCCCATCACTTGCCTGCTGCTTAACCCCGAAACCGAATGGCATAGGTTGTTTTCTAACGCTTAGTTGGTCACTTATCGTAACACTACCACTGAACACGTAAATCATCCCGTTGAGCCCAGAGGCAATTGATTGATCTAAGACCGCCCCTTTCTCCATTTTTACATGGATGAGAGAAATCGGAATAACCGTATCAATAGACGAAGTTACTCCCAAACACTCGCCAGCAATTACTCGCGCCCACACACCATCACGCTCAACGGTTGGTGAATCCGCTTCCGGGATTTCTTGGTATCTCGGTGCCATCATCTTATGCTTGGCAGGAAGGTTTACCCAGATTTGAAAACCGTGCATTACGCCTCCAGAATCATAAAAATCTGGATGCGGTAACTCCGAATGGATGATGCCCCTGCCGGCGGTCATCCACTGCACATCACCCGGATTCAAATCTCCTGAATTACCTGCTGAATCTTCATGTTGCATGCTGCCATGAAGCAGATATGTCACTGTCTCAAACCCACGATGCGGATGTGATGGTGCCCCAATCGCTTCCTTGGGTCCATAATTCACTGGACCCATTTCATCAAGGAGCAAAAAAGGTGACATTAGAGACCCCATTGCTACTGGTCTTCTAACTTTGAAGCCGCCTCCCTCCCGCACAACATGAGTCGGGACTGTTGCCTTCACACTACGTTTGGACATATTATCTCCATCTCGACCTAGCGAACAATGTATTCAAACTGTTGCTAGTAACCGTGCTGCGGAATTACAAAATATTCAACGCTTCTTTTTGCCCAATTTTACATTAGTTCCCATTGATGAAGGGTTGTCTGCTAAATTGACCAGCCCTTTAGTTGAGGTTAACTTCTCGTATACACCTTGAGTCGGCGCAATCCAAACCTTGCCGGACCCGGCAAAAGTCTGTAGTAAACCTTCTCCAGAAACTAAAGTGCTCATTATGCCTTTACTACTCTTTTCAACTTTGAAATCAACAGAATCATGCCGCATTAAAGCAAAGTTTCCGTCAACTGATAACTTTTCATTATCAAGGACATACATCATTACTTCTTCCTTCGGAACTGGAACATAAAGTATAGCAACACCATGCCCGGTAATATGTGTTTGAAACCATCCTTCTCCACCAAAGAAACCAGCAGACAGTTTTCCTTGCATTTTTGCTCCAACATTCAAATTACCGGCGCCAGCATAGAACATGCCTTTGTCGCAAATCACACCTGGTTCATTAGGGTTTAAGTTGTGAAGGAAAAAGTGGCCAAACGTTGGCTCTAAGTAAACCTCACCTACTCCATGAATTTCATTCACAAAGAATGTTTCTCCCGATAGAAGTTTTCTCTTCATTCCCTTTAGCATTCCCCCACCAGTGCTAGATTTCATTTCTAGTTGCCCTTTCATGAAATAAAGTGCACCCGGTTCGACTCTTACTTTGGAGCCAGAAAGTCTGATTCTGATCATTTTTAGTTTGGCTCCAGCGTGTTTTGTAAAGTATAACATCTCTGCTGTTCTAACATCACTTGAACCCAGGAGCTCCTTGTACTCAAGAATCTCAACAACAGTTCCATCAGGAGCAGTTATTGAATCGATTACTCGATATCTTTCGCCTGGTCCAGATAAGGAGATAGTAGATTGTGCCCCAGTGTCAACATCTGTTATCTGTAATGCTTGGCTTATTCCAGCTGGCCCTAGTCCCGACTCATCAATAACCCAATCTGATGAGCCATCTACTGACCGCTTGTACCAAATCCCTTCATCGGACTGCCACCAATCCATTCCTGCATGTTGCGTTATTCCGTCACTCGACATAAGTGCTAGGGCAATTTAGGTATATATATAGTTTATAAAAAAAATAACAAACATTTTACGAACCGGAATTTTGGAAATAGCATGTCTGAGGAAGTTGTTCTGGAGCATGCGAAAAGTGCTGGGACGGATTTTCTGATGTATACTAGTGATTTCTGTGGCTACTGTAACGCTGCAAAGCGCTTATTAGCTAGTAAGAACTTTACCTGCAAGGAGTATAACTTCAACGAGCATGATGGCCTTAGACAGGCTGTAGTTGCAGCAACTGGGCATCAAACAGTCCCAGTTATTTTCGACCTCAGAGGCGACCAAGTGATGTTCATTGGTGGTTTTGACGAAACTCATGCTTATCTAAGACAGGTCTGAGAAAGTTGTCAGCCACTCTTTCAGCGATTCATGGTGCTCAACTGGTATCATGTGACCTTTGTCGTGCTCAATCATCTCGATAGCCCAACCACAACCCTCAAACAGTGAAGCAATAGCAAATCCATCTTCCAATGAAACTCTAACATCACGCTTTCCATGCATCCAAAACATACGCTTGTTGTCTAGTTCATCAAGACGCATGCGCAATTCCATTGGTCGCACCAATCGCGTGCCTATGCAAATAATACCCTGAATCCGATCTGCCACTGGCAGATGCATCAACTCTTGAGCCATGGCGCCACCCTGAGAAAATCCACCAACAATAAGGGGCCCTTTAGGTGCTTCATTAGCAATAAGTTGTTCCAGTTGAGACAGGCTAGAATCAACGTCAATCAATTCTCGACGTGACAAATTAGCTCTTCTTGTAGCATCAGCGTCATAATCCTCGTAGCGCCACCACGTTTTGCCTCGAACTGGATGACTGTAACGCGCTTCTGGTACTAGTAGCGTCCAGCCCGCTGGGAGAATTTTTTCGGCAAATGGGCGCATCATTTCGGCATTACCAGTCATACCATGCATCATGATTAGCGTAGGCAGGCAATCACCTCAGAGGGACCATGAGCGAACCAAAGCCCCAGCAACTTTGAGGTGAACCACTGATGTTTCACCTTGCAGAGTTAGCGTTATTCGGTGTTCACCGGATTTAGAAGGAATCGTGCCAAACGAGCCCTTCTCCGTCGCACCATTGCCCCAAGCACGAGATAATGGCGATGAGCCATCTTGTTGATCGGTGATAGTTAGCGAGCCAGAGCCTTTACCATCTATTTCAACATCTAAATACCAGACTAAGGTATCCCAAGCCTCGTTAGATGAATAACCATCATCAAAGAATGAGTCATAAATTTCTTGATCATTTTCAGTGTAGAGGTTATCGTGCAAATCTCCTGCTCGATAGAAGTAGACGTCACCAGTATAGCCGGTTTTCTTTTGGTTTAGATTCATTCTTAGATTCTCATTGCCATCGCTATCTTGCCAAACTAAGGTTTTGATGAAACCTTGGCGACCACTGAAAACATAGTCTAGTTCGTGCCCATCATCAGAGGTCGCAGAAACGGTTACCTCTCCATTGTAGATGTTGTCGGTTGTCGCAGACCATTGTTGCCCTAGAAGACGGAAATTCCACGTGTTGCCAACCGACCACGGGAAGTTGAAAACCGATTGTGGCTCACCATTCTCATAAACTGACAAGCCGTCGATAGTGACTCGTCCGAGGAATGGATTGTGATTAATTACTGCGTGACGCTGAGCTTCTCCTTCGCTTGAAATTCCAAGCATGAACAAGCCGTCATCCTCCCTGACCTCTGCAACGACGAGGCGGGCGCTATCCTCGCCGAATTCTGGAGTGATGAAGGTGTATAGCCACTGGTCTCCGACTTGCCAATCAGGAAGTGCCAGTTCATCTTGAGTAGTATCACCGATACCACCGACGTTAGAGCCCTGATCGTTAATGCATCCCGCAAGGCTAAATGTCATCATCAACACAGCCAGTAGGTAAGCACGCATGATATGCCGTAAGTGGCTTCTTTTGAAAGCCTAACGCTTCATGGATTCGTTTTTGCATGGTAGATTATTTGGCCCAGTGTTCAGCAACACAATATCTTTCCAGGGCAGGTTAGTGACTAATTTTATGCATCTTGCGACTGACTTACACGATGAAATCAGCGATTACTTTCAAGAGACGAGGCTCATGATGCAATGGTTTGTGGTTGAATTTCTGAAATTATTCCTTGTTGTTAGGTTTAAGTAAAACCGTAACAAGGTAATATCGTGGCTACTAAACCGACAATTGCTAAGTGCCACCATTGTGATGTGGATAGTCAGACATATTCATACCACGGTCCAGACTTAAAACGGATGCAACTTTGTAAGTCATGCTATGACATGTATCTAGCGAAGGAAATGGTCAGTTACTGGAAGGACCACATCGCCGAGGAACAAAAACGCACAGGTGCGTCAAGCTAGGCGTGTTAATTCTGGTTTAGAATCACAGTAGGCCGTTCTTGGTCAATTCGCCAGTGCCAGCCAATACAACTGCTACAATCGACATCAACTTGATCAGAATGTTGAGTGATGGGCCAGATGTGTCCTTGAACGGATCGCCTATCGTATCACCAATTACTGCTGCATCGTGTGCCTCATCGCCTTTCTTTGCGCCTTCAATATGATTCTGCTCAATTGCTTTCTTGGCGTTGTCCCACGCACCACCTGCGTTGGCCATGAACAAAGCCAGCAAGACACCGGACACAAGAGCACCAGCCAACATACCACCTAGAGCAGCAGTTCCTAGAGAGAAACCGATTATTACCGGTGCTAGAATTGCAACAACACCAGGACCAATCATTTCTCTTAGAGCAGCTTGGGTTGAGATGTCTACACACTTCTTGGAGTCGGGCTTGACTCCTTCTTTGCCTTCAAGCAAACCGTCGATTTCTTTGAATTGTCGGCGAATCTCAACAACCATGTCACCAGCAGCCTTACCCACTGAAGTCATAGTCATTGCAGCAACCACAAACGGTAGTCCACCACCAATCAATAGACCAATAACGACCATTGGCTCGGTCAGGTCAAGGCTTACCCCACCAACGGCGGTGTTGTATGCTGCAAATAGTGCTAATGCAGTCAATGCAGCAGAACCAATTGCGAATCCCTTACCAACTGCAGCAGTGGTGTTGCCGATAGAATCAAGTTCGTCTGTGATGGCGCGCACGTCATCACCAAGTCCACTCATCTCAGCAATGCCGCCAGCATTGTCGGCAACAGGACCGTATGCATCAACGGTCATCGTTACACCAACTGTCGCTAGCATACCCATTGCAGCCATGGCAATGCAATACAGACCATACTCCTCGCCGCCAAATTCGTTAGCACCGAGTATGCCAATTGCAATCAATACAATTGGGATGAAGGTGGACATCATACCAACCGACAAACCAGCGATAGCATTGGTTGCTGGACCGGTCTTGGACATCTCACCAATGTGTGGGATGGCTTTGGTCTTGATACCAAATACTGGCTCGATGCCAGTATAATATTCCGTGACCAAACCGATTAGAATACCAACTATGCTACCAAGAACTACTGAATGCATGACACCATACTCAACATCGATAATACCTTGCTGGATAGAAACATAACCACCGATAGCAAATAGAATGGCGCCGATGAAGGTTGTGTTCCTTAATGCGGCTGCTGGGTCCTTGCCATTTTTTAGGAAAGCCATTGAGAAGACACCGATTATCGATGCTGCATAACCAATAAAGCCCAGAAGAATTGGGAGTAAGACATAATCTGCAGCGTTGTCACCAGTGAATTCGTTAGCAATAATCATGGCAGCGATAATTGAACCAACAAATGATTCGAATATGTCTGCTCCCATACCCGCAACGTCACCAACATTGTCACCTACATTGTCAGCGATAACGCCAGGGTTTCGTGGATCATCCTCTGGAATTCCTGCTTCGACTTTGCCGACTAAGTCTGCACCAACATCAGCCGCCTTGGTGTAAATTCCGCCACCAACACGAGCAAACAGAGCAATTGAAGAGGCACCCATACCAAACCCGGCTGCGGCTTGAATTACATTTAGACCGCTTTCTGCAGCAGCATCACCAGATGCTGCCACATCACCGGCACCTAGCCACCAAGCGATGAGAGAAATACCAAGCAGACCAAGACCACCAACGGACAGCCCCATAACCGCACCACCGTTGTAAGATACTGCTAGTGCCGCTGGTTGTCCTCCGCTTTTAGCAGCCATAGCGGTTCGACCGTTGGCAGAAGTTGCCGCCCTCATTCCGGAGAATCCTGCAGCGACTGATGCTAGTGCACCAGCAAAGAATGCAATCGTAGTTTCGGCATCGTTCAATACAAACAACAAGGCACCGACCGCAGCAACGAAGATTCCCAAGATTCGGTATTCTGCCTTCAAGAAAGCCATGGCACCGTCTTGGATTTCGCTGGTGATGTCCGCAACTACGTCGTTGTCAATCTTTACACTGTTCACTCGCAGGTATAACACAAAAGCAATCACAAGTCCGACTAGACCTGTGCCTGCTGCAATTAGAGGTATGTTCGTAATATCCATAATAGCCACCTATTGAGCGGCGACCTGCGAACTCCTCATAAGTGGTTCGCTTGTAAATTAAACACAATATCGAGATTAACGACCAGTTATTACCACGCCGAGCGTCATTTTGGGCGTATTTGTAGAAATAATTCATTAAAGACGGCTTGCTGGCCCGACTATGGGAATTACTGCAGAGGAGATTCTAGCTGAGATTGGACCAGTTCAGGAGGTACTCGACGCACATGATGGTATTGTCAATGTTATTGATACTGCTGAAGGAAACATCATGCTCTCTCTCGATGGTGGGTGCAATGGATGTTCTTCAACACCGATGACCGCAATGCAAATATTCTATTCACTGATGAAGTTAGACGCTGTCAACGATGTGATATTCGTTAACGGTGAACTACCTGAATACATGCGAGATTTCATCAAGAAAAAAATGGAAAAGGAAGCGGCAGAGGCTAATCAAAACCTCACATCTGGGGGAGGGCATGAGCCCAGAGGCGAAATAATTTAGACTACTCCTCTTCTTTTTTCCCGATTGAGTGTGGGTTCGCACCAAATGATACGTTAGTTCCTTTGATATTCATTCTAGCAGAAATCGCCAGTATAATGCAGACCAATGATAGGGGTTTTGGCAGATAAGCAGAACCCCACAGCGAACCGCCAGCTAGGGCTAGCCACCACAACACGACCGCGCACAAAATCAAGGCACCAGCGATTATGTTTTGCGCCATATACTCCGCTTTTTCCGAACGAGAAAAGGTCGCAATGAAGGTGAACAAAACGGCAGATAATCCGCACAATGCTTCGGCCAAGTGTTCGATGAAAACTGGGTCAACACCTGCCATGGAGTGCCCTATGGTTAGATGTTCTTAAGCCCGGTTACTGCCTTTAGATGATTGTGGACCGATAACAAGGTTTGAAACCATATTCATAGTGAAGTAACTATGGCAGGCGGCAACTTTTCCCTACCGAAAGCCCGTCCCAATGGCCCACCGTTCTTCTCTCGTAACCAAATTGCTGCAGCACTGCACCAAGTTGCGGTATTGCTAGAGTTGCAGGGCGCCAATGTCTTCAGACTAAGGTCATATCAGAATGCCAGCCGAACCTTGGGTGGGATCACTGAAGATTTGGGCGAACTCGTTGCGACCGGAAAAATTTTTGATATCAAAGGCATTGGTAAAGGGCTTGGCTCAGCCATATCGCAAGCCGTCTCAGAAGGCAGATGGCCCGATGATTGGATTGATTTACACAACAACACACCACCAGGGCTAATCGAGATGCTAGGTATCCCCGGTCTCGGACCAAAACGTATCAAAATCATGAATGAAGAGTTAGGGGTTGAATCTATTGCTACACTAAAGCAGGCTGCAATCAATAATTCAATCGCTGGGCTGAAGGGCTTTGGCGCAAAATCGCAACAAAAGATGTTGGATGGCATTGAATTACTGGCTAGATTCCGTGCTCGCAGACGATTAGATGTTGGTCTGATGTATGGTGAAGCATTTGAACAAAGAATCGCTACCATTGACGGTGTGATAAAGGCTCAGTTAGCCGGCAGCGCTCGACGCCGAAAGGAAACTATTGGCGACCTTGATATCGTAGTCGGTGTTTTAGATGAGAACAAAGAAAATGTCAGTAAAGCAATTTTGGCCTTGCCTGGCATTGCTGATGTCAAAGGTGCGGGCGATTCAAAAATCAGTCTGATTCTCGATACCAGTATATTCGAAGGTGGATTTTCACTCGGACATATTGACAAAACCGTCATGGAGGCTATCGGCGGTGATGATTACGAACAACTTGAATCTGGTGGTACAATTGATGCACAAGTCAGACTAGTCACCCCGGAAATCTTCCCGTTTACTCTGGCGTATTTCACCGGTAGTAAAGAGCATAATATCGTCATGCGCCAACGAGCAATAGATCGTGGGTTAAGGCTCAGTGAATTCGGCCTGATACCAGAATCTGAGGCGGGCGATTTGAAAGGCATGGCGGCTGCACATCTGTCACTTCCAGCGATTGATGAATCTGAAATCTACCGCCATCTAGAACTAGAGTGGGTGCCGCCCGAATTGCGTGAAGATACTGGAGAAATTGACGCTGCCAATTCAGCAGCTTTGCCTAGATTGATTGTTCCGGGTGATGTAAAAGGCGTATTACACAATCACACAACCCTATCTGATGGCGACGCAACCTTAGAGCAAATGGCGGACGCAGCGAGAAATATTGGCTGGAACTGGTTGGGCGTTGCCGACCATTCGCAATCGCTCAAAGTTGCAAATGGTGCGAGTCCAGAAGATCTGTTAGCGCAGGGTCAACAAATCAAACAATACAATGCTGCTTGGGCTGAAGAAGGAATTGAGTTTAGATTATTTCATGGCTCAGAGTCCGACATACTTGAGGATGGAAAATTGGATTACACTGACGAAGTACTTGCCGAATTAGACTATGTTGTTGCCTCAGTCCACGCAATGACGAAGTGGAAAAATCGTGATGAAGTGACTAACACCGAAGACCTAATGCGAGCAATCGATCACCCTGCAACCAAAGTTCTTGGCCATCCAACAGGGCGTATTCTTCAGGGTCGAGACGGTTATGAAATCGACATGTTTGCAATTATCGAACACATGGCAGAACATAACGAAGCAGGACGATTGAAAGCTGTCGAGTTAAATGCTAGCCCATATCGACTTGACCTAGACTGGCGCCTCTGCAAATACGCCAAGAGCAACAATGTTCCAGTTGTTATCAACCCCGATGCGCACTCAGTTCGTGGACTTGGTGACTTTGCATACGGCGTCATGGCGGCACGCAAAGGATGGTTAGAATCCGGCGATACGCTCAATTCCCTAGCGCTTGATGAAATTACCGCACGATTACTTTGAACATACATTCATCAAAGGCGACGGAGTGGAAAAACTATGCGAACACTGAGGACAATGATAATGGGTGTATCAATGGCCCTCCCAGGCATGTTCCTTGCCCTCATTATCTGGTATATTGTTGGTAAACCAAGCACAGAACCGTTAGAGACCATTATCTGTAATGTTATACCGATGATTTCTATTGGCCTTGGCTTGGTGTTTGGCTGGCTAACCGGTGGAGAATACGAAGGCTGAGTGATTCGCATGGCAGAAGAATTCACAATTGAACAGTGGGACCAAATAATCGCTAAATTTACTCAAACCTTTGATGGCCTTGGTACTGTGTTACATAATGCAGAAATGGCGTCCTTCACATCAAGAGCCCCAGATGTTGAAACCGGTATCGCAATTTATGCTGATGGCCAATTTTCTGCATCTATGCCTCTGCACGGTATAGATTCGATGGTCAAAAAAGTAATTTTCACCAACGAAGCCATTACTCTGCAAGGCGAATCTGTTGACTATACTTATCGGATACCGCCTGAAATACTAAGACATCGAGGCGAGTGAATGAAACGCAGCGAAAAAGCTGAAAAAATAGCAGTCATGCTCGAAGAATTTTATCCAGAAACCCCAGTACCTCTAGACCATGAAAACCCCTTCCAGTTACTGGTTGCAGTTCTAATGAGTGCCCAGACCACCGACTTAAAGGTTAACGAAGTTACCCCTGCGCTATTTGCTAAGGCACCTAATGCCAAAGAGATGGCTGAGTTACCGGTCGAGGTAATTTTAGCCGATATTCGTCAAGTTGGTCTAGCACCGACCAAGGCAAAAAATATCAAACGCATGGCTGAATTACTGATGGAAAGACACGGTGGTGAAGTTCCTGCTTCATTTGAAGAGCTCGAGGATTTGCCCGGCGTGGGTCACAAAACTGCTGGTGTTGTGATGGCCCAATCATTTGGCGTACCGGCGTTTCCTATCGATACACACATCCATCGCTTGGCTGCTCGCTGGGGATTATCTAACGGAAAAAACGTCGAGAAGACCGAGAAGGACTTGAAAGCGGTATTTCCAAAGGAATTATGGAACAAATTACACTTACAAATCATCTTCTTTGGTCGTGAGTATTGCCCTGCTCGCAATCATGACCTCACCCAGTGCCCTATTTGCTCATGGGCGGCAACTAAGAAGCGTATTCGCGAAGAAATGAAACGTTGATTACAAGAGAGAGATATTAGCAGCGGCAACATTAGCAATCAGCAGGACACCAGTGATGACTGCAGTTACTCTGACTGCCGTGTGATGCGCATCGCCATCGTTGGCTTCACGGAGCAGAGCATAGCCAATCAGACCGATACCTATTGACTGTAGCATGTTAGCAAGTGCGTCTAAACTAGTGCCGAGTTTTTCATGAGAAAATTGCTCCTCTGCATACTTAGTTGCATCATCGTAATCGGCAGGGTTTGGTGCGCCAACTAAATCGGTTACTTGTCCAACCATTGCCCCGATTACAATCAATACTACGCCGATCATAATCCATTTGGTGAAGGCATATGCGCCATATTTGTCAAGAAATTTTGGCTGCGGTTGATATGCTGCCATCGGTTGCATAGGTTGCATTGTTTGAGGAGTCTGGGTTTGAACAGGGGGGCCGGGTGCCGGTTGCATGTGGCCTAATGGTAAAATCAATCTATAATACTTGACAA
>Ga0160422_10001867_pt1 | contig 13131 bp, 12 predicted proteins | sample Fk160mmetaG_FD_108192 | JGI IMG/M metagenome (GOLD analysis project Ga0160422, IMG submission 108192) | Marine microbial communities from the Central Pacific Ocean - Fk160115 60m metaG | ecosystem: Environmental > Aquatic > Marine > Oceanic > Photic zone | place: The Central Pacific Ocean...
CTTTCTTATATGAACCTTTTTTGCTTGTCTGAAGACCCTTTTTTGTATATCTGATCTTAGATTCTGCTCCATAAATCATAGTTCTTACTTTTTTGACTGAAACTCCGTAAGAGGACTCAACAGCCTTTTTAATTTCAACTTTATTAGCATTCTTTGATACAAGGAAGGTATAGGTATTCCTAAGCTCACTCTCGCTAGTTGCCTTTTCAGTTAATATTGGTTTTATAAGTATATCCATAATTTAATTTATTTCAAGGTTGATTCTATACCCTCAACCGCACTTTCTAAAATAAGGATGCTATTAGCATCAGTGATTTCATAAGTGTTTAATTCTGAGTTAACTGTAACTTTTGAATTCTTAATATTTCTTGATGATAAATAGATATTATTATTAATTTCATTTGTCACCAATAATGTTTTTTTCGACTCTAATCCGAATGCTTTGATAATCTTTAAATAGTCAGCTGTTTTTGGATTTGATAGCTTAAAATCTTCTAGAATAAGTATTTCATTATTCTTCGCTTTGTAAGCTAATGCCGATTTTCTTGCAAGCTTCTTGACTTTCTTATTCACTTTTTGATCATATGATCTAGGTCTTGGACCAAAGATTGTACCTCCACCTCGAAATAAAGGGTTTTTGATACTACCTGCTCTTGCAGTACCAGTTCCTTTTTGTTTTTTAATCTTTCTTGTACTACCTGCAATTTCGGCTCTTTCTTTTGACTTATGTAGACCTTTTCTATTATTTGCAAGGTATTGCTTAACATCAAGATAAATAGCATGATCATTTGGTTCAATACCAAATACAGCTTTACTGAGCTTAATTTTTTTATCAGTTTCTTTACCCTTTATGTTATGTACTTTAAGTTCCATTATTTTCTAACTGTTATATATGAATTATTGTGGCCAGGAACACTCCCCTTTACAATTAAAATATTGTCCTCTGACATAACTTTAACTACTTTTAGATTCAACACCTTAACTTTTGTATTACCTGTTTGACCAGCCATCCTCATTCCCTTGAATACTCTTGAGGGATCAGAACCTGCTCCAATTGACCCGGGTGCTCTCATTCTGTTGTGTTGTCCGTGAGTTGAATCACCAACACCTGCAAAACCATGTCTTTTAACAACACCTTGGAAACCCTTACCCTTAGTTATTCCTGAGATGTCAACAAATTCACCTTCAACAAAATGATCAACAGTTATTTTATCCCCAAGTTTATAATCACCATTGAATCCTTTAAATTCAGCAAGCTTAGTCATAGGTTTAGATTTACTTCTCTTAAATTGTCCTTCGTAGGATTTAGTATAATTTTTTATTTTTTCATCAAATCCAAGTTGAAATGAGGAATAACCATCTTTATCCTCAGTCTTAATTTGAGTGATAATGCAGGGACCTGCCTGGACTATAGTACAAGGTATATTTTTACCACTTTCGTCGTAAATACTAGTCATTCCTATTTTTTTTCCAATTATACCTGACATAATGATTACACTTTAATTTCAACCTCAACTCCACTTGGAAGCTCTAATTTCATAAGAGCATCAACAGTTTTTGATGAGGAACTGTATATATCTAACAACCTTTTATAAGAACATAATTTAAATTGTTCTCTTGACTTTTTATTTACATGAGGAGATCTAAGAACAGTAAAAATCTTTTTGTGAGTTGGAAGAGGTATAGGCCCAGTGACAATTGCACCTGTATTCTTAACCGTCTTTACAATCTTGTCAGCAGACTTGTCAACTAGGTTATAGTCGTAAGATTTTAATTTTATTCTAATTTTCTGACTCATAATTTATTTTTTATTCTGATGTATTACCTCTTATCTCAGAAATAACAGTCTCTGATATATTTGAGGGAGTTTCCGCATAATGAGAAAATTCCATTGTTGAAGTTGCTCTACCTGATGATAATGTTCTTAATGATGTAACATATCCAAACATTTCAGATAGCGGAACTTCACCTTTCACAACTTTTGCTCCTGCTCTATCGTCCATTGAGTTAACCTGTCCTCTTCTTCTGTTAAGATCACCTACTATATCACCCATATTTTCTTCTGGAGTAATAACCTCTAATTTCATTATAGGTTCCATTATGACGGCTTTTGCAGCTTTAGCTGATACTTTAAATGCTAGTTTTGCAGCAAGCTCAAATGATAGTGAATCAGAATCTACAGGGTGGAAAGAACCATCTTCGAGGGTTACCTTCATAGAATCAACTTCAAATCCAGCCAAAGGACCATTCTTCATAGACTCCTTAAATCCTTTTTCAACAGACGGAATATACTCTCTTGGAATATTTCCACCTTTAATTAAGTTTACGAATTCAAGACCTGATTTACCTTTTTCTCCTGGTTCAATTGTAAATACAATATCAGCAAATTTACCACGTCCTCCAGTTTGTTTCTTGTAAACCTCTCTATGACTAGCAGATTGAGTTAGTGCTTCTTTGTACTCAACCTGAGGTTGCCCTTGGTTAACTTCTACTTTAAACTCTCTTCTTAACCTGTCTACAATAATATCTAAGTGAAGTTCTCCCATACCCGAAATTACAGTTTGACCAGAAGCTTCATCAGTTTTTACCTGAAATGTAGGGTCTTCTTCTGCAAGTTTTGATAAGGCTAATCCTAATTTATCTACATCAGCCTTAGTTTTAGGCTCAACAGCAACACCTATTACAGGATCAGGAAATACCATACTTTCAAGAATGATAGGTGCTTTTTCAGTTGAAAGAGTATCACCTGTTTTTATATCTTTAAAACCAACAGCAGCACCGATATCACCTGCTTCTATAAAATCAATGGCATTTTGTTTGTTGGAGTGCATCTGATAAATTCTTGAAATCCTTTCTCTATCCCCTGACCTATTGTTAAGAACATAAGAACCTGCATCAAGCCTACCAGAGTATACTCTAAAGAAAGCAAGCCTTCCTACAAAGGGATCAGTAGCAATCTTAAATGCTAAAGCAGAGAATGGCTCAGAAACGTTCGGTAATCTTGAAATTTCATCTTCAGAATCAGGTTTAGTACCAACGATTGCATCTTTATCTTCAGGTGAAGGTAAATATCTACAGACAGCATCTAAAAGAAATTGAACACCTTTGTTTTTGAATGCTGATCCACAAATCATAGGGATTATACTTATATCTTGAGTTGCAGCTCTTAATGCATTGTGAACTTCATCCTCAGTGATCGAATTAGGATCTTCAAAATATTTTTCAAGCAAATTTTCATCGTATTCTGCCACGGCTTCTATTAGCTCTCCTCTAAGTCTCTCAGCCTCCTCCTTCAAATCGTCTGGAATATCTACAATATCAAATGTTGATCCAAAATTATCCTCATGCCAAACCATCGCTACGTTTTTTACAAGGTCAACAATACCTTTAAAATCTTCTTCATCACCTATATTTAAGACAATAGGTACAGCTTTAGATCCTAACTTTTCTATTACTTGATTACAAACACCTAAAAAGTTTGATCCTTGTCTATCCATTTTATTAACAAAACCTATTCTAGGTACTTTATAATTGTCAGCTAACCTCCAATTTGTCTCAGACTGAGGTTCAACTCCATCAACAGCAGAGAATAAAAATACAAGACCATCAAGCACTCTTAATGATCTATTCACTTCTACAGTAAAGTCAACGTGGCCAGGAGTATCAATAATATTAAAATGGTAAGATTTAGTTGAATCAATACTTTTACCCTGATCAGTTGGAAAATTCCAATTACATGTTGTAGCAGCAGATGTTATTGTAATACCTCTCTCCTGTTCTTGTTCCATCCAGTCCATAGTAGCTGCACCATCATGAACTTCACCAATTTTATGACTAACTCCGGTATAAAATAAAATTCTTTCAGTTGTTGTTGTCTTACCTGCATCAATGTGAGCTGCAATACCAATGTTTCTTGTAAATTTTAAATCTCTAGCCATAATATTCTATTAAAATCTAAAGTGAGAAAAGGCCTTATTTGCCTCAGCCATTTTGTGAGTATCAACACGTTTTTTTACGGCAGCACCTTCCTCTTTAGCAGCTGCTAATATTTCTTGAGCGAGTTTTACAGCCATTGATTTTTCATTTCTTTTTCTTGAAGATGCAATAAGCCATTTCATTGCTAAAGATATTTTCCTATCAGGTCTTATTGGTGTTGGTATCTGGAAAGTAGCACCACCAACTCTTCTACTTCTAACTTCAACTTGAGGCATAACATTTGAAAGAGCATCTTTCCACAAATCAAGAGATGTCTTCTCTTTATCTTCTTTTTTAGTTTCAATTATATCTATTGCATCGTAAAAAATTTTATATGCAGTAGATTTTTTACCCTGTAACATCAAATTATTCACAAATCTTGCTACCAACTGGTCATTAAACTTTGGATCAGGAATAAGAGGTCTCTTCTTGGATTGTTTCTTTCTCATTTATGGTTTATTTTTTTGGTTTTTTTCCACCATACTTGGATCTTCGTTGCAGTCTCCCTTCCACACCAGCAGTATCTAGTGCCCCTCTAACAATATGATATCTAACTCCAGGTAGATCTTTAACTCTACCCCCACGAACTAATACTATGGAGTGTTCTTGTAAATTATGACCTTCGCCTGGAATGTATGCGTTCACCTCTTTACCGTTTGTAAGTCTAACTCTAGCTACTTTTCTCATAGCTGAATTTGGTTTTTTTGGTGTAGTAGTATACACTCTAGTACAAACTCCTCTTTTTTGAGGTGATTTGTCAAGAGCTGCAGACTTACTTTTTTTACTCTGTGAAGTCCTTCCTTTTCTTACTAATTGTGATATTGTTGGCATACAATTATTGTTAAATTCCGCTTTAAAAGCGTGCAAATTTAAAATTTTTTTTCGTTTGTTGTATGTATTATTGCATGTTTTTTTTAAAAAAAAACAATATAGAAACTTAAAGGATTACACCTGAAGCAATTAATTGATTTTTCTGATAGATAGCTATGAATTGACCTGGAGTTATAGCAGACTGAAATTCTTTAAATTCTACATATAAAATATCATTAAGTTTTTCAACTTTAATTTCCTGAAGATTTTGTCTGTGCCTTATCCTAGCTTTAAGGCTTAAATCCTTTAAAATCATGTAGTTATAAGAATTATTTACCCAATTGATATCCGAATATTTAATTTTTAAAGCTTTTTTAAGAAGTCCAGGGTGATTTTTTCCTTCTCCAACGTATATTTCATTTGATGATGTATTTGTTGATATAATAAACAATGGCTTATTATAGCCTCCAATCGAAAGCCCCTTTCTTTGTCCTATTGTGAAAAAATGAGCTCCGTCATGCTTGCCAATTAGTTTTCCATCATTTTTATTATATGTAATTCTGCTTGAAAGAGACTCTAACCTCTCATATTTATTAGGCTCAATAGTATCAATGTATAGATCTGAATCTGAAGGAATTTCAATAACATCACCAGTTTTTCTTTCTAACTTCTGCTGCAAAAATTCTGGTAGACTAACCTTTCCGACAAAACATAAACCTTGTGAATCTTTTTTTTCTGCTGTAATTAAATTATTTCTTTTGGCAATTTTTCTTACTTCGTTTTTATTTAGATTACCTAGTGGAAAAATTATTTTTTTTAATTGATCCTGGTTTAGTTGACATAAAAAATATGATTGATCCTTTAGTTTGTCTATACCTGAATGTAGCTGATACATAGTATTATCTTTATTTTTATACTCAATAATTCTAGAGTAATGACCAGTTGCAACATAATCTGCTCCTAAGGAAATTGCTATATCCATAAATACATCAAACTTTATTTCCCTATTACATAAAATATCAGGGTTTGGAGTATTTCCTTTTGAATATTCATCAAACATATAATCAATTATCCTGTCTTTATATTCTTTACTTAAATCAACTGTTTGAAATGGTATATTTAATCTTTCCGCAACAAGCATTGCATCATTACTGTCTTCAAGCCAAGGACATTCATCAGAAATAGTTACATTTTCATCATGCCAATTTTTCATAAATAGGCCTATTAGGTCGTAACCTTTTTCTTTTAAAAGAAATGCTGCCACACTTGAGTCGACTCCTCCTGATAAAGCTATTACTACTTTACTTTTTTTCATTAAAAATGTTAACCTCTACTTTTTTTTTGTTTTTCTGCCTCTTCAAGAGCTTTTTGCAGCCTAGCTCTAAATCCACCAGCTTTTAATGGTTTCTTTTTATTCTCTTCAATTTCTGATAATACTTTTTGATCATCAATTATGAAATTTTTGATTATGAGCATTAATACGATTGTTAACACATTTGATATGAAATAGTAGAGACTTAAACCACTAGCATAATTATTGAAGAAAAATAACATCATTAACGGCATCATATACATAATTACTTTCATGTTAACCCCACCTGTTTGAGAAGGAGACATCATCTGTTGACCAGTAGTCATCTTTGTGTAAAAGAAAATTGCAAGAGATGCTAAAATTGGAAACAGACTAATATGGTCTCCATATAAAGGAATATAAAATCCAAGGTCTAGTATCGAATCATAAGATGATAAGTCATCAGCCCATAAAAAACTTTTTTGTCTTAGTGAAAAGGCTACAGGGAAAAATGTAAATAGAGCAAAGAATATAGGCATCTGAAGAAATGCTGGTAGACAACCAGACATTGGGTTTGCTCCTGATTTTGTATATAAATTCATTGTCTCCTGTTGCTTCTTCATAGGATCATCTTTATACTTTTCATTAATAATCTCAAGCTCAGGCTTTAAAATTTTCATTTTAATCTGAGATAAGTAAGATTTATATGTCAGAGGAGATATAGCAACCTTAACAATTATTGTCATTAATATTATTGAAATTCCATAGGAAAAATAATTTGTTAAAAATGAAAATAATGGAAAGAAGATAAATCTATTTAGCCAACCAAAAATACCCCAGCCAATAGGAACAGAGTCCTCAAGATTTAAGTTGAACTCCTTTAAGGTCTCATAATCAGTTGGACCAAAGTACATACTAAAACTTAGTCTGTTTTTTGAATCAAGACTTAAGGGGACATTTGCTAGAAATCTTTTTGTAAATTTTTTGTCCAAGGCCTCATTGCTAGAAAGATCCTCCGAGCTGATCTGAACTTGATTTGATTCATTTTTTATAATTAAAATAGAACTAAAAAAATGTTCTCTAAAAGATATCCAGTTAACATCCTCTATTATCTTATTGGTTGTACCTGCAACAGATAAGTAAGAGTCTTTGTTGTTTTCAAAACCATAAGATAATGCTGTGTATCTATTTTCATAATCAATACTTTTTGAGTTTCTAAATGAATCTCTGCCCCACATTAACTCAACATTTTCATAATTTGTGTTAGTATTATCATTAATATTTAATTTAAAATCAACTATGCTAGAGTCAGCATCTAAAAAAAATGACAATACAAGTTCTCTCCTAGAATCAATTTGAGATTTAAGCTTTATGGATGAATTCTCATCTATAATCTCTGCGGAATAATTTAGATCTTGTGAATTAATTGTCGAGTTTCTTCCTATTGGTATATTATAGCTAAAAATTGACTTATTATTATTTATTAAAAAAAGAGGATCATCATTATAATTATTAAAATTTTTTAACAACAACTTCTTGATCTCTGCTCCTTTTGTACTTATCTCCAATAAAAGGTTTGAGTTTTCAAGAATAAGTATCTCTTCATTAAATTGATCATCTCCTTTATAATCATCATAAGATGAATTAATGGTATTAGTAGGCTGTTCGACAATAACCTCTTGAGTTTCATCAGCAATTGCCTCTTGAGTTTCAATCATATTTGATTGATTATCGTAGAACCAGAACATGAGAATTCCAGATATTAATAAAAATCCAATAAACTGTAAGGGATCAAACTTATTTTCTTCCATTGTTATTTTTTTAGGTAGTTTTTTAAACTAGCTTTTACAAAGTTTACAAAAATTGGGTGAGGATTGTATACACTACTTTTATATTCTGGATGAAATTGAACACCAATGAACCATGGATGATCTCTATTCTCTACTATTTCCACTAAACTAGTTTCGGGATTTCTACCAGTCACAATAAAGCTATCATCAAAAATAATTTTCGAATATTCATTATTAAATTCATATCTGTGTCTATGTCTCTCAGAAATCTTTTTTTTATTATAAATCTTGTGCGTAATAGTATTTTTTATAATTTCACAATCCCATGCTCCTAATCTCATTGTGCCTCCTTTATTGATTACTTCTTTTTGAGATGTCATCAAATCAATCACAGGATCTTTACATTTTTCAGAAATTTCTGTAGAACTAGCATACCTTATCTTTTTTACATTTCTTGCGTATTCAATTACTGCCATCTGCATACCTAAACATATACCTAAAAAAGGAATTTTATTCTTTCTAGCATATTCTACAGCTAATATTTTTCCGTCCAGACCTCTTTGGCCAAAACCTGGTGCAACAATTATTCCATCTATATCAACTAACTCGTTTTTGATATTTTCTCTTTCAATATATTCAGATTGAATAAATTTGACATTGACTTTTACTTCATTTTCTGTTCCTGCATGAATTAAAGACTCAAGGATTGATTTATATGAGTCATTTAATTCAACATATTTTCCTACTAAACCAATATTTATAAAATGAGAAGGGTTTTTTAGTTTATGTAAAAAGTTCTTCCACTTATCAAGATTTGGCTCAGACTCTTTAATTTGAAGTTTCTGAAGCGTTACTTTGTCTAGCCCTTCTTCTCTCATTTTGATTGGAACATCATAAATTGTTTCAACATCAATAGACTGGATTACACAATCTAACTTTACATTACAAAAAAGTGCAAGTTTATTTTTGACCTCATCAGATAGATCTCTTTCTGATCTACAAACTAAAACATCAGCTTTGAGACCAAGCTCCATTAAAGTTTTCACTGAATGTTGCGTAGGTTTTGTTTTAAGTTCACCTGTAGCAGATAAATATGGTATTAGTGTTAAATGGATAACCATAGAGTTTTCTGGCCCTTCTTCATAAATTACTTGCCTGACAGCTTCTATGAATGGAAGGGACTCAATATCCCCAACTGTTCCACCTATCTCTGTTATAATTATATCTAAATTGTTTTTATAGTCAAGGTTTCTAATATTTTCTTTTATCTCATTAGTTATATGAGGTATTACCTGAACTGTTTTACCTAAAAACACTCCTTTTCTTTCCTTCTCAATTACATCTTGATAAATTTTTCCGGTAGTAACATTATTTCTTTGTGAAGTATTTGTACTCAAGAATCTTTCATAATGTCCTAAATCAAGGTCAGTCTCTGCTCCATCATCTGTAACGTAACATTCTCCATGTTCATATGGATTAAGAGTACCTGGATCAACATTTATATATGGATCTAGTTTTTGAATTGCAACATTAAGACCCTGAGCTTGTAGAAGTCTAGCCAGAGAAGCAGATATAATCCCCTTACCAAGAGAAGATGTAACACCACCTGTAACAAAAATATATTTAGGCTTATTCATCCGGATAGAATAACATTTCCGGACTCAAATTTACAAAATATTAAGGTATAAAGTAATTAATTATTGATTAATCTCTTCAATGCCATAATCAATATGATTTAAAATAAAAAAAGATGAGTTAAATAGACCTCCTAACGAGTCTCTTTTGTAAGAAAACTTAGATTCATTATAAATCTGTTCATCATATTTTATTGTTTTATTAAGATTATTATCTAAGAGCTTTCTTAAGATTATATCTTTGGTGATGTCATATCCTCTTATGATGTCTTTATTAAGCTGACTCCCAAATAGACTAATGTAGTTTCTATCAAAATCTGTTATCGAATCTCTATCAAGTTTTTTTGAAATAGAGGCATATGTAAATCTTAAATCACCTAGATCCTTGACATTTATACTTGGATCATCATATTGATTTCCTCTGTAAGTGGTGTAGAGTCTAACATCTCTTTCAGGAGTGATTTGTGAGTTTAATTGTGATATTAAGCTAGAAATAAGAGTAAATATCTCAGATTCAACAATTACTTTATTAGGGAGTGAATCAACTAAAAGAGAATCAAGAAGCTCAGGTAACACATAACCTTCAAATTCAGGTTTAATCTTGGTTGAATTTGGGAATATACTTATTAGTCTATTCTCAATATCAATGTTTAGTGAGTCTGATATAATTACGATATTCTCATTTCTATTAAGATTAATATTTAAATATTCTAGCATTTTTTCTCTTAAAATGTTTTTTGGAGTAACAGTTTGAACAACACCTTTTAATATTTTTATCGGGATACTAGACAAAGGAAAAATTTTTGGTATGGTCTTCAAGAAATCGAGATTAGATAAAGCATCAAAATTTCTGGGTATTAAAGGACCAATTATAATATCTGAATTAATAAGTTTTTCGTCTTTGGATATCTCAACAATTTTGTTTGGAGAGTTCTCAGTATCATAAACATTTAAATTTATTGAAATACCCATTTTATTTAAATCATTAATTGCATATAGAATTCCAGAGTATAAGTCTAAGGCAATTGTATATAAATTTCTATCCACAAAAAGAGATTCAATTTCTTTAGTTGATTTAAGTTTTATGTCAGAAGATCTAAATGGCAAAAGAACAGATACATTCAGCTCATTATTTCTTATTTTCTTTTCAATATATATTGATTCTAAGGAGATATTTTCTAATTCATCTGGTTCCTCTTCACTAGTATTTTGAATATCCTCAGTGTTTAAATCTTCTAGTTTAAGAGGTTTAAATACAGGTATAAGAATGCTAGTATTTCTTCTTAGCTTAGAGTTCCTAAGCTCTGGGTTTAAGTTTAAAATATCATTAATACTAATTTTATATTTCTCTGAAATTGAAAATAAAGTTTCTTTTCTTTCAACTTCATGAAAAACTGTATCTGTCAGAATATTCTGCGAAAAAATCGAATAAGTTGAAAAAATAAATATTATTGGTATTAAACTTCTCATTTATTTTTGCTTTTCAAGTTTCCACATCTCATAGTCTTCATTATTTACAAGATATGACCAATGTAATAAAGACTGTTGAATTCTTGGAGATATATCTTTTGAATTTTCAATTTTTTGACCTGATTTAAAGATTTTGTTGTAAATAGCATTTCTAAATCTACCCTTGGGACCACAAAAAGCTAGCCATCTTCTTATTTGTCTTTCATCATCTTCATGGCGCCTTCCAGAAAAGTATTTACAGTACCATTCAAACCAACCCCTTGGATCATCTTTATGAATCCATCCTTTTTCCTCCCATTCTTGCTGACTTTGTCCAGATTTAATTTGAAATAAATTAATTTTTACTAAATATTTTTTTGATAAATAATAAGACTGATCAAGATTGTTGAACCAATTTTTTGGAAAGATTCTGTAATCAACAAGTTGATTAAAATATGTTCCTCCAAAAACACCCTTATGAAGCATCTGTTTTGGAGTTAACATTGGTTTAAATGAATCATGTAGTTCTTTCATAATTATTTTATTCCCACTCGATTGTAGCTGGAGGTTTGGAGCTAATATCATAAACAACTCTATTAATTCCTTTAACCTTATTAATTATCTTATTGGATACTTCTTTCAAAAAATCATTTGGAAATTCATACCAATCTGCAGTCATCCCATCAGTTGAAACTACCGCCCTTAACGCAACACATCTTTCATAAGTTCGTTCGTCTCCCATCACACCAACACTTTTAACCGGTAAGAGTATTGAGCCAGCTTGCCAAATTTTGTTGTAGATATTCCATTTTTTTAAAGCATCAATATATATTTTATCAGCTTCCTGAATAAGCCCAATACTTTCGTAGTCAACTTCTCCAAGAATTCTTATTCCCAGACCTGGTCCTGGAAAAGGATGTCTGGATAGTATTTCTTGAGGCATTTTAAGAGAGGCACCTATTTTCCTTACTTCATCTTTGAATAACATTTTGAGAGGCTCAATAACTTTAAGATTCATTTTATCAGGAAGTCCCCCAACATTATGGTGGGACTTAATAGTTGCAGATGGCCCCTTTACAGAGATTGATTCAATTACATCTGGATAAATAGTTCCTTGAGCAAGCCATCTTGCATTGGATGTTTTTTTTGACTCTTCATCAAAAACATCAATAAAAGTATTACCAATTATCTTTCTTTTCCTTTCAGGATCTGTCACACCCTTGAGACCATTAATAAACTGATCGGATGCATCAACACCTTTGACATTTAAACCCATTCCAATATATTGGTCTAATACTTCATCATATTCATTTTTTCTTAGTAGTCCATTATTTACAAAAATGCAATGTAAATTTTTACCTATTGCTCTATCAAGAAGAACAGCAGCCACACTTGAGTCTACACCACCTGAGAGTCCTAAAATTACTTTTTCATCTAATATTTCAGATTTTAATTCTTTAACTGTCCTATCAATGAATGATTCAGGATTCCATTCTTTAATAAATTTTAATTCCTCAATGAAAAAGTTTTCAAATATTTTTAGACCATTATCTGTATGAAAAACTTCAGGATGAAATTGTAGAGCATATAAATTAAGAGAGTCTATTGAGTAAGCAGCATTTTTTACAGAATCTGTACTAGCAATAATTCTTGCACCATCAGGTAAAGTTGAAATTGTATCTCCATGGCTCATCCATACTTGATTGTTGGTTTTTATGTTTTGAAAAAGCTTACAATCTTTTTCAATGAATGATAGATTGGCTCTTCCATATTCTCTAGAGTTGGAGCTCTCAACTTTTCCATTAAGGGATTTTGCAATTAGTTGTGCTCCGTAACAAATTGCGATTACAGGTTTGTTACCAAGAATACTTTTAAGATTAATTTGAGGAGAATTTTCTTGATTAACTGAGAAAGGAGAACCAGAAAGAACAATAGCTTTATATTGGTTTAAATCTTTAGGGAGGTTGTTAAATGGTGAAATCTCACAGTAAATAAAAAGCTCTCTAATTCTTCTAGCAATTAATTGTGTATACTGAGAGCCAAAATCAACTATTAAGACTTTATTTTGCATGGACAAAAATACAACTATAAATTAATCTTCGAGATCTATTATTAATATTTTATCGTCCGTGATTGATATTTTATCAACTATGTAATCTATAAATGAGGGTCCCTTGTATGA
>Ga0160422_10001869_pt1 | contig 13128 bp, 11 predicted proteins | sample Fk160mmetaG_FD_108192 | JGI IMG/M metagenome (GOLD analysis project Ga0160422, IMG submission 108192) | Marine microbial communities from the Central Pacific Ocean - Fk160115 60m metaG | ecosystem: Environmental > Aquatic > Marine > Oceanic > Photic zone | place: The Central Pacific Ocean...
ACTGCTGTAGCTGCTTAGATTTAATTACTCCTTAACGAGTTACTAATCGTTGAAAACAAACCAAAAATAGAGGGTTTGATATACTGCCTTGAACTAGGAGCAAGCATGAAGATGTATCAAAAGACAGTCTCAATCACTATTGTGGCGCTATTTCTTGGTAGCATAGCATTAACGCTTGTTACCGATGGTAGTAATTCGCCAACATCACATTTAGCTGATGAGAGTAATGTTAGCAAGGCACAGTCTCCTGGTCACACCGTGTTCACAGAATATGTTGGTGCGCACTGGTGTGGTCCATGTCACGGAGCATCTAATGCCCTGCACGACTTATACGTCACTAACGGTGGCGGCGGCAGTCAATCAGAGGATTACACATACATCTCATTCTATGAATCTGCATCTAGCGGCTGGCCAAGTGACGGACCAATAAACCGAAGAGCACACATCAGCCCAAGTTACTATCCGACAATGGTTTGGGGTGACGCAACCTCTAGCAGCTCATACTACACCAGTAACACCAACACAGCTAATTTCTACCAAAACGGTGGTAACATGGATGCCAATGCAGCAGATTACTCAATAACGGTTTTCCAGTCAGAAAATGGTAATATGATGGATATCGACATTACTGCATCATACACTGGTTCAGGAACTAAAACCGTAACAATTTACGCAGCAGTTACTGAGGAAACCTCTCCAGAATCATACGATGGTGGTGGGCCAAACCCTCATCACGTTTGGAAGCAATGGCTACTAAACAACAACGGTAATGCCTTCGAATCAGTTACCATTTCTGCAGGCAACTCAGTGACTAAGTCGTGGTCAGTGCCAATCTCTACGGTAAGACCAGGCGGCGGACAAAGCGCAGCAGACAACTTCCTGACAGTGGCAGCTCTACTCAATGGAGACCACACCGCCCATCGCAGTGTATTAGCAGCCGGGGATTCTCACATGGGCCCAAAGATGGATCTTGCGGTGTCCGGTGTAACTCTTACCAACCCAGCATCCCCTGACGGTTACATTCGTGGTGACCAAATCACAGTCTCTGCATCTGCCGTCAATGTTGGAGGATTGGATTACTCAAACGGAGGTAATTTGGAAATAATATACATGGATGGAAGCAATCCAATCGTGGTTTCAACCAAGCAACTGACCAACATTCCAGTTCAAGGAACAATGTCACACTCAGCATCTGTTGATACAGCAAATTTGCCGACCAACGCATGGTCAACAGCCTTTGGTGCCAGACTGAGCGGGTTATCTGGTGATGGCAGTTCAAGGAATAATATTGCCGTTGAAGATTTTAGTCATGACAGACCCCCTGTGGCAAAACAAGCAACTGTTAGCGGTGACAATGTAATTGAGCGTGGCTCGATATTCACTGTGATTGCTAAAGGTGGAGCAGATGATTATGTTGATACTATTCAGTCGATGACCTTCGAACTGGAAGTTTCTCCTGCTGGAATGAATGCTTGGGATGGTAGCATCGATTCGGGTGGCGAAACTATTGTGAATGAGGGAACGAGCAATGAAGGCAGAGAATACACTATGACTCCATCTTTAACTATGCCTTCTGGAAACTACGATTTGCGCTCCAAAACTATCGATGGCCGTGGGCAAGCCAGCGCTTGGCGTGTCACACCCAACGCTTTCAGTTTAGCAAACGGTATACCGCAGGTCGTTGCTGAGCCGGTGCCTACTGTAACCTGTGATGTGCCGACAGAAGTCGATATGACGCCGCACATCACTGACCCAGAAACTCCACTATACGACTTAATCATCCAATCAGACAGCCCATACTTTGTTTCATGGAACCCCCTATCAACCTCGATAACTGTAAACTTCGCTTTTAGTGAACTTCAAGGGTGCCCTCTCGGACAGAAAAGCATCTTGGTAACCGTCGACGATGGCGGAGATTATGGCAACCAAGGTAACCTGCCATATGGAACCTTGAAATTCAATATTATCGAGAATGGTCAGCCAAGATGGTTAGGCTTGCCGACCCAGACCGTCGACGAGGAGGGGCCAGATTCTGATGGAACACTACGTTTACAACCATACATTACCGACACAACTGCTGACGGTCAACCAAGTTCCACCAGTTCGCTGTCCTTTGCCATAGTAGATGATACAAATCCAGGAGTCATTGCATCGCAGATCATCAATGGTGTTCTTGGATTTGAAACCATTGGTACTGACTCAGTAGGACAAACCACACTTACCATAAGAGCATGTGACACTGATATGGAATGCTCAGACCAGACAATTCTAATCAACATTAATCCGGTAAACGATGCGCCTGAGGTTGATATGTCGCCATTCGACGGGCTGAGAATCAAAGCCGGCACAGAGTCTTCTATTGACTTGGTCTCCCTTGTAAGCGATGTCGACAATGAAGACAGTGAATTGACAGTAATTGTAACCTCACCGGATGAATCAGGTGGCGCACAATACAACCGACAAACTGGCATGTTGAAGTTGAAATTTGATGAAATCGGTTACAAGAATGTTGTAATAAAAGTTGTTGATCTTTATTCTTCAAGTGAGTATACCGCAGTGATAGAGGTTTATGACTCTGATATATTTACCATCGCAAAGAGTCCAGAGGAAGCTGGATTTATGGTCGTTGAAGCTACTAACCTCTATGTTGGCTTGCTTCCATATGTCAACTTCTATCTTGCCGACGATGCGCCATTGTTTACCTCAATAGAAGTTACATGGCAGACTTGCAGTGCGGATGGAATCTGTGACGGTATTTGGGTTTACGAACTCGATATGACTCAATCATCGTCCGGATGGGAGACCGCCATGACTATACCACTGGTTGGAGACCCTACCGGCGAGAATCTGGCTAGGGGCGACTCATACAATTATGGAGATTATTTCAAAGTAAGAATGACCGGGGTTGATAATCTTAACAACAATTACAAGACTCCACCAGAAATGGCGCCAAAGTGGGTTGTGACACAAGATGTTCCCCCAGCTGCTGAACTAAGCGATGAAATGATCGAATCCTATGTGAAAACACTGCAATCACAAATTGATAGCATCAACGAACAGTTAGCCGAGAATACGGATGATGACAATTCAGACCTGCAGTTACAACTAGTTGACACGGAATTCAAACTTGAGTTAGTTTGTCAAGATCCCAGAGTTGTCTGCTCCGAGGAGCAAACCTCCTCATCAGTTACCGATGCAGGAAACTCTAATTCCAATACCATGATGATTATGGGAATAGTTGCATTGATTATCATCGGTGCGTTACTCGCTGGAATGTTTTTGTTGCGAGGACGTGGCAATGATGAGTTGCAAGGCTTCCAATGGGCCGACACTACCTTGCCAGCAAGAGATGTTGTAGCAAATTCAATGTATGGCGGCACACAACAAATTTTCCAACAACCACTGCAACCACAATATCAACCACAGCCATACCAACCAGCACAATACAGTCAACCGCAACCAACTGCTCGACCTGCACCACCGCAAAACATCCCACAACCACAAGCGCACCGGGGACCGCCATTACCACCGGGCGGCTTACCTTCAGGATGGAGCATGGCCCAGTGGGAATACTATGGCCAGCAATATCTAGACAGATTGCAAAAATGATCTTTTATTGTATTGAAAAACATTCTAAACCCATAAAGGGGAGAAGGGCAAGGGGATAATGTGACCGGTGAAGATATTGAGGTTTTGGAACCCTCCGAAGACGAGGTTACAGTGTGGGCTCCTGAACCGACAGGTAGCGATGAAATCCTTAACCAAGGCGTTGAGCAATGGATAGAATCGGTCGAATTCGAGTCAACAGAGGATGTGCCCATTCCTGAAACACTTGTTGACCAAGTTATCGGTCAAGAAACCGGCTCTGTTGTCATCCGCAAGGCTGCTGAACAAAGACGGCACATGCTCATGATTGGGGACCCTGGAACCGGCAAGTCGATGCTGGCTAAATCAATGACTGAACTGCTACCCAGAGATGTGCTCGAGGATGTCTTGGTTTATCCAAACGAAGACGATGAAAACGAACCTAGAATCAGATGTGTTCCTGCATCTCGAGGGGAGAGAATAGTAAAGCTACAGCGCGAAGCGATTAGGCAACAACGTGAACGCTCGCAGAAAATGCTCCTAATTGCCTTTGCTGCAATTGGTTTTCTACTCATAATCGCCACACTCCAAACAGGTGACATAATCACGCTACTATTCGGCGGTTTCCTGCTGATGTTCGGTTACATGTTCATTCGTGGTCGATTGGGTGCTTCTGATGAGAGTCGTATCCCAAAGTTGTTAATCAAACATGATGCTAGTGAAATGCCGCCGTTTGTTGACGCAACAGCAACCCTGTCTGGCTCTCTGCTGGGAGACGTAAGACACGATCCTTTCCAGTCTGGTGGTATGGAAACATCGGCTCACGATCGAGTCGAACCCGGTGCAATTCATCGCGCCCACAAGGGTGTTTTGTATATTGACGAAGTAAACTTACTGCGGTTAGAAGAACAACAAGCGCTGTTGACGGCAATGCAGGAAAGAGCCTTCTCGATATCCGGGCGCTCAGAGCGCTCATCAGGCGCACTCACTAAAACCGAGCCAGTGCCATGTGACTTCATATTAATAGCCGCAGGAAACCTAGATGCTATCCAAGGTATGCACCCCGCTTTGCGCAGCAGAATCAGGGGTTATGGCTACGAAGTATATGTCAACTCAGACATGCCTGACACCTCCAGGAATCGTCGTCGTTTGATTCGTTTTATTGCCCAAGAGGTTATGAGAGATATGGGAACAAATCGTGAGATTCCTCATTTTGATAAGTCAGCAGTAGCTATCATATTGCGTGAAGCTCAGCGTAGGGCTGGCAGAAGAGGTAAACTATCACTCCGCTTGAGAGAACTTGGTGGTCTAATCAGAATAGCCGGTGATTTGGCTAGTGAGGATGGCTCGAAGTATACCACCAGTGCACACGTGCTCGGTGCTAGAAATATTGCTAAGCCACTCGAGCAGCAAGTCGCTGACCGAATGATCGAGCGCCGCCGTGACTACTCATTGATAGTCAACTCAGGGGAAAGAGTAGGCAGAGTAAATGGTCTGGCAGTGCTTGGTGCCAATTCTGGTCTATCTGACTTCAGCGGCATCATGCTACCTGTAGAGGCTCTAGTAACCCCGTCTCAGGGCGGCGGCGGTAAGATACATGCAACGGGCGGGCTCTCTGACCTCGCCAAAGAAAGCGTAACCAATGTCAGTGCAGTTATCAAGAAGTTAACTGGTAAAGATATTTCAGATTACGATATTCATATTCAGTTCGTTGATACACATGGCGTTGACGGTGATTCAGCCTCGATTACAATCGCTACTGCAGTAATATCAGCACTTGAAGAAATACCGATTAGACAAGACCTAGCTATGACAGGGTCACTGTCTGTAAGAGGGGAAGTGTTGCCAATCGGTGGAGTCACTGCCAAAATCGAAGCCGCTGCCTTCTCTGGCATCAAGACTGTAGTAGTGCCAAGAGCAAACATGCAAGATGTTCTAATCGATGACAAATACATCGACAAAATTGAAGTTATTGCGGTAGATTCACTAGACGAGGTTATGGAACAAGCACTAATCAAGCATGAGCATAAAGCTGGCTTAGTTGAACGCCTTGGCGGTGTTATTGACAGACTAACCCCCGACGTCAGCAAAAAATCTCCATCTGCGTGAACTATATCATTTGCTTCGCACATTGCGTTGATTAGAAAAACCATGAACAATGGGGCCATCAATATGACTGTCAGTCAGCCTGCTGAGCCGGCGGTTGCAGCCGGTAGAGGAGCACTGATTGTGCTATTTCTAGCAACGGTAATTGACATGATAGGTTTCGGTATTGTCATACCATTTCTTACCTACCTGGTTGAGGATTTAGCGGCTGCTCAGGGAATCGTTGAGGTTGGTTTGTGGGTTGGTTTATTGATGACTTCATACTCTGCAGCACAGTTTCTATTCTCGCCATTTTGGGGCTCAGTCTCCGATCGTATTGGTCGCAGACCAGTTTTAATGGTAGGTTTAATTGGCAACACGGTATTTTTTACTATGTTTGGACTAGCCAATACTTTGTTCATTGCTTTAACTGCTAGGTTTATGGCGGGAGTATTCAACGGTAACCTAGCAGTCGCAAGGGCATATATTGGTGATGTATCAACTCCTTTACAACTTAACACCCGCATGGGTTTGATAGGTGCAGCCTTTGGCTTGGGTTTTACCATTGGACCATTTATCGGTGGAGAATTATCGAATCCTGCAACAAAATGGGACTTTTTTGTTGGCACAATTTTTGAGACATACCCGTACCTGTTGCCATGCGTAGCGGCTGGAGCGTTATCTCTGATTTCATTCGTTTATGCTTACTTTTACCTACCTGAATCCTTGCCAAAATCCAAGCGGGCAACTAAGGACAGAGTAAATTGGCTAGCAAGGCTGGGAGCCTCATTCAAGCAGTCTTATTCGATGCTCAATAAAGGTTCGATTTCAATTATAATTTGGGCAACTATGCTATTCATATTCGGATTTACCATCATGCATGCGGTGTTCATATTATACACCGGAATGCCATTGGATGATGGTGGTTTAGGGTATAATGAAGCACAAAACGGGAGAATTTTTGCCGTAATTGGTATTGCTGGTATAGTTACTCAAGGTTTACTCATTGGTCCTCTGTCAAAGCGGCTAGGTGCTAAAAGAATGCTCCCCTTATCGTGCTTTGTTTGTGGCACTGGTTTGGTGCTTATCCCTTACACGCAGGCGGAATATGCAACTGTTCAGTTAGTACTTGTCGCAATAATAGTCGCGGTTGGCAGCGGCCTATTCCAGCCATCATCTTCTACATTATTGACCACGTTTGCTAAGCATGAGGGGATTAACCTTGGAATTGTGATGGGTGCTCAGGAATCGGTCAGTTCTTTTGCTCGTATATTGGGTCCGCTGACCGGTGGAATCGTGTGGACTTTCACAGTATCGCGAGATTGGCCGTTAGATTATCACACTGCATTCCACATTTGTGGGATACTGATGCTATGTTCGGCACTTCTATCATTAAGAATCAAGGTTCTACCCGATACTTACTATGAAGAATCATAACACTTCGGTAAGTATTTTCTCTAATTCAGTGTTGATCATGAGAATTAGAGTGCCAAATTCCGGAGGTATGTTTGGGTCTTCATACAACTCTTCCAGTTTTGATTGACTCATAGCGATTCTGACATCAAGCTTCTTGCCTTTGTTGAGTAGCCATTGGTCGCAGGCTTCTTTTGCCTGTCTGCGAATATTTCTCGGGACTTTTGGGTCGTCAATTTGGTTGATGACTGTTGCCACTTGTTGTAATCTTGTTTCCACATCCATGGTCTTTCCTCCAACGCTGGGTAATGAACGCTCTCGGTAGGCCGGCTTTAAATTCATTGTCGACACGCGCTTGTCATGGCACTGACAAGTGAGGAGGTCCTCGGCTGGAGTAGGGTAGGTGTTCTACTTCTTGGAATGGGCTGGGCAGCTTGGATGGACCATAAGGATCGTAGAGTGAGTAACGAGCACTGGATAGTCTGGGTTAAACCAGCAGTCTTCATTTGGTGTTTGGAGTTGCTGGCCCGAGATGCAGATTGGACTATCTTTTTGACTGCGTCGGCAATTGTCGCATATGCCTCAATGGCAGTCATTGGGAGGCCAACGGTCAAAGATATCCGCGCTGGAAATCGCGAGGATATTCTGGTATCTATGTGGTATTTCCTCAGTTTTGTAGGTGTGGCTTTCGGCATGGTGAAGTATAGTGATGTTGAATTGCTTGACTTGCTGCTAGGAGAAGCAGGTGGTATGGCTGGATTATACTGGGTCACACTCTCAGGTTTATTGGTGATTTTTGTAATTGATCTTGGCTGGAGATTGCGATTAATTCACGGCGGTGCTGATGCAAAAGCTTTGATGTGGGTGGCCATTTTGGTTCCTAACTGGTCGACAATGCCGGTAATCACTGATTATGATCAGGCGGTTATACTGCAACTACCTCCAGCAATTTCACTACTGATGTGGGGTGGTTTGACATTTCTGTTAATCCCAGTAGTGTTAGTAATCAAAAATTTAGTTCAAGGCAATGTAAAGTCGTTTGGAGATCTGCGCATGTTTTGGCATTCTACAGTAATGGACTTAGACAAAGTGCAGCAAAGTCATGTTTGGTTGTTGAGTTCAATGATCGAAATGCCTGACGGACAAATGAGTGTCCATCATAGCACTAGAGCACCACGCAGAACCCCTAGTGAAGAAGAGTTATCCAAACAAATATCTACCCTAAAAAACAACAACGTCGATGAGGTTTGGGTGAGTTACAAGCTGCCGTTACTGGTATTTCTTTTCCCAGTAATCATACCAATGGCAATATTTGGCGACATCACCGTAATTATTTTGCAAACAATTGGATTATGACGCTCAGGCACCCTTGCGCTCGATATTTTTCGGACGGAGGCCTTTGTAGTTACACTTCCTACATTTGACCGCACGATATGCAAGCCTTGCATTGCACTTCATGCAGATTTTCTTGCGAAGCATTCTTGCTTCTGCTTCGGGGAACCGTGCCATATGCGGTCCACCAACTTCCCCTATTTAACCACAACCAAACAACCACGAAGTGATTTAGGGGCAATCACTACATTGAAACACTATTCTTATGACCGCCAACTATGCGAATCGTGCGGTTGCCTGGTATCCATCATGATTCAAATGTGGTTTTGGCTATTGGCAATCTTGGCTGTATCGTTATCGATACCGGTACTTCATGGTACCAAGCACTTCAACTTGAACGAATACAAGGAATACTAAATGACAATGACAATGCTGAAGTTACCGTTGATAGAATACTGTTAACCTCAAGAAGGTTCCCATGCTCAGGAGGAGCCAAATTTTTGTCTTCACAATTTGACGATTGCCCGATTCACATCCATCGAGAAGGGCAATCGTCGCTAGAAACTGGCGATTTTTTCACCACATGGGCAAACAGATTTGACTCGGATATGCCATTTACCAAGACAGAGGTGGTTGAGGACGGTGATGTCTTTGCCCTAGGTGATGGGCAGGTATGTGCCATGGCATTGCCTGGACATTCCTCGGATAGCATGGCTTACCACATTCCAGAAAAAGAATTGATTATTACTGGTCAATTACTTCCGAGAGCAGACCGACCGACTAGATGGGATATGCCGACAGGCTGTTTACCAGACATTGTTAAAAGCTTGAAGTCAATAAAAAAGCTAAAACCTCGCACCATAATACCACTTCAGGGACCTGCATTAAAAGGTAAATCTCATGTAAACGAGACCCTTAGTAGACATATTCAATTCTTTGAAGAGTGCATAGAGCGTGATGGCAGGGCGCCAAAATCTTGGTCCCGTCCGGCACAAACAGCGTTATGGTTGACGCCACACCCACCTTGGCCCCTAGTAGAAAAAGAGGAAGTTAACTAATCATTGGCAGATCAAGCATTGCAACTAATGCTGAATTATTGCCTTTCTTTTGTAGGAGCATTGCGCGACGGTTCGTGCGCTCCACTTTCTTTTGATAAAACAAATCATTTTTGTTGTAGTTTGACTGGATAACACCTTTCCAATCATAATTATACTTCGACCAACCACTTTGAATAGTGATTTCATCATTTTGAGTTCGAATACTAGTTATGCATTCATCATGCTTGAAAAGTAGGACAAGGTTGTCCGGTACATCTCTACCAATTAGCCAAACATTGCCACTATTATCGCCGACAAGTAATCTGTCTGAGGAATTAGAAACGCGACAAATAGACCTGATTATCGTGCCCGACGTCTCGTATGCATCCAACAATTCCAACTTCGGTAAAGATAAGCGAATTACATTACCTTTAGTATCACCAATAACCACAGATTCACAGTAATTCGTTGGACCTTTCATTCCTAGCAATACGGCTGCAGGATACTGTAAACGGTAATTTGTTCTACGTCCACTATTTGGTCGCCAACTAATCATCCCGTCATCCAACGCTATAATGTATCCGTCATTCAACACCATGCTCCTGACCACTGTTCCATTTGCCATACATGGGAAATGGCAGCCGTTGGTAGGATTACTTTCCCGAGACCCCAGGTCTTAAAGTGAAAGTGAAATCAATAGGTTTCTTCGTTTTTGTTTTCTTTCTTCCATGTTCTGTAACACGGCTTGCAAACCCTAACTCTACCCTTGAGCGCAGTGAAATTGCCTTGCCCCCATACGTCAATAGCGTTATCAAGAGAGAGGGAGCGACCACCCAGAGATTTATCAGCGAACTTGTCGCAACCATTTATTGCGCAAGATAATTCACCCGGTGATGATTTTTTCTTTTCATTTCCTTTATCGGACGGATTTTGTTGCCGATGCTTTCTAGCCTTCGCTTTGAAACCCATGTAATGTCCACCGGTTTGGGCTTATTCAATGTTAGGGTATCACTGTTTGGACGCTTCACCAAGTTGTGCCAACAGTCCGTCGAATATCCTGAGCAAACCTCGGAGTGTAACTTCTGAGACGTTGGCAACCTTGCAGATGTCTGATTGGGTACGTGATGTCCCTGACTCAGAAGCTGCTTTGTAAATCAATGCAGCGGCCACACCCATTGGCTTTTTTCCTTGCCATATATCTTCATGCGGCTGTATCTTCGACCACAAGTGGTTAACTTGGGTAAAAATATTTGGTGGTAGTTGAAGGTCTGAAATGAACTTGTCAAAGTATTCATTGGGCGATGTTATCTTATGTAGATTTAGTTTTCGTGAAACCTGCCTGATCAGTCGAGAAAGTTCTTTTTCAGTAATGTCATAGCTTGTAGCAATTTCAGGAATCTGCCTCGGCAGATTTTCTTCACGTGCAACCAGATAAGTACAGGCCGCAGCAACACCAGCAATTGATCTTCCAGTAACAAAGCCGTCACCGCTTAATCTGCGATACAATCTAGCAGTCTCTTCTTGCAGTGATTTTGGTAAATCTGATCTGTCTCTAATCATTTGATTAGCCTTGACTAGGTTGCGCTCTCTACTCTTTCTGGTCTTGGAGCGCTCATCAATGACTCTTCTTCGACGCCAGTCCCTTCTGGCTTGGGAGCTAATTCCATGTCGTCCGGCAGAGCCAGTGTTCAAATCTCTGACATCTATTGACGTGTTGAGCCCTTTATCTGCGAGAGTGTAAGTAAGCGGTTGTCCAACTCTGGAGCGGTCCTCGGTTTTGTCTCTGTTAGTCCATTCTGCGCCGGGGTCGATGACGTTTTCCTCGACAACTAATCCACATGAGTTACAGATGATTTCTCCTCGTGTGTCATCTAGTTGCCAATCAACAGCTCCGCATTCTTCACATGGCCTGGTATGACCGTCAACCACTCTGCGGTTTGGATCAAACAGCCCGTATTCCTTGATATCGGATCTAGAATTCCTACCTTTATCGGATCCCATTTACTTAACCTCCAGTTATTTAGTTGTATCTCGACCATTATAAACTCGTTGATGTTACGCTTACTCCATTTGTTATTCAATGACTCGTCTTCACCGTTTAGTTACCACTGGTCTAATATTAACTACATTCGAGTTGATATAAACTGTTGTTTAATCGGCATTATAGGTCTATATACTTATTTAATCGGATTACCGAATTGATGACATAGTTCAAAGACGGTACTCACAAGGCATGGTTTGATTGAGATGCCAGCAACAGTAGTGCTAGGTGCCCAGTGGGGCGATGAAGGTAAAGGAAAACTTGTAGATAGGATAGCTGAGCAAGCAACCTGGGTTGCTCGATTTCAAGGTGGTAACAATGCAGGACACACTGTTGTACTTGGTGAAGAGGTACTAAAATTTCACTTACTACCATCAGGCATTACTCGCAAGGAATGCAACCTTGTTCTGGGCGATGGTATGGTTGTCGACCCGTGGGTCCTTGACAAGGAGTTGAAAAATTGGGAGCAATCAACCGGCGAAGATCCGCGTGGGGAGCGATTATTTGTCAGTGAGAGAGCCCACATTATCTTACCGTATCACCGGTTCCTCGACGGTCTAGACAAAAAAATTGGCACTACAGGGCGTGGAATTGGTCCCACATACGCTGACAAAATCAATCGCATTGGCCTGAGATTTGGCGACATTGAAGAGGTAAAAAATGACAGCAATTGGTGTAAAACGACCGTTAGTAGAATGAACGCATCACTTGAAGCCGCAGGATGCACGGATCGAATAACCGTCGAGAGTTTATCTGCAGATGTAAATTGGATTTGGAATCAGTACTCATCTAGTATTGGGAACACCGGGTTGATGTTAGATAATGCACTGAAGATGGATGAACATGTCATCCTAGAGGGTGCTCAAGGTTGTCTCCTCGACATCGATCAAGGGACATTCCCGTTTGTGACTTCAAGTGTTACGTCGCGCGGAAATTCCACCCACGGTGCCGGTATTCACCCCGGTCACGTCAGTGAGGTGATAGGAATCACCAAGGCGTATATCACCAGGGTGGGTAATGGAGCAATGCCAACAGAGTTGGAGGATGAGACAGGTGACCACCTTGGTACGGTTGGTCATGAATTTGGCACCACCACCGGTCGTAAGCGACGCTGTGGCTGGTTTGATGCGGTAGTTATGCGTCACGCTAACCGAATAAACGGATTCACTGGACTAGCGTTAACAAAACTCGATGTACTTGGTGGTTTAGACGAATTGAAAATTTGTGTTGCGTATGAATTAGACGGTAAGGAAATAAGAGAAATGCCATCAAGTGCATCTGCGTTAGCAAGATGTAAACCAATTTACCTATCAATGCCTGGTTTCCCATCGCACACACTCACAGAATGGTTGGGGATCGCCAAAAAAGCCAATGATGAGGGTCTTGGATATTCCATATTACCGTCAGCAGCCCAGCATTACATCAAACAGGTTGAGACACTAGTTGGTGTTCCCTGCACTTCTGTTGGCGTCGGTCCTGATAGAGATGCAACCATCGACCGTGTAGAATAGATTGGGTCATTAACAACATAGAAAAGGCTGGGACACTCCGCTAACATTAAGGGCGCTTAGCTCAGTTGGAAGAGCGTCTGGTTTGCAACCAGAAGGCCGGGGGTTCAAATCCCCCAGTGTCCAC
>Ga0160422_10001870_pt1 | contig 13125 bp, 11 predicted proteins | sample Fk160mmetaG_FD_108192 | JGI IMG/M metagenome (GOLD analysis project Ga0160422, IMG submission 108192) | Marine microbial communities from the Central Pacific Ocean - Fk160115 60m metaG | ecosystem: Environmental > Aquatic > Marine > Oceanic > Photic zone | place: The Central Pacific Ocean...
AATAACTGGCGAGATAATTTAATGTCAAAAGCACTCAACTTGATCAAACCACTAACCTCCATACTTTTCGTTTTGTTTGTCTGGCAGATTGCGCACTCGGGCGGATTAACAAATAAAAACTTATTCCCTGGCCCATGGGAGGTGGCAACCGCATGTGTCAAGCTTTTCAACGATGGTGTAATGGTGAAGGACTTAAAAACTTCCGTTTCCCGAGCTGCAGTAGGTTTTGGTTTGGGTGCAAGTTTGGGCATTATTGCTGGCGTCTTAACATCGCGAATTAGTTTAATTCGATTAGCTATATATCCGTTCTTTAATATTCTCCGACCAATCCCAGCGATCGCACTGGTACCGATAGCAATTGTCTGGTTTGGAATAGGCGAAGAATCAAAGTATTTTGTGATTGCATACACCGTATTTTTGGCAGTTTGGCTTGCTACACATCATGGTATGGAGCATGTGCCAGAAACGTATATAAGAGCCTCTCGCTCGTTGGGTGCTCCTACTTGGCGAGAGTTTGTGGAAGTAGTGGTACCTGCAGCAGCACCTCACATCTTCGCAGGCCTGCGGTTTGGCGCCGCATTAGCATTTCTTAGCCTTGTTGCTGCGGAATTGACCGGTTCTTCAGCCGGCATTGGTTATCGGCTTGAGGAGGCGCGTCAGTATTTTCTTGTGGACAGGATGTTTGTCGGGCTTATCCAACTCGGACTGCTTGGAGCGATGCTAGACTCATTTTTTGTGTTTGCCAGCAAACGCATAGTGCATTGGGAAACTGTTTAAGCAAAAAATTTCACGGATTTTTCCGTTGCAGTTTAAAATGCACCTGTTTACTCTAATATCCTTTTGCTGCAATTTGATTAGGTTGCTAGCTAACGTACTGAGCTGGTAAGAGCCATTTTCAACTGGCAATGCAATCCAGACATCAGTAGTTACCATAACTTTACAATTTCAAACTATGGAAAGCTTAACTTCTCATAAGTAACTCTCGGTGGCCATTTTTGTTGAAACGATAGGTAAGATTTGCGGGGTCTCCTGGTGTATCAAACTGAGAGTTAACTGCCGGAATACAATTATCAACCCTGAGATTAATGGTACAAAGAAGCCGCTGTGCTCCTAAATAACAAGTATTCAAACTTGGAATTTAAAGTCAAAATTATAAGCAGTAACGCTTATGGAACTTAACATTTCAAATGCTGCTTAATCGTAGCTAACACTTTGTATAACGCGAGTCATACAAGGCCCTTTATGAGTGAACTGCTACTTGTTACAGCACCAAAAACGCCCCCCTGCATAGTTACCATTTTAATTGCAGCGTCATGATTACCTTTGTCAGTAGCACCACAACAATCTTCCAAAACCACGCATTCATATCCTCGATCATTAGCTTCGCGCATAGTTGTGGATACGCAAACATCCGTGGTAATACCGCAAATTGCTAAGTTTTCAATTCCACGCATTCTCAATATCATATCAAGGTCAGTCGCACAAAAGCTTCCTTTTCCAGGCTTATCGATAATGATCTCCCCCTCTATTGGGTAAAGTTCATCAATTATATCCCAGCCAGCCTCACCACGAATAAGTATTTTGCCGCATGGGCCAAGATCGCCGATACCAGCTCCTACCTGCCGAGAACGCCACCTTTTGTTTTCTGGTAAATCGCTTAGGTCAGCGCGGTGGCCTTCTCTGGTATGAATAACATGATAACCCTTCTTGCGCATTTCGGTTAAAACACTTTTAATTGGTTTAATAGGAGCGCGCGTTAAAGAAAGATCATATCCCATTGCGTCCACGTATCCACCTTTGCCGCAAAAATCAGTCTGCATATCTATGATCATCAGTGCGGTATTATGTGGCTTTAAATTCCCATTGAACGGCCATCTGTAGGGGTAACTCTCAATCGTTGCCATTGATCATCTCCAGTTAACAATATGCGCATACACCCATGCTGATTCAATTTCTGCTGTTAATAAGACGTCAGTGCGGTGCAAAAATTGCACCACTATTGATGGAAGAATCCAATAATATGTCCGTACGTGGTGCTTTGTGCCATGATGATAGCAGCCGGCTCTTAAGTTAAAAAATTAAAAGAATTAAAGGAAAAACATGGGCTTCGATTATCTAGGTTTACTAGGATTTTCAGTATTTTCTGCTGCTTGCTTACAATCCGCAACAGGAATTGGATACGGAGTAATCGCTGGGCCACTATTTCTGGTTATTTTGAACGACAATCAAGCATTTCAATTAAGTACAATACATAATCTGGCCATAGCTTTGATTCTAGCACCGTATGTCTGGAAAGACATAAACCGAATGGTTTTGAAAAATTTTCTCTTAGGCGGTTCTTTTGGTTTGTTCATAGGATTCATAATATATGTTTGGTCTAGTGTAAGTCAGCTGAAATTTGCAGCAGTACTAATGGTAGCTTTTGTTACAACTGTTCTACTACGTGAGACTGTATACGGATCGCACGATAGAACAAGAAAAAAAACAGCGTTTCTTGAAACAACACTAGCCGGGACCTTAGCTGGAATTATGGGCGGCATGTTGGCTATGCCAGGCCCGATTGCAGCAGCCTGGATGTCAATTAAAGGCTTAACAAAAAAAGAAATTCGAGCAACGGTACTTACCTTTTTTTTATTTGCGTATGGGGCAAATACAACTCTGTATACAATCACAACTGGGCTATCTTCAAAAATTCTCCTTCTGTCTGTAACCCTATTCCCACCAATGCTTTTCGGTATCGTTGTTGGCACCTTGTTGTCGAAGATCCTGAACGAAAGAGTATTTCGTTTTATTTTGCTTGGTATCTTAATCTGCACTATTTGCACTCTCATTTTCGATTTGGTGGAAGTCTATTTATGATTTTTAATATAAATTTAAAAAGGGTGGTTAGGAGTTTGAGATCTCTAAAATCTGATCCAAACACTCACGGCAGATCAGTTCAGTGATGAATCTAAGATGACCGAGTGATCGATTATGAGGGTATTGATGAGGTTGATGTTGAAGATGGAACTGGCTGCTAACTTACAGGCAGCGTATCACTGAAAATGCGTTGCTGATCAGGCGGCTTATACCAAGTGTATATGAGTATCTTACTCTTCGTGGGTTTTTGAGAGGATGTGCTTCTTTTGAAGGATCCCCTGGGATAAGATTTAAAAACTTCCACAACGCATTACGACTCGACCCCTTTAAACAATGCGTTTTGTAAAAAAACCTGTCACAGTATGTCACAAAAGAGATCTAAAAACCTTCAACCACCAAACAATAAAAAAGCACAATTAGACCATAAGGGACTGATAAACACTACAAAAAACCAAAAAAATTTTGACAGCAGAGGAGGGACTTAGACCTCCGACACGCGGAGTATGACTCCGCTGTTATAAACACTTTAAAATATATAATTACAGATATTTAAGTGACACCCACGGCGCCTCCGACACAATTATGCACTTTTTTTGGAATTTCGTTCTGCTCGACTTTCAGCCCAATTCACACACCATTGGCCACAATAGACTTTACCATCACCTACATCTACAGACTTTGGAAGATCTGTTTCATAAATAATGACACCGCAATTTACACATTTCACATATTTTTCAATATAAAGACCATTGCCAGAAAATTTCATACTACCCTCCTACAATCCATATATATTTTTTGCTGCTTTTTTGCTCACATAGCCATCAGCGACATCTTGCATAACGGCCTCACGTGATCTTTCTTTTGGATCACCATATCCGCCACCAGCAGGCATAACTAAGCTTACAAGATCACCCTTCTTGATGGAAATATTTGAGTATTTGCTTGGGGATGCTTTGTCATAAAGTTGAACCGCATTTTTCCAGTTTCCTTTACCACCAATTTTGAACAAAGTCGCACCATTATCACCAGGAAGTCCTCCTTTAAGGCCCCAAGGATAAGTTTTATGTCGATCAGTCATTTGGGAAATGATGATTTCATCATTTAGACACTCTAGATTCTTGGTATAGCCAACCCCACCACGGAATTGGCCTGGGCCGCCTGAATCTTCACGAAACACCCATTCCTTAACCCGCCACGGATATCTCACCTCGAATACCTCTACCGGCGTGACTCGACAATTTCCATTGATAGAATCACATGCATCGTTACCGTCAGCAAAACTGCGGCCACCCCACCCTACAACTTCGATATCATAACAAGCAAAAAACTCCTTAGAAGTCGCATGCACACCGCCAAATACGAAATTACAATGAGTACATCCTTCCGCCGCCATAGCCAAGTGGGGTATAACTCCTGCTAACGCACCAATAACTGTCCCGGCGATACGCGGATGTGTTTCAGTATTGCCACCAACCTCTGGCGCAGGAAAATCCACATTTACCACAGTAGTCGGCGGAGCAATCACTCTAATAGGGCGGAAACACCCAGAATTTTTTGGAATGTCGGGGTCCGTCATATGCAACATCGCATTATAAGTAGCTGACATTGTAACTCCAAGCGTCGCATTAATCGGTCCTTTAGCTTGACTGGAACTGCCAGTATAATCGGCAATTATGTTGCTACCTGTTTTATGAACTTCGACTGCTATCTTGTATTGCCGGTCCTCAATCCCATCGTCCTCAACTAGATCTTCAAACGCATAGATACCATCAGGAATCTTTTCGATTTCGGCACGCATACGCCGCTCTGAATAATCCATTAAATCTTTAGAGGTCTGATCAACTACATCAGCGCCATACTTATCATAAAGTCTAGTCATTTGAGCCACACCTAGATCAACAGCACTGATCAGAGCTCTCAAGTCACCATAATTGTAACGTGGTGTGCGGACATTGGCCAAAATAATTTTCCAGACATCGTCGTTCATTACGCCGCGCTTCACGATCTTAATTGGCGGCAACCTCAACCCTTCATGAAAGATTTCAGTTGCCTCCCCCGGAAAGCCTCCGGGCACCATTCCGCCAACTTCAGCAATGTGGCCTATTGATACAGCAAAACCGCGTAACTTTCCTTCGCAGAAGATAGGTTTGAAGAATGTGTGCTCAGGGGTGTGAAGTCCACCCCTATAGGGATCATTGTGCAAAAGCACGTCACCTTCATGTATATCATCCAGCGGGATCTCTTTGATTATTGATTTCGCCATCAGAGGCATACCGCCAATTTGTGCTGGACAAAACTCAGCACATGCAATCATATCTCCGTCTGTGTTGGCAATCGCACAACTAAAGTCGAGCGCCTCGTTAAAGATTGTGGAATATGAAGTTTGCATCAGTGTGATGCCCATTTCTCTACAAATAGAGACCATACTTGAGTCGAGAATTTTCATCATAATAGGATCCATGTGAATCAGCCTCCTTTTTTATTTAAAATAAGGTTTCCATAATCGTCAGCTTGCGCTGTGTAACCAGGGCGTAAGACCGTCGTCGCTGACGCCTCGCGGATAATTGCTGGGCCATCCACAAACATGCCCGCAAGCATATCAGAACGATCATAAACTTTGGCCGCCAAGAAGGTTTTGTCAAACCAGATTTCGCGCTCGTCCATCAAAACCGGGGTGCCAGTACCTTTCACAATTTTGGCTAGCTTTGGCTTCGGCGTTGGAGCAACAACGGAAATCGACAAGTTCACCATCTCGATTGTTTCGCCTGGAATATAAAAATTAAAACGGGAATCATGTACTTTATGATATCGTTTCCAGAGGTCCTTTAACGATTTCTCGTCAAATTTTTCCGCTGTAAAAGGTATTTGCAATTCATAATTTTGGCCAAAATAGCGCAGGTCAATATTGCGATAAATTTCGAGAACCTGCGTATAGCCTTGGGCCCTCAATTCATTGACCGCCAGTTCTACAAGCTCTTCCATCATCTTGTTTGCTGTAACAATGTCGAAATTTAGAGAAGTCTGCTGGATTGTTCTTTGCTTGTCAGTCCTTGCGTCAGTCATCACAAAACCAAGTGCCGAAAATTGACCGGGATGTATAGGAACAATGCCACGGGGAATTCCCTCAAGCTCCATTAAGTCACAGATATGCAGTGGCCCTGCACCTCCGAAACCAAGCAACGTAAACTCTCTCGGGTCATGGCCTTTTTCCAATAATACTGAACGCAGAGCCCCGACCATAGAATTGTTAGCTATCTGTACAATAGCATTTGCGGTCTCTTCCACGCCCATCCCAAGCTTTTTAGCAACAGTTTCAACGGCCTTGTAGGCTAGCTCAAGATCAACATTCATCTCCCCACCTAGAAATTCCTCAGGCTTGAGTCTTCCCAAAACGAGATTAGCATCCGTTACCGTTGGTTCAGTTCCGCCACGCCCATAGCAAGCTGGTGCAGGATCTGCACCAGCACTTTGCGGCCCAACCTGTAACAAATCTCCCTTATCGACCCAGGCAATTGACCCACCGCCAGCTCCAATTGAGCGGACGTCAATCATTGGCACCTGGATAGGTAGCCCCCATTCGATCTGAAAGTTGGTTGTAAACTTCTCTTCACCATTAATAATAGTGGCGCAATCGGTGCTCGTGCCTCCCATATCGAAGGTCACAATATTTGGCTCGCCAATTAGTTTTGACATAGCTCGGGAGGCTACAACACCACCCGTTGGGCCTGAGACTGTCATCTGAATTGGTTGAGCAGCCGCTCCAGAAAATGAACTTTCGCCACCATTAGATTTCATAACTGCAACACGATCGTTCAACCCAACAGCTGCAAATCTCTGTTTCATAGACTCGAAACTTTTGGCGACTAGAGGTTTGACATACGCGTCGGCCAGGGTAGTAGATGCGCGCTCATATTCCTTCCATTTAGGCAACACTTCGTAGGAAATGGAAAGTGGCAGATTGGGCAATTCTTCAGCAAAAACCTTTTTCACTCGTAGTTCGTGTGAGGGGTTAATGTAAGAAAATAAAAAGTTAACTGCGACTGCCTCAACTTCGCCCTCATTCCCAATTTTACGAGCCAGAGCACGTACTTCATTATCATTTAGGGGTGTTACCACATCGCCGTTTTTATCAAGACGCTCATCTAGTTCATAGCAATGTCGCCGTAGGGCTAGCGGCTTGGCCTTAATCCAGGTCATATCATAATGTGACTTCCTATTTCCGTGTTGAATAAACGGAATGTCTCTGAAGCCCTTCGTTGTTATATAGGCTACTTTAGCTCCGTTACGCTGCAAGATCGCGTTAGTAGCAATAGTTGTGCCTAACCGCAACCGTGATACAGACTCCAAATTTCGCATATTGCGCAAACCATTCATCACCCCATCAAATGGATCTGCTGGCGTGCTGGGATTTTTCCAAGCGGTGATACTATTGTTTTCGATATTGAATGAAACAAAATCAGTAAATGTGCCACCAATATCTACTCCCACGTAATATGTCATAGTAAATTTCCTATTTTAAAAGATTTTGGTAACCTCCTTTGAAGAGGGTTTTTTAAACTGACTGAACTGAATTTGAACTAAAACTACAAGAACAAGCCTTGAAAGATTTTTTGTTTTAGCTGCAAAATAATATTTTTTCTTACTAATATGCAAGCAACACTTATGCCACTCACAACTATCACCCAATCTGAAAAAGGGTTTGCCTATCGTAACAGATAAAGATTGCATTGACGTTATTGCTGAAGAGGGTTGGTACCAAAGGAGGGAGTTAAACCTCCAACACGCAGGTCATTTTCAGATGAGCCGTACAGCGGCTCTAATTCACTCTGATAACCGAAATTCGCAGGCACGCCACCAGTATGTAAAAAAAGGACATTTTGACCTGATGGTATTATTCTACTTCTTATTAAATGGATTAATCCCGCTAAGGCTTTACCAGAATAAACAGGGTCCAGGATTATTCCCTCTTCTAAAGCAGACATTTTAATAGCTTCCGAAACGTATTTATTTAAACGCCCATAACCGGGGGGCAAGCAGGTATCATCTGTTTTTACCGCATCAGCTCCGACAAGATTTGGATAACCCAAAAGTTCACCAACTTCATTAGTTCTGCGCAATACTCTTTCTGTTTGTAATGATGAGGCACGCCGCACGCATATACCATGTATCGTGGCAGGATATTTCAATATACTTGTTCCAGCTAAAAATCCTGAGTGTGTAAGTGCACTTCCAGTGGGTAGTACAATGTGATCTATTCCTAATTTAATCTCATTAGCCTGCTGAATAGTCTCAACGGCAGCAGCAGTATAACCTAAAGCTCCTAGAGGGCGATGGCCTATACCCAAATGTATTATATAAGGGTTAGCACCATCTTTTCTTAATTTATCAGCAATAATATTCAGATTTGCGTCGGCCTGTGTCTCGTTTTCTCCTTCAGAAAAATAAACGATTTTTGCACCTAACATTTTTAGCAGTAATACATTACCAGATCTATTGTACTCTAAGTTGCTTTTAGGAACACGTTTCTCCAACTGTACAATTGGCTTCATTCCAAATTTTCGCGCTGCCGCAGCACAAAGCCTTGCAAAATTTGACTGAACAGAGCCCGTTATAAGAATTGTATCTGCCTTTTGATTAATAGCCTCACCAAGATAGTATTCCAGCTGTCTCACTTTGTTTCCGCCCATTGCTAACGGCAAGGTATCATCACGCTTTATAAATAAATTCACACCGAGATTAATGCTTAAATTATTCAATGGCTCCAATATTGTTGGACCTGAAAATAGTTCTGCTCTTGGGAACCATCCTAAAGAAGGAATATCACGAATTAGCTTTTCAAAGTTACTCTGTACCATTGAATTTATTATTGCTTTCCTGATAATAATAAAAATCCTTATTCATCTTAGAAAAGAAAATTAATATTATATATGTTAGCGAAAAACATTGATATTGCACGATTAAAAAGTATCTAATGACCAATTAAACATCAGCTTCTTATTTGGCAGAGGTACAAAAAGAATGGACACCACGGCCATTTTAGCTTTCAGACAAATAAATTTTCATACCTCGCGTTGGTGACATATTTTGCACAATGATGTTACTAAACTTTCTCAAGAAGAAAGCTTTTAAACCAGTCAGACAGGCTAAAATCAGCCATTTCTTGGGTGCAACGGTTACTGCATTAATCATTAAAGCGATATCCCTATTTATCGGTTAGACCCAAAATAAAGTCCTTGATCTCTTATGCCACGATCTTGCCAGCTTCTAACAAAATAGAATGCTTAAAATCATACAGGATCACCAATAACACGCCCTTTATCGATCAAACGCACGGATATGCCTCCTGCATGTAGTACTCTGGCGCAGGCAATCTTTGACATGCCTGCGCTAATAACAACGACAGCACTCATGTCAACCCTATGTCTTGAAGGATAGTGGGAATCTGTTTTTTCACCTTGAAAAACCCGGCAGAAGCGTGGGGCCAAATAGCGCCGTCCCAGTCCCTACGCCATTCAACCAATTCAATTCCAGCGTCATCTAAATCGCACTTTGCTTGAAGCATCCAATCCCAAAGTGGACCAGTGGGAATGTATGGGGTCGCAATTTGTGTTGCACCTGTTCTAGAGGCCCAACGAGCTAGGTCACTAGGTACGCCCGCTCTGAACTCCGTTGCTTTCAGACCCGTCCGCATTGCAGTGTCCCGCAGCGCACCCTGCTCAAATACCTCAATCAATTTAGCAACGGGCCGAGGCGACCGCAAGTGACTAGTTGTAAGTGTGGCACATCCAACGAGGTTCATTAAGTGCAGATCGAAGTCTTCAAGGCGGCAGTCTTCTTCAGTTACGAGTAGGACCGTCGGACGTTTTGGATCGGGGGCCTTCACGTTGCGAAGTGGCGTTACGCTTGGCAGACCTTCAGGTTCCTCACTTTCAAGACCTTCAATGACCTCAGCAAGCTCTCCCGGGCGCGGATTATAACGGTTGTTGGTGAACTTCGCGATATTCCAGCCTTGGGCGTGATACGGTTTACCGCGTGTGTGCAGGCCGGCCACCCAGCGCCATCCCAGAGTATTTGATGCAGGATCACCATCGAGTAAATGTGTGAAGAAGAAGTCCGCACCTAACCGCCACGGTAGTTCAAGAGTGAAGATCCAAATTGAGGCGAACCACATTCGAGCATGGTTATGAAGGTAACCAGTCTCAACCAATTCTTCGACCCAGCTATCAAAATAGCCGAGGCCTGTTTGGCCTTCTTCAGCGGCTTTTACACGTCGGCGAAGGCCACGATCCCGATCTAGAACCGCTAAATCCCTGACCAATCCTTCTCGGTACTGGTCCCATACAACCGGGCGCCGCTCCATCCAACCTTTAAAGTAGGCACGCCAAATAATCTCCTGAATGAACTTCTCTGCTGCTTCAGCGCCATGCTCAAGCACTGCCGTTGAAATTGCATCTTGTTCGAGCACAAGACGTCGTCGCAGATATGGAGAGAGCATCGATACATCGCGGTGATTATACGGACCGCGATCGTAATTGCGACCGTTGGTATACCGCTTACCCATACGTGGAGCGAATGCCCGAAGGATAGCCTCACCAGTTTCTCGTGTTGAAGCCTTCAGTTTTTTGTTGGAATTATAAAGCGGCATAGCATCCATTTCCTCTATGGTAGCATGAAGTATGCTGAAATACTGGCTTGTCAAATTGGAAGGTAATCAATGAACTAGGGCTGGATATGACCAATCACTCTTTCGGAGGGTTGATCTTCCTCGGCGATGTTCTAGCTAGTTTTCAATAAATTAAATAGACGAATGAGAGTAACTTTGCGCTTGAAAGTGGAAACAGAAAACACGCAGGTTTTAGTCGACGCTTACCTGCATTTAACAAAAAAAATACTTCCGTCGTTGGCGCGCATTAACGGACAGGACTGGCCGGTTCGCGAGGATCATTGTTTCCAGCGCATCGTTTTGGACACAATATGTGGCAACGTTTGGTACAAACACCTAGATCGTCCCGCTTACAAGAACCTTACATACGACCAAGCGTATCGTGCGGTTAGTCTTTGCCGTGAGATTGCGGAAGGGCACGCTGACCTTCGACAGCTTAATAACCAGTCACTGATCTGGCGAGGTAAACGATGAGTGCGGACTTAGAAAGCTTTGAGGATTTGTCTGGATGTCAAGCAGTATATATATCAGGCCACTGGTAGCTCGATTTACAAAATAACTGATTGCACTGCTATACTTTGGTAGCGGAGGAGGGACTTGAACCCCCGACACGCGGATTATGATTCCGCTGCTCTAACCACCTGAGCTACTCCGCCAACAAAAAATTTGTTTATGATCTATGTTAGCTTAGGTCAAGCTCTTATTGGGCATTCTTGAAAAAACGTAATTTTTAATATTTAAAATTTTTATAAACCGATTACCTTGCTCAAGGCTTTTTTATAGGCTTGCGACTTCTATGTAAAATAGTGGGCATTTATATAGAACTTTACTTTAAGGCCCCAGTTCATAGCTTCCAATGAACCAAGTAGCAGACTGAAACAACTTATTTATAGTCAAAACGACAAAGCTATCTATATTGGGCTTTCTTCGAACTAATAAGAAGTACATCAAAAAATAAAAAGAAAGATTTTAAACACAAGTTAAACTTGATTTGGCACTCCTCGTAAGGCTGTTTGCACAGGCATGTCCTACTCCTTTTATCTTTAATAGAACGCCCGAACAAAAAGTTGCGAAGCTTTGAAACTTATTATAAAAACATAGTTTGTAACAAATTATAAATGTCAAAGCGACCAGTTTGACTTTGTATCTGTGCGATTAATGTAGATCAACGATATAATTTGGCCCAAAAAGCAAACTGTTGCTAGTTTTGGGCGTGAATATGGGAGGTTATAAGCCTTGAAAACCGACAAAAAGCTCCAGCTGGGTTACCAAGATTTAAAATTAATCAGCACAAACGAACCGCCCCCTTTTCTGACCTACAATGCAGGCGGATCATCCCCTCAGTTAATAGTATGCGATCATGCTGCCAATTTAGTGCCAAAAAAGCTAGAGAAACTTGGTTTGACCGATGAAGAACTCTCTCAACATATTGGTTGGGATCCCGGGGCTTTGGATATAGCAAAACTTTTAGCTAATGCTCTGGACGCGCCGCTTATTTACTCGTGTTATTCTCGTCTCGTTTGCGACCTCAATCGTTATCAATTCGATCAGAACTCTATGCCTGAAAGCTCAGACGGCATCATGGTGCCCGGTAATCGTAATTTGTCGGCAATGGCACGATATCGCCGGTTTGAGGAGCTTTTCAGACCTTATCATGACGCCATAGCTGCAAAGCTTGATGCTTTTGAGGCCACTAAAGTTACACCTTCACTATTAAGTATTCATACCTGCACAGACAAAATGAATGGAAAGTTTAGGCCGTGGCCAGTAAGTCTTTCCTACGCCCAAGACACACGCATATCAAAAAGGTTGATTGAACACCTTCGTAGACGTAAAATCTGCAAAATTGGTGACAATGAGCCCTACTCACTTGATGTTGGTATTGATTTTACGGTCTGTGAACATGCTATGCGCCGAGGCCTAGCGTATATGCAAGTGGAATTCCGTCAGGATCTAGTAGTCACAAAAGCAGGGGCCAAGCATTGGGTGAACAATTTCTTACCATCCTTACAGTATGCTTTGACCGAACCGGGATTATCTGAGCCAAAATATTTCGAATACATGGATTTTGTCACGTAATTTCGTGGGGACAAGGTGATTTTGACGCACAGTCCTAGCTTCCAAATACTCCACACACTATTATATTTTTCATTAGTTTAAACTTTGATTGGTCTAACAGAATCTACACGCGCGTAATCAATGTTTCTATAATCGCCAAACTATTAACAAAAGGATAGTTCGACGGTAATGCCCGTACACTGAAGTTAATGACAAAACTGACAATAGGGACTAACGTCTTTTTATAATTTGAAATCAAAAGTTGGCAAATTTTTGGTCCACTACAGTTACTTATCCTGAAAACATTTGAGGCTAATAAAAAAAATGTGATTTTTAGTGTCACAAATTTTAAGTGTTAAGAAAAATAACATCTCTCCCAAACCATACAGGGGCTTAAAAGTAATTCAGTGATCAATATCTGTGCTGAAAGTCAAACTGTTTTTAGTAAAGGAACATAAGTCTATACTCTGCTCAAATCCGCTCGCTAACAGCTTTAAATGGTCTTTTTTATTGTGAAATAACAAAGTTGACACATATATCTAACG
>Ga0160422_10001871_pt1 | contig 13120 bp, 10 predicted proteins | sample Fk160mmetaG_FD_108192 | JGI IMG/M metagenome (GOLD analysis project Ga0160422, IMG submission 108192) | Marine microbial communities from the Central Pacific Ocean - Fk160115 60m metaG | ecosystem: Environmental > Aquatic > Marine > Oceanic > Photic zone | place: The Central Pacific Ocean...
CCAACAGAGCACGACGCTAAGGCAAAAACATTTTCTTCGATTGCCAAAGCCACAAAAGATCAACCATCTCCCCTGAATGTTTTGGCTCTCCAGGACAACTTGGTTTGGCAAAACCCCCAGGCCAACCGACTCCACTTCGAAAATGCAATTCATGAATTGTTGTCAGAAAAAACCGCGGATTTGATAGTGTTGCCTGAGATGTTCACCTCCGGTTTTACCATGACGATTGACCATGTGGATGTTTTGAATGAAAGTGGCATGAGTGATACGTCAACGTGGATGCTCAATCTTGCCAAACAGCATGGCGTCGCCATCACTGGGAGTTTTGGGGTACGCGATACTTGTGGTGCGACGTACAATCGAATGTGGTTTGCAACACCTGAAGGGGATTTACATCATTACGACAAACGCCACCTCTTCACTCTTGCTGGTGAGCCAGACGCTTACACAAGGGGCTCTTCACGTGTGGAGGTCTTGTGGCGAGGTTGGCGAATTCTACTCCAGATTTGTTACGACTTGAGATTCCCAAGTTTTGCAAGAAACCATGGTTCCCAGCCTTATGACCTCGCCATCTATGTGGCCAATTGGCCAAAATCAAGGAGCGAATCGTGGCGCACATTGTTGCAAGCCAGAGCCATTGAGAATCAATGCCACGTCATTGGTGTCAATCGATGTGGCGCGGATGAGAATGGTCACCATTACTCAGGAGACAGCCTTATCGTTGATCATTCAGGCTCGGTTTTGGCAGATGCAGGGGCCACTGGGCAACCTGTCGCTCTCCGGGCCTCTCTCAAACATGACGACATGATGGCCTACCGGCGGGCATTGCCCTTCTTGGAAGATGCCGACCGATTTGGAATCAGATAACTCAGATAGAAGACGCTCTTTGGCCGAGTTCTGGAGTCTTACTTAAAGGCATTTTCACCTGTAATGTCCAGTCCCGTGATGAGCAGGTGAATGTCGTGTGTCCCCTCGTACGTGATGACTGACTCGAGGTTGGCCATGTGCCTCATGATGGGATATTCATTCATGATTCCCATACCTCCAAGCACTTGGCGCATCTCGCGCGCAATGTGGATGGCCATGTCCACATTGTTTCGCTTGGCCATTGAAATCTGACTGGAAGTAGCTCGACCCTCGTTACGCAAAACTCCTAGGCGGTGCGTAAGCAATTGCGCCTTGGTAATTTCCGTAATGGCTTCGGCAAGCTTTTTCTGCTGCAATTGAAATCCCGCAATGGGGCGACCAAACTGCATGCGTTCTTTGGCGTAGCGCAGGCCCACGTCGTAACAATCCAAGGCAGCCCCAATGGCCCCCCAAGCGATGCCGTAGCGAGCGCTATCCAAACAACTCAATGGAGCACCAAGCCCCGTTCGACCGGGAAGGATATTGGCTTTTGGCACACGAACGTTGTCAAAAATGAGCTCCCCGGTGTCAGATGCTCGTAGGCTCCACTTTCCTTTCATCGTGGGAGTACTGAAACCTTCCATGCCGCGCTCAACAATCACCCCATGGATTCGGCCTTCTTCATTTTTTGCCCAAACAACGGCAAGTTGAGCGAAAGGCGAATTTGAAATCCACATTTTGGCACCATTCAAGATGATGTCGTCTCCATCCTCCTTGTAGGAGGTGGTCATTCCACCAGGATTGGAACCGTGGTCTGGCTCGGTCAGGCCAAAACAGCCCATCCATTCTCCTGTAGCTAGTTTGGGCAAGAATTTCTGCTTTTGTTCCTCAGATCCATACTTCCAAATGGGGTACATTACGAGTGAACTTTGCACAGAAGCTGTTGAACGCAAGCCACTGTCGCATCGCTCCAGCTCCTGCATGATTAGCCCATAGGCAATTTGGTCAAGTCCCGAGCCACCGTACTCCGACGGGATGTACGGCCCAAAAGCCCCAATCTCACCCAGCCCTGGCAGCAAGTGCTTGGGAAATTCGCAGCGTTCAGCAGCGTCTTCGATGATGGGACTGACTTCTTGCTTCACCCATGCACGTGCCGTGTCCCGAATCAGCTTGTGCTCCTCAGTGAGGAGTTCATCCATGAGGTAATAGTCGTGGCCCTGGTAATGATCTGTTCTCATCATCCTTGATTTGCGGAACAAAGATAACCTCTGCGGCTTCCTTCGCCCTCAGGCTTCGTTCTGTTCATACCAAGAATCGGTCAACAAGTTCCCGGTTTGGTACGCAGCGACCGCCATGGCGTCCACGCGTTCATTCAAAGGGTCACCTGAGTGGCCTTTTACCCAAAAAAATGTGACGTGGTGTTTTCGGTAAATGCGCAGGAAACGTTGCCAAAGGTCTCGATTTTTCTTGTCCTTGTAATTCTTCTTCTCCCAATTGAACACCCAACCCTTCATGACGGCATCCACAACGTATTTGGAATCAGAGTAGACCTCCACTTCAATCCCCTCTCTCGTCAAGGCTTCCAAACCCACAATGACTGCAAGCAACTCCATTCGATTGTTGGTCGTCTGTCGAAACCCTTCGCTCATTTCCTTCACATGGTCTCCATACATGAGCAAGGTTCCATATCCCCCTGGCCCTGGGTTGCCACTCGCACCACCATCGGTGTACATCGTCACTTTGGCCATCAGAAGAGATGCTGAATGTTGGAGGTAAACAACTTGACGGCGATTGCCAAAAGGATGATGCCAAACACCTTTTGAAGCACGGCAATCCCACCTTCGCCTAAGAATCGCTCTAGCCTCGCAAGATTGCGAAGGACCATGAATACCAAAACCATGTTGATTAAAATGGCAAGGGCAATGTTGATCTGAGAGAACTCTGCTCTAAGGGAAATGATTGACGTCATAGACCCGGCACCCGCAATCAAGGGAAAGGCAACCGGGACAATGGTGGCTGTTTTCATCGCCCTCGCATCTTGTTTGAATAGCTCGATGCCGAGCACCATTTCCAAGGCCATGAAAAAAAGTACAAAGGAGCCCGCTACTGCAAAACTGTTCACGTCCACCCCTAAAAATCCAATGATTCTTTCCCCGAGAATCAAAAATGCCAGCATGATTCCAAGCGCAACCAAGGTGGCCCGACCTGCGTGAATGTCCCCTGCCTTTTGTTTAACATCAACCAAGATGGGGATGCTCCCGATGATGTCAATCACGGCAAACAACACCATCGTACTCTTAAAAAGCCCTTCCCAACTTATCATGTCAACCATGACCTTACGTTTTCAGTGATTTTAAATAGGTATCGTCTCGAACGTCCCATCCATTCTCCAATCGAATGAGGCCCTCCAAGACTTGCGGATAATGACGATGTTCCAATTCGAGAACCTTGGCTGCGATGTCATCCGCGGTGTCGTCAGGATGAAGATCTACTTCGCCCTGAAATAAGATGTCCCCGTCATCGTAATGATGATTGACCATGTGTATGGTCATTCCAGAAATGCCTTCATTCGATTCTTTTACAGCGCGATGAACGTTCATGCCGTACATGCCCGTCCCGCCGTATTTGGGCAGAAGTGATGGGTGAACATTAATTATCCGACCTTCAAAAACTTCGCATACCTCTGGCGGCACTTTCAACAAAAACCCTGCGAGGGCCACCCACTCCACTTGTCGGAATTTCAATCCTTCGAGCAGTTTGCCTTCATTCATATCGGCCTTGGCCATGCAAGTTTGCTCTACCCCAAATGAGGAGGCAACCTCCCGCACTCCAGCCTTTGGTCTGTTGGTACATACCCAAACGACTTCTGCCACCTCCGACCCAGAGCCTTCTGCGAAGTGCTTGAGTATGGCTCGCGAATTGGACCCGCCACCAGAGGCCAGAACGGCGATGCGAGATTTGCGTCGCTTGCCCTCCATGACTCAGTTGGAACTCAGCGTCATCAGATTTCGCTCGTACGCTTCCACAGCAGATTCCATCTCGGTCAATTTATCCTCCAGTGCTTTCGTTTCCGGCGCATTGACGTGGAAGTACTTCATCACCCGAACAAGGCGGTCTCCTATTTGCAAGGCAAATTGCACCTCGCGCTCGGAAGCCAAATAGTACTCCGAGTCTAGAGAAGTGAAATACGCAATCTGGTCCTCCTGCATGTCCATGAAATGATTGGTGACCTCTTGTGCCACAACCCATGCGTTCGCTCGCCTATCGCTTGACAGCCCTCGTGTATTGGGAGCCACCGTTGTGTCAGCAGCGAGTTGAATGTAGGTCTCTGCAACAGGCATCATGACTCGACTGTACGGCACGTTTTCGTGAGGTGTGGCAAGCAACAATTCGTCGAGTACATCCATGGCTCGCTCAGGGTCTCCATTCTTCAAAAGTGTCTCAGCAAGATTCGACATTTGCAAACGTATGTTGGTGACCATACGACGGTTGTTCTCATCCATGTAGATGCCATTTTCCACGTCATCCATGTTCCCCCAGGTCCATTTCTCCATGACATTGGTGTACATGATGTCCGTGCCAATCGAACCTAAAATGTTGGGGTTCTCATTTTTGGGATATTTCAATGGAACCAATCGGTATGCCAATCCCTCCAGTCGGAAAAAATCTTGCAATCCCAGGTAGCTGTCGGGGCCTGTGGTGACCGCAAAATAGATTGGTCGCTCCCAGTTGTTATTTGCAATCATATTTAACGCCGCGTAGTGGTTTTTTGTGATGTAGGCCGGCGTCGATCCGCTGCCGTTCTTTAAAGTCCATTCCACTGCATCTACCAAGTATTTGGTTTCTTCTGGGCTGACCAACCCAGAATTGACTGCCGATGCGGAATCTACTGGGATGCGGAACGTGCTTCCTGGCAGGGAGAAATAACCTTTTTGTCCCGGGAACTGCTGCAGATTCTCGTCGTCCAACGTATAGTCCATCGCCTCCAACAAGTCCACCGCCTGACTCTTCCGGTCGACCAAAACAACATCACGTGTTCCCTGACGGTACTTTTCCTCATCCATCATGATGGGAAGAGGTGCGCTATCGTAAGCTCGGCGACGCATTTGGTCGATGTACCAGTCCGTATTGAGAAGGCTCAAATTGCATACACGAACGTCCGTGCGAATTCCCTCGACTTCTTGAGCGTACCAAAGTGGAAAGGTGTCGTTGTCTCCGTTGGTAAAAATGATGGCATTCGGGGCAAGCGAATTCAGATAGTTTTTGGCCATATCCACTCCTGTGCGACGGCGTGCGCGGCTGTGATCATCCCACCCCTCTGCAGCCATGATTAGGGGAACTGCAGCAGCCAAAGCCACCACAATCCCCGACTTGAGAGAATCGCTTAAGGATGCTTTCCCCACAGCCCACGAAATCCCATACAGCACCGTGGCAATGGCCCCCATGAACAACACACTCAACGACAAAGCATGCGATCCTCCCGACATGATTTCCATGACGAAAAACACAACTCCAGCTACAAATGGCAGAGACAAGCCTTGCATCTGGGCTTTGATGTCTGGACGTTTGGACGCTTCGAACAGCGCCATGACTCCCAGACCAATCCACATGGCGAAAGCGTAGAATGATCCAACATAAGCGTAGTCACGCTCTCGCGGTTGGAGCGGCGTTTGATTGAGATAAACCACAATGGCGATGCCGGTCATCACAAAAAGCAAACCGACCACAGAAGCGCCTTTTGGATCTCGAAAGGCCTGAAAAGCAAGTCCAATCAAACCCAAAATCAGAGGCAAATAAAAAAATCGATTCCAACCTCTGTTGTCCCTCATTTCTTGTGTGAGCTTGTCTCGGCTGCCCAAGCGTTGCGCATCGATGAAATTTACTCCGCTCAGCCAGTTGCCGTCCAAAAAATCACCGTGACCTTGGATGTCGTTCTGCTTTCCTATGAAATTCCAAAAGAAATAACGGAAATACATCCATCCCATCTGATAGTCTGTGAAAAACCGAAGATTTTCACCTTGGGTAGGCAACATTTCCTCAAGCGTTTTGGCCAAACGGCCCTCAGCTTGCAACGCCCTTCGCACGTCATCTTGGTTTCGCGTTTGGTTGGCACGCTGAGTCAGTCGACGTAGGTTCTCTTCTTCGTTGCGTTTGGTTCGCTCCAGTCGTTGTACGTACCCATTGCCGTAATCCAATCCTTGATCCAGCTGATCGGTGATGTACCCCGACAAGCTCGAGCGCATTTGAGCATTTTCTAGCGGTGCAGAATTCATTTGCCCAGTCTCAGGGTTCCGAACCAAAAGCACATTCTTTCCTTGAACACCAAAATCAGTGTCAAATCGCTGGCCATAATCGGCAAACAACCGACGAAGCACACGCTCCAATTCACCCTTGGCCATTCCCGCACCGAGAATGTCACTTTCCACATGCGCTCGAAACTCCGGACGCGACATGGGAATGTCCAACAAAGGACTTGTGTAGAAAGTGGGTGAAGAAAATCCTTTGTAATCGCTCCATTTCTTGTATTCCCCAACGTGCGAAGCCGTCGAGCTGTACATCCTTGGAAACACCATGGTGAAATCCGAGTTGTAATTGGGCTTGGAACCGCGCTTCTCTCCGCTGTCTACATATTCCTCCACAATGAAATACTTCTCTTCCGCAAAAGCTTTGACGTAATTCTCTGCGGCGTACTCTCCCTTAAAACTCTTGACGCGGCGGTTCACAGGGCCTCGCTTTTTCATGACGCTGTAACTCTTCACCCACGATGGTTTCCCATCGAGGTAAGGCTTGTCGAGTTCTGTAGGAGTATCCCAAAATTGACCCATTGCCAAGGGGCGATCCCCATATTGCTCACGGCTCAAATAACTCAACAAGGCGAAGAGGTTTTGCGGGTCGTTTTCATCCATCGGGGGATTCGCCGCCGAGCGAATCATGATGGTGGCGAAGGAGCTGTATCCTAGGAGCACCATGGCCATGCCCAAAGTGAGGGTGTTCACGGCCCACCAACCTTTGCGCTGAGAAATGGCCACAAGGGCCACGATCGCACCCACGAGCAGGGCGAGGTAGACTAAGGCCCCTGCGTTGAAAGGCAAACCCAAGTCATTGACGAAGAACAACTCAAAACTTCCCGCCAACTGTACCGCTCCTTTGATCAACCCCTCTTGAACAAATCCAAGCAGGACCAAGGAAATGCCCCCGGTGATAACAAGGCCCTTCCAAGAAAATTCATAGTTGCGATAATAATAGACCAAGGCAATCGCAGGAATCGCAAGCAAATTCAACAAGTGAACTCCAATGGACAGCCCCATGAGGTAAGCAATGAGAATGATCCATTTGGCAGAGCCCGGCTGATCTGCCACATTTTCCCATTTCAAAATGGCCCAAAAAACCAATGCGGTGAAGAGACTCGAAAGGGCATAGACCTCTCCTTCAACCGCACTGAACCAAAAAGAATCACTGAATGTATATGCAAAAGCTCCTATGACTCCTGAACCTAGAACGGCGACAGCAGCCCCCCCCTCAGGTGACTCCTGCCCAGCAAGTCGTTTGGCCAGATGCGTAATGCTCCAGAACAAAAACAAAATGGTAAAAGAACTGCTGAGCACCGACAATCCGTTGGCCGCCATCGCAGCAGAATCAGGACTCATTGGAATCATCAAAAAACGCGCCAACAACATGAAGAATGGCGCCCCTGGCGGGTGGCCCACTTCAAGTTTGTAAGCAGAGGCTATGAATTCCCCGCAGTCCCAAAAACTCGCAGTAGGTTCAACAGTCAAGAAATAAACCAGCGTGGCAATGGCCCATACGGCCCAGCCGGTCACGTTGTTCAAGCGATCAAAACGCATGCAGTTTCAGGTCTTCGTGGATGCGCGAACGGCATTGTTCGCGTTCCGCGAAGTTAGGGAAGGCCTTGGGAAGGATGGCCTCAACGGACGACCATCACGGGCCGGACCACCCAACCGTCTCCCGAGATCTCTACCAACACCACTCCGCGCCACCTTGATTGCAACATCAAAACCTCACCTGGACGCACTTCTTCCCGCCTCATCAAGGTTTGACCCAAGGGATTGCGCAGCACTACGGTAGCTGTCCCGTGAGTCCAACCCAAAAATTGCACACTGTTGTGGACAGGGTTGGGCGTGATTGTAATCTGCGGCTCAAAAACGTTTGGTATCCCATCAGGATTTTGTTGCTCACACCCGTCGAGAACGTCCACGCCAAACGTACCAGTCCACGACGCCTCACCGCTCGTCAAGACGTCCAAAACATTTTGCCATGAAGGCAATTCCTCATCCACAATCACGGCGATTTCAAGCACCGCGACGTCTTGTTCATCCAAGTTGGCGACTGCCGCTTCCAGCTCAAAACAATAGCCCACTGGCCAACACCAAAAAGAAATCGATTCGCTGATTTCGCCCCCCACCAAAACTTGACTCAAATCAAGTTCCAAGTCTGTATCTGTCATACTCAGAACAAGCTCAAGTTCCAAAGGCTCCACAACTGCTGTCGACCCCCACTCCGCATTCACGGCAATCACTACATTTTCGCATTCATCCATTTCTTGGCTGGCGTTCGGCGTATCCCAGCACACTTGCACCCATTCTTCCCCGCACCAAACGTTGGCACAGGCCACAAACAAAAAGTCATTGGTGCCCCAAAACGCCACTTGCGTGGAGCCGTTGGGACCTTCTCCCACCACTTCGCCGTTGCCGTCCCACTCCAAGGCGTCTTCTGAAAAGGGGTCGGCCCAGGGGTTCGACACATCGTACACCAGAAAATTCCAAACCCCCGTCACTTCGCTTGGCCACGCCTCGATGATTGGTTCGCAAGGGGTTGGTTGGCCGCATTCCCCCGCCGTGTAGGATAACACTCCACCCACAGTCTCGGCTTCGCACGCATTGCCGTAGGTCACACCGTCGCAACCGCACACAGGATCCCAAATGAAGGGACAGGGATAGGGCTCAATCAAGTTCTCATCGATGCAGGGGTCGCTGCCGCACTCGCCTTCTTCAAAATAGGTCACCCCCCCGAAATACGTCGCGTAACACGAATTGCTGTAAGTCACTCCGTCGCAACCGCACACAGGATCCCATTCCTCAGTGCAAAACACTTCGGGATCGATTAGTTCTGTATCAATGCAGTCCAGAGCCAGCTTAGTCGTCTCACCCTTGGAAATGAAACAAGCATCGGCGAGGGTGTTGTCCCAACACATGGCCTCCAAAAAACAATCAGGTTCATCAAAGACAGTTTCAGGCTCGGTCCAAACCGAAAAGGAATTGGTCAGCAAAACTGTCATCCCACCAACAGAATTCAAGCAAAACATGGCATAAAGAGGGAAAACAGAAAACCGCATAAAAAGAGTGTATCGTGCGTTGCTCAATCTCGGCCTGACTTTGTCACAACGGAATTTCAATCCACAAATCGAGAGTCAGCTTCCATCACATGGCCGCAGGAATCGCATGTTCGTAGTCTTTCGCTTCCATAAAATTGTCGGAACCGAGGCAGAAAGTCTTTCTCGATGTTTTCAAGCTCGAAGTAGGTGTCCTGCAATTTGTGATTGCATTTTTCACAAAACCACATCAAACCGTCTTTCATTGGCGTCCCTTTGCGCTTGCGTTCAATTACAAGTCCAAGAGAGCCCGCTTCTCGTATGGGGCTGTGAGGTACACCAGCGGGATGCAAGTACATGTCCCCTGGACCAAGTTTCATGTCAACTGCTTCGCCATTCTCTTGAATTCGGACGGTGATGTGCCCTTCAAGCTGATAGAAAAGCTCCTCTGTCTCATTGTAGTGGTAATCCTTTCTCGCATTGGGACCGGCCACAATCATGACGATGTAATCGCCGCTCTCCACATAGAGGTTTTTGTTCCCTACGGGTGGCTTGAGAAGTTCTCGGTTTTCTTCGATCCACGCCGTCAGGTTGAAGGGTTTGCGTATCGCCATGAAACACTAATATACGCTGAACAAAGTCCAAACGAGAAAGCTAGTGCTTCTGTCGCTTCCTATCTCTTCTTGGCACACTTACGAGCCATACGGCCGCGGCAATCAACCCCGCACAACCTGCCTGCAACCAACCCATGTCTGCCGTATAATCTGCCCCACCCAGTTGTGCAGCGAGCCACACCATGACCCCCACAAGAAGCGGCTGGAGATAGATGTAAATGCTAACAACCGTGGGCTGCACCCTACCCAAAGCGTAAATGTTGAGCAGATACACAAAAAATGTGGTGAACAAGACAACAAACCCTACTCCCAACCAGTCCTGAGTTCCAAAGGAAGACCATTCAATTTCCGCAGCCTGGGAAGCTCCAAAGGGTAAGGCCATCAATCCGCCAAACAAGAAAACCCACGAAATGACGGTCAATGGGCGATATTTTGCCATAAGCGGTTTGACCGCCACCAAATACACGCCGTAGCTAGCTGCGTTGAGTAACACCATCAAATCCCCTTGCCAACTGGCGTGAGAAGCGAGGCTCCCTCCTCCACTCTTTAACAACAAGGTAATGGCGCCTGCTGCGCCGAGGGCAATGCCCACGACCTTGCGGTATGTGATTGCTGTGCCTAGCAACGCGGCGCTAATCAACAACACCAGAACGGGGTTGATCGTCATGATGATGCTGGCGTGCACTGGGCTGGTGATGGCCAATCCATTGAAAAAGAGCAATTGATTGACCGTGACCCCTGCCAACCCGCACAACCAAATCCGTCCGAGGTCAACACGAGCCACCCTTTCCCAGCGGAAAGCGTAAAGAAGCCAAAAGAGCGGCGTCGCCCCTGCCACGCGTAAGGCGATGAATCCCGAAGGCCCAATCTTTTCTGGCATGAGGCCTTTGGCCACGAGATAATTGTACGCGTAAATCAGCCCCACCCCCCACAAGGCGAGGTGAGCCCTCCATTGGGAAGGGCCAGTCGCATTTGTCACCGCCTTCAAGAAAGCAAATCTCGCGCCGCGGAAACTTGAGCCTTGGCCGAACCTGCAGTGACCCCTGATTCAGTAAGAAATACGGGGCGTTTTAAAAACGTGTATTCCTCCAAAATCAACGCCCTATAATCGCCTTCTGTGAGCGTCTTTTCCGACAACCCCATGCTTCTAAATTTCATCGCGCGACGACTGAAAAGAGCCTCGTACGAACCCGCATGAGCCCTCATTTCATCGAGGTCTTCGGCAGATATACCTTCTTCTTTGATGTCAATGACTTGACATCCGAACTGTTCGGGCTGAAGGTCATCGAAAATCCTTTGGCAGGTTTTGCAATTTGGAAGTGTAAAAGCTTTTTTCATGATTGCTTGTCTTTCATAGATGAATCGTCCAAGGCTTCCATCTGTTCAATCAATTGGGCCAAACCACCGCTCCAATCCTCGTCGTTGTCAATCACAACATCACACATGGCGCGACACGGGTCAATGTAAGTGGCGTCTGCAGGAAGAACATGGTGCGTCCATTGGTACTCTACTTCCTTTGGCGTGTAGCCTCTCACAGTCATGTCACGATGCTTGCGCCGGGCGAGCCGAACGGCGGGAGATGCGGAAATGAAGGCCTTCATGTCGGCCAATGCGGCAACCTCTTCGTAGCACAACACAAACAACCCCTCCACCACGAGCCACTCCCGCGGTTCAATCACGGCCAGCTCCGACTTCATCAAACTCTTGTTGTACGTGTACGTCTCGAAAGAAACCCTCTTTCCCCTCTCCAACGTTAACATGTCTGCATGCAGTTTGAAGTGGTCAATGGCCGCAGGAACATCAAAATTTGTTTCTCCATTCTCGTCGATGGGCAGAACCTCCTTAGGTCGATAATAATCGTCGAGCGAAAGCACGGACAATCGCTGCTTGAAATGGTCTTTCAGTCCATTTAATACAGTGCTCTTCCCAGATCCACTGCCGCCTGTAATGGCAAGAATTTTCATGGGGCAGCCATCTTTTCTGGCGTGGTACATTCGAGCAAAAGGTCAGCCATGGATCTGTCGTTCGCGAGACGGGGGACCTTGTTTTGCCCTCCCAACTTGCCGCGTTGCTTCATCGCTTCAATAAAGCATCCTGGCGGCACAAGGGTAAATACCGCCGGTCGCAACACCGCCCCTTGAATCAAGTCCTTGTAATAAGGATTGCGCGATTGAAGAGCCTCGTCCACGGCGTTGGCAAAAGCTGTCAAATCCTCGGGGACCTGCTCAAATGCCACCACCCACTCGTGGTAAGGCAACCCCTCTTTAGGCGTCACTTGCGGAGCAACGTGAAACTCGGTGATCACCCCGCCATGGGCCGCAATGGCTTCTTGAGCAGCTCCCTCCACTTCTTCTGCAATCACATGCTCACCAAAAGCAGATGTAAAATGCTTGATTCGTCCTGTCACTAAAATCCTAGGGGGATCGAGAGATACAAATTTGACTGTATCCCCAATGTCGTAACCCCACAGTCCGGCGTTGCTGCTCAACACCAACGCATACTGCACTCCGAGCTCCACTTCCCCAACAGTGTAGCGCGTTGGATGGTCTTCAAAATACTGATCTGCACGAATGAACTCAAAGAAAATGCCATCATTTACATTCAGCAACATACCTTCTACATGAGGTGCATCTTGGTATGCCAGGAAGCCCTCGGAAGCCGGATACAATTCCACTCGAGAAATGTCAAAGCCCAACAATTGTTTGAACCGCTCTTCATAAGGCCCAAATGCGACACCTCCATGTACAAACAATGAAAGATTTGGAAACACCTCACTGACCGTCTCTTTGCCTGTGTAATCCAGAAGCCGTTCAAAGTACATCTGCACCCATGACGGGATGCCACTGACCAACCTCAAATCGGCGGCATGCGTTTCTTGCACCACGGCATCTACTTTGGTTTCCCAATCTTCAATGCAATTGGTCTCCCATGAAGGAAGACGATTGGATTGCAAGTAACTCGGCACGTGGTGTGCTACAATGCCACTTAAGCGCCCAAATTTGACACCACCAGATGTTTTGGACAACGCAGGGCTACCCTGCAAAAAAATCATCTTCCCATCTAGAAAAGAAGCCTCACCCGTTCCAGCAATGTGACCGAAGAGCGCGTTTCTCGCACTCCCGATGTGGTTGGGCATGCTGTCTTTGGTCAGTGGAATAAACTTGGCTCCTGAGGTGGTCCCGCTTGTCTTGCAGAAGTACAACGGCACCCCAGGCCAAACCACATCTCGCTCCCCCTTCACGGCACGCTCCATGTAAGTCCGCAATCCTTCATAATCGCGAACCGGCACGCGCGCTTGGAATTCCGCCACAGACAATCCGTCCTGCAAATC
>Ga0160422_10001872_pt1 | contig 13116 bp, 14 predicted proteins | sample Fk160mmetaG_FD_108192 | JGI IMG/M metagenome (GOLD analysis project Ga0160422, IMG submission 108192) | Marine microbial communities from the Central Pacific Ocean - Fk160115 60m metaG | ecosystem: Environmental > Aquatic > Marine > Oceanic > Photic zone | place: The Central Pacific Ocean...
AATTCAACATCTGTTTCTGATTTGTTTAATTAATACTTGTCAAATTAGAAATCTTGAGATACAAAATTCCCTCTTATGAGCGCAATAGAAGTATCAATTAGAAATACTGAAACAAAAGGTCAATTATCAAAGCTAAGGAGCAATGGTAATGTTCCTGCAATTATTTATGGTGGTAGCGAAAAAAATCAAACCATAACACTTACTAAAAAACAAGTTAGTACATTAATTGAAAAAGAAAATTTTGCATCAAATGTAATTACTCTTAAATTAGATGGGAGTGAACTAAAAGTTTTGCCCAGAGAAATTTCTTTCGATACTGTAAGCGATGAACCTATTCATATTGATTTTTTAAGAATAGTTAGTGGATCAAATATTAATCTAGAAATTCCGGTAAAATTTATTAATAACGATAAGAGTCCAGGTTTAAAGAGAGGTGGAGTTCTTAATATAGTTAGACGTAAAGTTGAATTAAAATGTCCAACAGAAAGTATACCTAAAGAAATCATTGTAGATCTTAACGAACTAGACATTGGTGCAAGTATCAAAATTTCTTCGGTAAATTTACCTGAGAAAGTTATGCCAACAATATCTGATAGAGACTTTGTAATCGCTACAGTGGCTGCTCCAACTATTGTTAAAGAGCCAGAGAAGCCGTCTGAAACAACTGAGGAAGGATCCGAAGGAGAAGCAGCGGCTACATCCGAAGCAACGACAGACTCAAAAGACGATAAAAGCAAAACATCTGACGGTGACAAAAAAGATGGAGATAAAAAAGAGGAACAAAAGTCTCCAGCAGAAAAAAAATAATATATATTGTAAATTGCAAAATTTTTTATGTTATTACTAGTAGGATTAGGAAATCCAACACCGAATAGCCAAGACAATAGACATAATATTGGTTTTAAAATCATTGATGCAATTAATCAAAAGTTTGGATTATCCAAACAAAAACCTAAATTTAAAGGACTATTAACAACTGGCACTATCGATCAGAAAAAAATATATGCAATAAAGCCATTAACTTTTATGAATAACTCTGGAATATGTATAAGAGAATTATTGGAATATTTTAAAATGCATTCTAATGATGTAATTGTTTTTCACGATGACCTTGATATTGATTTTGGTAAAATTAAAGCAAAAGTTGGCGGCTCAGACGCGGGACATAACGGGATTGCTTCGATTGATAAATTTATAGGTAAAGAGTATTCAAGAGTTCGTGTAGGTATTGGCAAACCTGATAATAAAATTTCAGTATCAGATTATGTTTTAGGAAACTTTAATGATGAGGAAAAGGAAAAATTAAATAATTTAACAGAAAATATAATTGAGTCTATTTCAATTCTGATTGATAAAAAATTAGATTTATTCTCAAGCACAGTAAATAATAAGTAATGGGGTTTAAATGTGGTATAGTTGGATTACCAAATGTTGGAAAATCTACACTTTTCAATGCATTAACAAATTCTAGCAAAGCTCAAGCGGAAAACTTTCCTTTTTGTACTATTGAACCAAACATAGGTATCGTGCCAGTTCCTGATAACAGACTAGATAAGTTAGTTGAAATATCAAACTCTACTAAAAAAATTTATACAACTATTTCATTTATTGATATTGCCGGACTTGTAAGTGGAGCTTCTAAGGGTGAAGGATTAGGCAATAAATTTTTATCACATATTAGAGAGGTAGATGCGGTTATTCACATGATTAGATGTTTTGAGTCCAACAACATTCAGAGCGTAAATAAGGATATAAATCCTATTAGAGATCTAGAAATAATCGAGACTGAGATGAAATTGGCAGACTTAGAGTCCATACAAAAAAGGTTGGACAAAAAAACAAAAAAAATTAACGATAAAAAAGTAAATGAAATCCTGGAATTAACATCAAATTGTATAAATAATGATATTGATATTTCTGAAGTTTTTAAAAATTTCAGTGATAAAGAAGTAAAGTTAAGTGGATTATTATCTTTAAAACCAAAATTATTTGTTTGTAATGTAGATGAGCAAAGTGTTTCTAAAGGAAACAAATATACAGATGATTTTGTCGAAAAATATGGACCAGATAAAACTATAATTATTTCAGCAGAAATTGAAAATCAAATAAACAAATTGGAACAAAAAGAAAAAGCAGATTATATGCAATTAATAGGTATGGAAGAAACAGGGTTATCTAACCTGATTAAAAAAGGTTATAAACTTTTAAATCTCGAAACTTTTTTTACTTCAGGATCTGCTGAAAGCAGGGCTTGGACAATCAAAAAGAATAGTTTAGCACCAGTGGCTGCTGGTGAAATCCACTCAGATTTTGAGAGAGGTTTCATAAAAGCAGAAACAGTATCTTATGATGATTTTATTCTTAATAATGGATGGTTAGAGTCTAAGAACAATGGAAAAATGAGATTAGAGGGTAAAGATTATGTTGTGAAAGATGGCGATATTTTAAATTTTCGTTTCAATTCTTGACCATATTTTTTTCATGCTGAAATAAACTAATATAGTTAAAATTATTAAATAAGATATTGCTCTAAATCCAAATTTATGTCTTTCCTCTAATTTTGGTTCGGCTGTCCAAGCCATAAACGTTGTAATATCTTTAGCCATTTGTTCAGGTGTTGCAGCTGTTCCGTCAACATATGTTACTAGATCATCATATAATTGCTGTGGCATTTTAATTTTATTTCCATACATATATTTATTATAATAAACACCATCATCTAATTTCATTCCCTCTGGAGGATCTTCATATCCTAATAATACTGAATAAATATAATCAGCACCGCCTGATCTTGCTTTTAGCAGGACAGACATGTCTGGTGGATATGCACCTCCATTAGATAATTTTGCCTCCTCTACATTTGCATAGGGCATTACAAACTTGTCTGAAAGTTTTCCAGGTCTAGTAAACATTTCACCATCACTATTTGGACCATCAGTAACCTCAAAATTTGCAGCTATAGCTTTGGCTTGTTCTTCAGAAAATTCTGGCCCACCCTTCTCCATTAAGTTTCGATAGGATAAGTACTGCATAGAGTGACATGAGGCACAAACTTCTGCATATACCTGGTAGCCTCTTTGAAGCGAAGCTCTGTCAAATTTTCCAAAAAAACTTTGAAAAGACCACTTTTGTTTTAATAAAGGATGATTTTCTCCTGCTGCGAAAACATTAAAATTGGTTGTGAGAAAAATAATAATTAAAGTTTTAAATAAATTATTTTGAAATCGCACGATTAACCTAAGCTCTTTAATTTAGGTGCATCATCTCGAGCCATCGCTTGATTTGGCATGCCTCCAAGTACAGGCTCGGTAATGCTTAGTGGCACATCTAAAGTTCTCTCTCTTTTGCTGAGCAAAGGCAGTATAATTAAAAAATGAATAAAGTAGTAGGCTGTAGCAATTCTAGCTACTAAAAGATAAATTCCCTCGGCAGGCATGGCTCCCATGTATCCTAAAATCAAAACATCAGCTACAAGAAACCAGTAAAATTGTTTATAAATTGGTCTAAAAACTGCAGACCTTACTTTCGAAGTATCTAGCCAAGGCAAAATTACTAGAACGAAAATCGCTGCAAACATTGCAATAACACCCAATAACTTGTCAGGTACAGATCTTAGTATTGCATAGAATGGCAAAAGATACCACTCCGGCACTATGTGAGCGGGTGTGACTAATGGATTAGCTTCAATATAATTATCTGAATGACCTAAAATATTAGGCGAATAAAACACAAAAAACGCAAAAACAATTAAGAAAATTAAAAGTGCAAATAAATCTTTTATCACAATGTACGGATGAAAAGGAACAGTATCATTAGAAGGTTTTTTAATATCTATTCCAATCGGGTTGTTGTTACCTGGTACATGCAAAGCCCAGATATGAAGTATAACCAAACCTAAAATTAAAAAAGGAAATAAATAGTGTAAACTAAAAAATCTTGTAAGTGTTGGGTTGTCAACTGAGTATCCGCCCCATAACCAATGTGTTATACTTTCACCAATTAAAGGGATTGCGCTAAACAGATTTGTTATAACTGTAGCACCCCAAAAACTCATCTGACCCCAAGGTAAAACATATCCTAAAAAGGCAGTAGCCATCATTAAAAAATAAATTAGCATACCAATGATCCATATTATTTCTCTTGGAGATTTATAAGACCCATAATAAAGAGCTCTGAATATATGTATATAAACAGCCAAAAAGAACATTGAAGCTCCATTTGCATGAACATACCTAATCAACCATCCATAATTTACATCTCTCATAATATGTTCAACACTTGCAAAAGCTAAATCTGCATGTGCAACATAATGCATTGCAAGCACTAGCCCAGTTATTATCTGGGTAATAAGACAAAATGTTAGAATGCCTCCAAAGGTCCACCAATAATTTAGGTTTTTAGGTGTTGGATAATCTGTTAAATGATTTGCAAGTGTTAGTAAAGGCAATCTGTCATTAAACCATTTACCAAATTTTGATTTAGGTGTGTATTCGTGTGCGCTCATAATTTTTATCCAATTTTAATAGTGTTACTATCAACAAATGTATATTGTGGAACCTCAAGATTTGTTGGTGCGGGTCCACTTCTAATTCTTCCCGACTCATCATAATGAGATCCATGACAAGGACAAAACCATCCTCCCTCGTAATCTCCTTTATTTGTTAGGGGTACACATCCAAGATGAGTACATATTCCAAGTGTAACTAACCACTCAGGATTTTGTGCTCTATCTTCATCTTTCTCTGGATGCTTTAATTCTTTTAAATCGACATTTCTAGCTCTCTCAATCTCTTCTGAAGTTCTTCTTTTAATAAAGACTGGTTTACCTCTCCATAAAACAGTTATAGCTTGACCTGGCTGAACTCCACTTATATCTACTTCTGTACTTGCCAGAGCCTTAACGGATGCATCTGGATTCATTTGATCAACCAATGGCCAAACAGCTGCTCCAACGCCAACTGCCCCTGCTGCAGTTGTTGCAGTTAGAATAAAATCTCTTCTAGTAGGTTTTTTATCAGACTCGGACATATTTTTTTTGCTTATATATGATTTATATATAAAAATAGGTAAAATTTTCTATGGTAACAATGACACAGAATAATAGCATTTTAATGCCCAAAATAGCATTATATGAGCCTGATATACCCCAAAATACCGCCTCTATAATAAGAACATGCTCATGTCTAGGGGTTTTTTTAGAGATAATTGAGCCATGCGGTTTTATAATTTCAGATAAAAGATTTAAAAGGATAGTTATGGATTACATGGATACTAATAAAATACAATTTTTTAAAAGTGAAAAAGAATTTTTTAAAAGTAAGATTAATGAAAGAGTAATTTTAATGACAACAAAGTCGAAAAAAATATATACTAAATTTAAATTTAAAAAAACAGACACAATATTATTTGGAAGAGAAAGTTTTGGTGTTCCTGAACATGTCCACGAAAAAGTCAATGTAAGACTTACAATCCCTATGATAAAAGAAAAAAGGTCTCTAAATTTATCAACCTCAGTTTCAATGGTATTAGGAGAACAGATAAGGCAATTTAGTCAATACTAATGGATCAAGATATAAAAAAAAACTTAACAAAAAATTGGTTCAAAATTTTACAAGAAATTATTTGCAAAGATATAGAAGAAATCGAAAACAGAAAAGATATTTTTGAAATAAGCAATTGGACAAGAGGCAAAGCAAATAATGAAGGCGGTGGGCAATTTAGAATTTTTGAAAAGGGTAAAGTTTTTGATAAAGTTGGAGTAAATTTTTCTGAAGTTTTTGGTAAATTTTCAAAGAATGTAAAAAATAAAATACCCGGAACCTCTAAAAGTTTAAAATTTTGGGCCTCTGGTGTTTCAGTTGTAATGCATATGAAAAACCCTCATGTTCCTGCTATGCACTTTAATACCAGGTATATAGTTACAGATCATGGTTGGTTTGGTGGTGGTATGGACATAACCCCATGTTTAAAAGATGAAAAACTAAAAAAATGGTTTCATCAGGAATTAAAAAAGTCCTGCAATGTATATAATAAAAAATATTATTCAAAATATAAAAAATGGTGTGACGATTACTTTTATTTGCCTCATAGAAATGAACCCAGAGGTATAGGAGGAATATTTTTTGATTATAAAAAAAAAAATTTTGAAAGAGATTTTGCTTTTGTTAGAGGAGTAGGCTTATGTTTTAAAGATATATTTAATCAAGTGATAAAAAAAAAAAGTAATACTAAATGGACAATCAAACAAAAAGAGAGGCAATATTATAAAAGAGGTAGATATGTTGAATTCAATCTGCTTTATGATAGAGGTACAAAATTTGGATTGCAAACTGGTGGGAATGTTAAAGGAATATTTATGTCATTGCCTCCAATAGCAAAATGGAAATAAAATAAATGGAAAAGGAACCAATAACAATAAATGGGCTTGATCAACTGAAAAAAGAATTAATATTTCTTAAAGAAAAAAAGAGGCCTGAAATTGTTCAGGCGATAGCAGAAGCAAGATCTCATGGAGATTTAAAAGAAAATGCTGAGTATCACGCAGCAAAGGAACAGCAATCTCATAATGAAGGAAGAATTCAAGAAATTGAGGATAAAATAGCTAGAGCAAATATAATAGATGTAACTAAAATTAACAATGAAGGTAAAGTTATTTTTGGATGCACAGTAATTTTAGAGAATTTAGATACACAAGAAATAATAAATTATAAAATAGTCGGAAAAGATGAGGCTGATTTAAAGAAAAAATTAATTTATTTTCAATCACCAATTGGCAGAGGTATTATTGGAAAAAATAAAGGAGATTTAGTTGAAATTACGACTCCCTCAGGAAAAAAAAATTTTGAGATTAAAGATGTAAAATATGTCTAATTTCGAACAATATTTTTAATTTCATTATGACTAATTTTAAAGTTGTTTTTAAGCCAAGTATTTTCAATTTTTTTTAACTTTTCACCTAACTCTTTTCCTTCTTTCAAATTAAATTCTGCTATAAGATCTTTGGCTTTGATTGGAAATATTTCTTTTTCAAAATTTTGGAATGCATCTTGCAATCTAATTAATTTATTCGAATTTTTTTTGGATTTAATTAACTTAAAGTTAATAAGATCATTTATCAGTTTCTTATCATTTATATAAATTAATTTTTTAATATTATTTTCAGAAAAAAAATTTTTTTCTTCAATATTTTTAAAATTTTCCATAATAAATTTTATTCTTTTTTTTTCATCATTGGAAAGATTATACTTATAAACGAAATATTCAGCGTTATCGGTTCCATCAATTATAAGAAAAGAGAGGAATAAAATAAAATCTAATGATTGAATAAATTCGACCTTATTCTGTTCCAAGTTTTTTAAATATTCTATATTTTTAAGCTCTGGAAAAATTAAAATTATTAATTCAAGAGAGAAATTATCTTTGCATATATTAAAAAATTTATTGGACTTTAATATCTTTTTTAACTCGTCTAGAAGTCTTTCTTTTGAAATTTTTTTAATACCTGGTAAATTTTGTTTAATTATTCTCTTAATTATATCTTCGTGTGCATTATCACTATAATTTATATAAAATCGTAAATATCTTAAAATCCTTAAATAATCTTCTTTAATTCTTTGATCAGCATTTCCAATGAATCTAATTTTTCCTTTTGTTAAATCGCTTATACCATTAAAGGGATCAAATATATTTCCCTCATAGTCTGCATAAATACTATTTATTGAAAAATCTCTTCTGGATGCGTCATCAAACCAGTTATCTGTATATTCAACCTTAGCATGTCTACCGTCAGTTGATATATCTTTTCTGAGAGATGTAATTTCATATTTCACATCATCAAATATTGCTGTCACTGTTCCATGATCTATGCCACTCTCATAAAATTTTATCTTATTAATTTTTAATAAATTTATTACTTTATCAGGTGAAAGGTTTGTTGCCATGTCGATATCATCAATTTTTTCGTTAGCTAGTATTTTTCTAACACAACCACCAACAAAACGTATTTGGCTATTATCCGAGTAATTGTGAAAAATTTCGAAAATTTTTTCCACACCCTTTTTTTTTGTTAATTCAGAAAATTTAATATTTTTTTCTTTATAATTTTTTTTTAAATTAAATAAATTTTTTAAAAAATTTTTCATATTTGGCTGGGGCGCTAGGATTCGAACCTAGGAATGGCGGTACCAAAAACCGCTGCCTTACCACTTGGCTACGCCCCAAAATGTTTTTCCTATAACATAAAAAAAAAAATTTATATAGTTTTAGATTGAACGCACCAATACTTTTTATATTTTTTTTTTAACAATTTTGTACCATTATATGCATCTTTTTTTTTTAAAAAATAACCAATTATAGTTGATCCAGAACCAGTCATTCTTGCAAATAAAATATTTGGGAGATTTGATAGGTCATTTTTTAGAAAGTTTAATTTAGGATAAATGGAAAATGCAGATTTTTCTAAATCATTACTAAAGTCTATCATTTGATTTAAATTGAATTTTTTTTTTTTTAGAACTGGCTTTGAATATATCTTGTTATTTTTATAGATTTCAGATGTTTTGCAACCGAAATTAGGTTTAATTAAAACTAAGTGAAATTTGTTTTTACTTTTAATATCAAATAATTTTTTGCCTTTCATAAGTATTTTATTTTTAAAATTTAAACCTAAGACAACATCAGACCCAATTTCATCACATATATTTTTAATTTTTAATTTATTAATTTTAATTAGTTTTTTCTTTATTAGAAAATCTAATATTACAGCGGCATTTGTTGAGCCACCTCCAAGTCCAGCTTCTGTTGGTATACTTTTATGAACCATAATTTTAAATTTACCTTTAAGTAAATAATCTTTATCTAAAATTTCTAGGAGATTTGTTATTGAATTTTTTTTTTTGATATTCTTAGAAAAATTACCTAAAAATTTTACTACATGATTTTGTTGATTTATTTTTTTGATAAAAATTTTATCACACAAACTTATAAAAGATACGTAGGTTTCAATTTCATGGTAGTCTGATTTTTTTTTTCCTAATATTCCAAGATGAATATTAATTTTTGCAAACGAACTTAATGAAATATATTTGTTCATTACTTTTTTAGACCTAATAATATTTTTTGTTTTATATATTTTACGTCTAACTCGTGATTTTCCTCACTATTAATGGCGTTAGACCACAAATACCTAGCTTCCAACTTTCGTTTTAACTTCCATAATACATCTCCATAGTGATCCATTATTACCGGGTCATTTGGTTTAAGTTGCAATGCATTTACCATGTACTTTTCGGCTGTTTCAAATTCACCTGTAAGGTAATAAGCCCAACCTAATGAGTCAGTTATATATGGATTATCTTTTTTTTGTTTGTGAGCTTTAATTAACATATCAATTGAAATATCTAAATTATAATTTCTTTCAAGCCAACTATAGGCCAAGTAATTTAAAACATAAGGATCGTTTTCAATAATACTTAAAGATTCAAGTAAGTCTCTGTCGGATTTTGAGTAATCTTTTAATCTTTCGAAGCTACTACCCCTCCTGTAAAGCGTGTCTGCATAAGTTTCAGTATTTTTATCAAGCTTTGACAAAACTGCGTTATAGTAGGATATAGAGATCGAATATTTTTCGAAATTTTTATAAATATTTGCGACGTCATAAAGTATTTTATAATTTGGATCGGTTATCATTTTTAAACTTTTTGACATAAACTGTAATGATTTTTCCTTATCTTCTTTTACTGAAATTATTTGGGTAATTTTTTTGATCCTGAACCAATCGTAGATTATATCTTTGCCTCTAAACATATTTAAAATATTTTCCGACTTTTTGAAATTTTCACTTAAAAAATAATTTTCAGCTATAAGAGAATTATTAAAATAAAATCCTGGATTTAAAAAAGATGATAAATTTAAATAAAAATTGGATTGTTTAAATTCTTCCTGAGAACTCAGTAAATTTGCTATTAAATATAAAAATTCACTAATTAAATGTTTTTCGTTCTTGCAAGTGAATATGTTGTTGAATTTAGAAAATTGCTCCGTATCTATCCAAATTTTTGATTGTGAAACCAATAAATTTGAATTAATTAAATTTATAGTTGATGATATATTTTTTGCATTAGAATACTCTTTGTTTTTAATTATATTTTGCAGATAAAAAAATAGATATCTAGAGTAGTCACCATCTTCAGAATTAATTAAGTCTAGAAATGAATTATTCGAATTTTTAGAGTTTAAATAGCACAATTGAAATGCATTTGTAATTAATGACAATTTACCAAAATCTTTGTTAGTTCTAATTATTTTTTTGTTAGTGAACAAATCTAGATAACTTCTCAAAGTTTCTGTAATAATAATTTGATAAGTATCATTATTTTGAAATTTTGATAGTTCCCGCAAATGCGAGCCGGCTTTTTCAAAATTTTTATTATTTATTGAGTCAATAAATAAAATAAGGTGACCTTCAAAGAAAACATCGAGATTTTCACTATTAAATTTTTTTAATTCTACGATAGACCTTTTAATTTTTCCAGAACTTACAAGAGAGAAAACGTAATTTTCTAAAAAATTTTTGTGAAATTTTATTAAGTTTTTTGAATTGTTAAAATAACTTATAGCTTTAAGATCATTCTGATTTTTTGCAGAAATAATCGCGGAAAAGTAATTTGATAAATACTTCTGGTTGAAATTATTTGGATCAGGTTTTTTTGCTTTAGCTATATCTTGATGTAAAATAATAAATGTTATTAGAAATAAAAATTTATACATAATCCTAATATTTTATGATTTTTAATAAAAATAATCAAAACGACATTTTAGATACCCTAGTATCGGAGTATAGTTTTGCTAATAAACCAATAAACAGATTTATTACTAAACCTAAGGTAGAAAAAAAATTAGAAAAATTAAATATACTAAGAAAAAAAATTCAAGATATTGAAAACTGTAAACTAAAAAATAATTCGAAAAATATTGTATTTTCAGATGGAGATATATCTAGTCCTCTAATGATAGTTGGAGAGGGTCCAGGTCAGACTGAAGATGATCAGGGCAAGCCTTTTGTTGGAGAAGCTGGAAAATTATTAAATAAAATGTTAAATGCTATAAAAATAGAGAGATCTAAAGTTTATATTACAAATGTTGTAAACTATAGACCTCCAGACAACAGGAAACCTGAACCTGATGAAATTTTGAGGTATAGTGAATTTTTAAAAGAACATATTTCTATTTTTGATCCAAAAATTTTAATTTTAATGGGTAGTACTGCTATGGAAGCTCTTTTCGGAAACAAAATAAAAATCACAAAATCTCGGGGTGAATGGAAAGAGATAGTAATTAAAAACAAAGTTTTCAAAACAATTATAACATTTCACCCAGCTTATTTATTAAGACAACCAGATCAAAAAAAATTCTCATGGCAAGATTTGAAAAAAATTAGGAAAGAAATAGATAATTTAAACATAAAAATATGAAAGATAAAATAGCAGGTGTTGACGAGGTGGGTAGAGGAAGTTTAATAGGACCAGTTTTTGCTGCAACAGTTGTATTTAAATCGAACATAAATAAAAAAATCATAAAAGATTCAAAAAAAGTTTCGAAACATAATAGAGCTATTCTAGAAAAATATATTAAAAAAAACTCTTTTTGGAGTATTGGCTCTGCATCTAAAAAAGAAATTGAAAAACTCAACATTTTAAATGCAAGTTTGTTGGCTATGAAAAGATCTATAAAAAAGCTAGATTTTAAACCGTCCTTAACATTAATTGATGGAAATAAAATACCAAAAATTAATGGATACAAAATCAAATCCGTAATTAAAGGAGATCAAAAGATATCAGAAATCTCTGCGGCATCTATTATTGCAAAAGTCGCTAGAGATCGTTTAATTAGGAAAATGTCCATTAATTTTAAAAAATATGGCTGGAGTGAAAATGCTGGTTACGGAACAAAAGAACATTTAAAAGCTATTAAAAAATTTGGTGTAACTAAACATCACCGCAAAAATTTTAATCCAATACACAACATATTGAGTTCAAAATAATCCCAACAACAAGTTAAATCTATTTTTTACAATCTCTAGTTGACCTGGAATCCTCACTGGAGTCTAATTAGTTTTTAAAAAATGACTAACAGTAATTTACATAACAGAATTATTAATGGAGAAAGCATAAATGAACTGAAAAAAATTCCTAATGAAACATTTGATCTGATTTTCGCTGACCCACCTTATAATTTACAATTAGAGAATAATTTAGTTAGACCGGATAACTCAAAAGTTAATGCCGTCAATGATAAGTGGGATCAGTTTGATAGTTTTAAGTCGTACGATCAATTCACAAATGAATGGTTGAGTGAATGTAAAAGAGTTTTAAAAAAAAATGGATGTATCTGGGTTATTGGCAGTTATCATAATATTTTTAGGGTTGGCAAAATAATACAAGATTTAAATTTCTGGATTTTAAATGACATAATATGGAATAAAAATAATCCAATGCCAAACTTTAGGGGTACTAGGTTTACTAATGCTCATGAGACACTGATATGGGCTTCAAAAAGTAAAAAATCGAAATATACATTTAATTATCAATCAATGAAATCTTTCAATGATGATTTGCAAATGAGATCCACCTGGAATTTTCCAATATGCGGAGGAAAAGAAAGATTAAAAATTAATGGCGTCAAACTTCACTCAACTCAAAAACCAGAGGCATTACTCCATAGAATTATATTGGCATCATCAAATAAAAATGATTTTATTTTAGATCCTTTTTTAGGTTCAGGTACCACTGCTGTAGTTTCAAAGAAATTGGGTAGAGTATATTATGGTATAGAAAAAGAAAAAAAATATTTTGATGCGTCTATAAAAAGGGTTAAAAAAACTAATTTAATAAAAGATGAATATTTGGACGTGATCAAAAACAACAAATCTAAACCTAGAATTCCTTTTGGATCACTAATAGAGTTAGGGGCAATTAAACCAGGAACCGAAATTTTCGATCAACAAAAGAAGATTTACGCAAAAGTAATGGTAGATGGCAGTATAAGATATAAAGGTAACGAAGGATCGATACATAAAGTTGCGGCTCAAATATTAGGTGCTGAAAGCTGCAATGGTTG
>Ga0160422_10001873_pt1 | contig 13115 bp, 10 predicted proteins | sample Fk160mmetaG_FD_108192 | JGI IMG/M metagenome (GOLD analysis project Ga0160422, IMG submission 108192) | Marine microbial communities from the Central Pacific Ocean - Fk160115 60m metaG | ecosystem: Environmental > Aquatic > Marine > Oceanic > Photic zone | place: The Central Pacific Ocean...
GATTTTAGGGCAGCCTCTTTTTTCGATGAGTGCCTCAACCGCTGCCATCATTTTTTGGCCATAGCCTTGTCGCCGCTCATAGGGGGCAACAGCCAGATAGTTAATCCATCCCCGATGTCCCTCGTAACCTCCCATCACGGTAGCCACTATTGCGTTTTTGTTGCGACCCACTAGAAAGAGATCTCGGTCAATCTCTAATTTCCGATTGATATCCTTTTGAGGATCATTGTTAGGGGTTATGAGGCCGCATGCGTCTCAGAGTCCGATCACCTCGTTTTCGTCATTGATTTCGTAGGGGAAAATATCCATCGCGTTATTCAACCTGTTTGGTCTAGCCCCAGTTCTTTTGCGTACTGATCACGCATTACGAATTTTTGCATTTTCCCGGTTACGGTCATAGGGAATTCGTCCACCACTTTGATGAAGCGCGGCACTTTGAAGTGGGTGATTTGTCCCGCACAGAATTCGGTGATGTCTTCGGGCGCCAATATGCGGCCCTCGCGCAATTGCACCCAGGCGGCCACCTGTTCGCCGTATTTGGCGTCGGGCAGGCCGAACACTTGAACCTCTTGTATGTCTGGGTGGGTGTATAAAAACTCTTCGATTTCGCGCGGGTAAACGTTTTCGCCGCCGCGAATGATCATATCTTTTATGCGGCCGGTAATTTTTACATAGCCTTTGGCATCCATTTCGCCAAGATCGCCGGAGTGTAACCAGCCCTCGCCGTCGATGGTTTGTGCGGTGCGGTCGGGGTCGTCCCAATAGCCTTGCATAACGCCATAGCCGCGGGCGCAGACTTCTCCGGTTTCGTCGATATCGGCAATGCTGCCGTCTTCCCGGCAAATTTTGATTTCCCAGTTGGTGTGGGGTCGGCCGACGGTGCTGACTCGTGCCTCGAAGGGATCATCTATTTCGGTCATGGTGTCCACAGGGCTGCATTCGGTTTGCCCGTAAGCGATAACGATGCCGTCTAGATCCATATCGCTGATCAAACGCTTCATCAATTCCCGGGGGCATGTTGAGCCGGCGATGACGCCGGTGCGCAAGGAACTGACGTCGTAGTTAGCAAAGTCAGGATCGTCTAATTCAGCGATAAACATGGTGGGCACACCGTGCAGCGCGGTACATTTCTCATCCTGTACAGCCTGCAGAACGGGTTTCGGCTCGAAGCCTTCGCAGGGTAAAACCATGGTGGCGCCATGGCTGATGCAGCACAGCGTGCCCATGACCATCCCAAAGCAATGGTAGAGCGGCACTGGGATACATAATCGATCTGCAGCGCTCAGGCGCATGTTTTGGCCGACAAAGTAGGCGTTGTTCAAAATGTTGCGGTGGGTGAGCGTGGCCCCTTTTGGGTTGCCGGTGGTGCCGCTGGTGAACTGAATGTTGATGGCGTCATTGGCATCCAATTGCGGCTCAATCTGCGCCAACCGAGCAAATTCAGTGGCGCCGCCAAGCTCGCACACGGCTGCAAAATTATGCATGCCCGGGCTTTCGCCGCTGCCCATTCGAATGACGTGTTTAAGATGCGGCAGCTTTGCAGCGTCCAGCGCGCCGGTTTCGCAGTGTTCTAGTTCGGGCGCGAGGGTCCGTAACATCTCCAAGTAATGACTGGTTTTGAACGACTCGGCGCTGATGATGGCCTTACAAGCGACTTTATTCAGCGCGTATTCCAGCTCGTACAGTCGATAGGCCGGGTTTATACACACCATGATCGCGCCAATCTTGGCGGTCGCAAATTGGGTCAGCACCCATTCGTAACGATTAGGTGACCAGATAGCGACGCGGTCGCCTCTGTTTAGGCCTAGGGCTAGCAGCCCGGTGGCAAGCTTCTCCACTTCGGTCAGCAGTTCGGCATAGCTCCAACGGATACTTTGGTGGGGCATGACTAATGCTGAATATTCGGGTTGGGCCGCAGCCACCTGATTAAGACGCTGGCCGATGGTGGTCTCGATCAGCTCTGCATCGTTACCTTTGTAGTGCGCTTGAGTGATTGTCATGATGTGCTCGAGATTTGTTGTGGTCGAAGTGTAGGCGCGCGGTCTGTCAGCTCCCCTCGATTGGCGACCCTAAAAATGCGCGCGTCGGAATAAGAGCTTAACCCAATTTTTGCGTCGTAGATGCGGATGTTGGCGTAGGGCCGAGAGAACTGCCCAAGCATCTCTTCATGTGTATTGCCGTGTGATTAAAACCGCGTTTAGGAGCGCTGATCAGTAGTTATTTCTTGGCCAGATTCGGCCACCCTACTCAGTGATTCGCTTGGCAATTTCCTCCTCGACTCGCCATATTCGATCCTGGCCCCAGCACGCGAAGGGTTCTGGATTGTCGCCGCCGCTTACACGAAAGCTTGGAACTCCCCACAGATTGGCGTGGGTCAGCGCTTTTAAGTTCTCGTCCAGCAGCGTTTGCCAATCTATCTGTGCAGCTGCGTCGATCATGGCTTGCCAGTCTATTCCCGCGTTGTGGGCGACCTGCTGGAGACCCTTAGTGGTGGCGATATCGATGCCCTGCTGCCATGCCGCGGACAAGTAGGCGGTGACGAAGTCCATACCTTGGTGCAGTGCCTCAGCGCCCGCGTACAAATTAAATGCGGCTTTTACAGGGTCACCGAATGGATCGACAATTCGGCCAAGGGGCGCGCCGTGGAAGCGGCCCTCTCGCGCGGCATCGGTAATAATGTAGCGCTGTTTGGCTGGGGGTGCGGGCACGCCACGCATGAGCATCGGCATAACTGGCCGTAGTTTAACGCTGACGCCGCTGCGCTCGATCAACGCCAGCACCCGTTGATGGCCCACGGCGGTATAAGGGCTACGCAACGACGGGAAATACTCCAGCGTAATCTGTTCGGCGTTGAAGCCTGCGGTGTTCGTCGCTCTCGGCGGCGGTACTGTAGGGGTCGCTTTGGCTGATGCATATCCCTCGTCTATCAATCGTCGTTCTAGCAGGTGTAAGCGATCAACACCCCAATACCACTCGCCGTCGAAATAGAACATCGCGCCAGCATAGTGGCCAAGTTGCTTGCGCAGTGCGTTACCTGTCGCCAAGGCGTTGTGGGTCTCTATGGTGCGCGCAGCTTCGACGGCGTCCAAAGATATTGAATGTTCCCATAACTCGGTTCCTACCGCCGTCGCTTCGACGGCGAACGTGTCGTTGTCGATCAGCGCCCCGAGTCTTAGGTTGGCCATATGAATTTGTTCGGCCGTTGGTGTGCCGACGATATTAAGTGTTGTGGCGTAGCCGCTGGCAATCGCCGAGGCATCGTGCTGTGCCCAATGGGCGAAGTGTTCGGCGCTGCCTTTGAAAGCATCCGCAGATTCGCTGACCAGATGAGCGATGAATGGCAGCGTGTACTGCTGTTGCAATGCATCGAGCTTCTGCACCGCTAAATGACTGTAAGGATCGTTCACCTGATGGAAGTAGTGAACCGTCGGCGGCTTTCCAGTCAACGCGCGCTTGCCTCGCGCGATACGCCGGAGCAAATCTGCAAATGCCTTTGATGACAGAAATCCGGCAGCGGCAGAGCGGATGCGGGTTTGCAGTTGCATGGCAGAGCCCTTGGGTTGCATGAAAGACTGCCAATAATGACAATCATTAGTAACTATGTCATGGTTTTGCGCGTTAAATTCGGGGGCGGTGAGGGAAGTGAAAAAATTATTGTTGGCCGCGGTGGCTCTAGCCTTAGCGGCTGTGTCAGCTTGGCAGTACCGACTCGACCTGTTGCTTATTGGGGTGCCCCTAGCGCGGGAAGTGTTTTCTCCCGTGGGGCCTAACGTTCCAACCCAGTGGCCACAGGGCCCAGCAGACCCCGTACAGTCGGCCGATCAGCGACCGCCTAATGTGGTTCTCATTCTGATGGACGACATGGGTTTTAACGACGTGTCACTGTATAACGGTGGCGCCGGTGACGGTTCGGTTATGACGCCTAACATTGACGGTCTGGCACAACAGGGCGTGACGTTCACTAATGGTTATGCGGCGAATGCCGTTTGTGCGCCGTCTCGAGCGAGCATTATGACCGGCCGTTACTCGACGCGCTTCGGTTTCGAATTTACGCCATTTCCACGGGTCGGCGCGACGATTTTCCAGTGGATGCAGGATCTTAATCCCTCGCCGTTACCGCCCCATATGGACCTGCAAGCGTTAGATACATTGCCTGATATGGCAGAACTGGGTATGCCCACCGAAGAAGTCACGGTCGCCGAAGTGCTGCAGGAAGCGGGCTACTACACTGCGCACATTGGTAAATGGCATCTCGGTGCCGTCAGTGGTATGCGACCGGAAGATCAGGGTTTTGATGACAGCCTCTACATGAAGGGGATGCTCTATCTGCCGGAAGACGACCCGGGTGTAGTAAATGCTAAGCGCCCCGAAGAAGGCATTGAACGGATGGTTTGGGCGTCGGCCGAATACGCGGCGCAATTCAACGGCGGTGAACCGTTTCAACCCGACGGTTATCTAACCGACTACTACACGGATGAGGCCCTTAAGGTGATTGACAGCAATCAGCATCGGCCTTTTTTTCTGTTCCTGTCGCACTGGGGTATTCACAATCCGCTGCAGGCGACTCGAGAAGATTATGCGGCGCTCGCGCATATCGAAGACCACCATCTGCGTGTCTATTCCGCAATGATCCGCTCGGTAGATCGCAGCGTTGGACAAGTTGTGGCGAAGCTTGACGAGCTTGGGCTTAGCGACAACACGCTGATTATTTTGACCAGCGATAACGGCGGCGCCAGCTATATTCAATTGCCCGATGTGAATAAACCTTTTCGCGGCTGGAAGTTGACTCACTTCGAAGGCGGTACCCATGTGCCGTTCATGGCCAAGTGGCCTGCGCAAATTCAGCCGGGCTCGTCACTGCAGGCGCCGGTACATCATATCGACCTATTTCATACCATCGCCGCCGCCGCTGGCGCGCAGGTACCTACAGAGCGAAAGTTGGATGGTGTGAACCTATTGCCCTACATCACTGGCGCGGCAGAAGGCGTACCTCACGAGACGTTATTCTGGCGCGAGGGCCATCAGCAATCCGTGCAGCATCAGGGCTGGAAGTTGATTCGCGCCAATCAGCCCGAGCCGGTGTATTGGTTATTTGATCTCAACGTGGATCCCACTGAGCAAAATAACTTAGCCGGCACCGAACCGACCAGATTGGAGCAGTTAAATAACCTGTTAGACTTGCACAATTCAGAGCAAGCTGAACCCATGTGGCCGACGATTTATGACAGCGCGCAATTGATCGACAAACACGGCGGCCAGGCTTACGAGCCGGGCGACGAATACATCTACTGGCCAAACTAAGTCCTTAATCGGCTTATTGTGAGTGTTGGCTGTTAAACGAAGCCGTCCACTAAACGTTCGATCAATGCAGCGCCGACCCAGGTCAGAGGTGGAATAAACAGGTAGAACAGTAGCCGTCCGACGTTGTCGAGATTCAGCGGCCAGGTCGAGACTTTCTCGAGGTGACTGCGTTGTGCGAGCAGTGTATTTAAGCCTTGCATATCCACCATGGATTTGGGATTTGTCAGGCGGCGCAGGGCGTGGTCGATTGCTTCGAGACGCTGGGTCTTGTGTGCCACGATTAGTTTATGCGCAGATGATAAGGGCAACATGACCATGGCGATGATTGCTGGCGCCGTCAGCATCATTCCTGGCAGTATTTTAACTGCCGAAGACGTGCCGCTATCGATGAACAACAGTGGGAACAGCGCGTTGGTGCCGATCAGGGCCAGCGTTGACGCTATCGCCACCCGCGCCAGCGGTTGCCAAGGTTGCTTGCGAAACAGATCAACCTGCTTAAAGTATTTGGCCAGATCACCAAGCACCGAATTGCTGCGAACCAAATTAGCGATCACCGTGGTCATGGTGACCCACGACAGCAATGTACCCGCTATGTTCACTTTGATCATGTTGGACGACAGGTCCATCGAGCCGTCCGGGAGTTGAGTGATTAAACCCATATATTCGATGTGCATGACTGCCGCACAGGTGCCGATCAATGCAAAAATGATTTGGTATCGCCATCCAGGATGCTGCACGCGGTCGAGGGCTGCAGACTGCTGCGCAGGGCTCAATGCAAGCTCCCCAGAGAGTTCTACCACCGCAGCGCGGGTTAGATTGAAAATATGCGCGTGTACGGCTGGTAGGTAAGCGAGCGCCGCTGCAAAAAACAAACCGGTGGAGGCCCAAAAAAGCTCCCCGACTAACCAGAGCTGGATCAGAATCCACATTGTCAGCATTGCCGCGCCGGAGGCCAAAGGGCCGTAGCGGCCGGGGAAAACTAAATACAGCGTCCATGCTTTCATCGCCGGTGCCCCGATATTCGTTACAAGCTCAGCTGCGCGTCTCCAGCGATTGTGGTGCGATGTAGCTCTCGTGCGTAACCGTCATAACCGCCATTGGCTTTATGCAGTACCGAGCGGTTATCCCACATCACAAACATGTTAGGCTGCCATTTGTGGGTGTACTGAAACTCCTCACGGGTTTGCCACGCGTAAAGGTCAAAAATGAGCTGCTGAGCCTCATCTTGAGGCATGCCTTCAATCGCGCAAATGTAGCCTACGGTGCTAAACAAGGTTTCCTCACCGTTTTCCGGATGCACATTTAGGATGGCATGGCGTTCGGTATTTAGCGCGTCTTCGGAATACAGAATCTGCATAGTCCGATCCGAACCTTGATCTTTATCGCCATAGGTGCCGTCAGGTCCATAGGCGGCCGCGGCTGAATGCAAGGCGATTTTCCCGCTTAAACGCGCGCGCAGTTGGCTCGGCATCATTGCAACGGCGAGTTGCTGGTTGGCGAAGCTGGTATCGCCGCCAACGGGCGGTACGACTAGACTGTATAAGCAGGTGCCAATAGGGGGGTGTTCCTTAAAACTCCAGTCGCTGTGCCAACTCTCCGCGAATACCGGTGCTTGCTCGTCGGCACGGCGGCTCAGAGCGACCACCGGATTATCGTCACCGATGGGCACAAAATAAGGGTCGTCACCTAATCCGCCAAAGTACTGTGTGATGCGCACTAGATCTGGGTCCGAGAGTTTCTGATCCGGAAATGCCAGCACGTGGTGTTCTAACCAAGCTCGCCGGATCTGCGCAATAGTTGCAGAGTCCAAGTGCTGGGACAGATCCACGCCGTGGATTGTCGCGCCGCAAGCTTCGCCGCTGGGTGTGATCTGCATCATGGCGGTTCCCCAAAGTCCGTTCCACAAAAAAGCTGCGCGGCCGGGTCTATCTAACGATCATGGTCTCGCAACCGGTACCCTCAAATAGTGCATCCACTTGGCCTTGGCCGTTATTGCCTAGCCGCTGGTACTCCTCATTAATCCATTGTAAACACTTAGCTTGATAAGGGAATGTCGGCTGTTCCCAAGGCTGACCGTCAATGGTCGTCGTCATGGTGTCCTCGCCTGCTTGCAGGGCCTCAGCGTTTGCCAGCAGCGCAGGCGCGTATACCCGACCTATTTCGCTAAGCAGTTCTTTAAGGTGATCGGCGCTGTCTTGTAAACTGATCCAGTCGTCGTCGGCCGCGGAATTGCCGCTTAGGTCATCGACTAGATCGGTCCATGCATGAATGCGCGGTGCTTCCTCCATGCAGATCGCTGCTGGTGTGGGGTCGAATTTCGCCAGCTGCGTCAGTTGCGCATAGATGCCGAAATCGGCGGAGGAAGGGCGTGCACCAAAGACGAAACGGTGGCGCTGCAGCATGCGATCAAATATGTGTAAAAAACGTTTGTAGCTCGCCTCGATAACCGGCGCCGTGATGTCGTTAGAGCCCACGACATACAGCCGTGAAATTTGCCGATCGGCGACATAGGCGCGGCGCTGTTGCAGCTCCGCTTCTGGTGCTTGGATAGCGGTCCAGCGTGGCAGGATGGTGCCGGCCATATCGATGTCGGCTTGGTAATACCAGCGGTAGTGGAACATGGCTTTGGTTAGCCACTCGTCGGCATAGTCTTCGATCAGGTAATTCAGAAACGCCAGCACCGGTTCTTCGGGTATGCTTCGGCGTTGTTCGAAGTCCGCCTCGAAGCGACGAATAAGCGGGGTTGAATCTACGACCGCCTGAAGGCTGTTGTCTTCGTCGGGCAGAAAGAAGGTTGGCAATAGGTTAACCTTGGGTTCCGGTAAGTTGTGGCCCGTTGTTTGATCGCCAACGAGCAGTTGGTAGCGAATGTGACGAAAACGCAAATACGCGAGCATCTTGCGCGTATAAGGTGAGCCCGGGGCGCCTTTAAATTGAATGGGTTCTGGAATTTGCATGAAGGCTCTCCTCATTAAATCTGCGTATGTAGATACCACAAGCAAAAAATAATGACGAACATTATTTTAGCCGACGTCGAGCCAGCGGCGCGAGTTGCGGTGGGCGAGCAGTATACCGAGTCATTCGACCGTGTTTGACAGTTATTGGCCGCTTTGGGCTTTCATCGTGCTTATGGTGAGTACGCCCGGTCCGGCGAACCTGTTAATCATGACCTCGGGCGCGCAGCACGGTTTTTGGCGCAGCGCGCCATTTAATATGGGTCTGATCAGCGGCAAATTGCTGCTGAATTTCGCTATGGCGCTGGGGCTGACAACCATTGTTCAACAATACCCCGAGATGGCCAAAGTCTTTGCCGTATTGAGTGCTGCGTATATGAGTTGGCTCGCGTTTCGTGGCTGGAATGCGCACTTAGTGCATCAGCAGCGAGTTCATACCTTGGGGTTCCGTGACGGTCTGTTGGTACATCCGCTCAGTCCGAAAACCTGGGTGATGGTCGTGCTTGCGTTCTCCGAGTTCATGCCGGCCAACCCCACTGTTGCTGAGCGATATCTTTTGATCCCGTTGAGTTTTGCGCTCGCGCAGCTGGTTTTTCACAGCGCCTGGTGCTTGGCCGGGACGGCGTTGCGACGCGCATTGGGCGCCAGCAAGGTACTAAATCGCGGTTTGGCTGTGCTCACCGTGGCGGTTGTGTTGTGGGCCGTCTTGTTGGCATGACAGCGTTGGTTGCTATTCCCTGAAAACTCTGCCAAAACAACCGCGTAACTCAGTGCATCCGCGGGAGGTTAGGATGGCAACGGCATCGTCACCGATAAAACTCAACGGTGTTCATCACCTCGCTTTGGTGTGTAAGGACATGGCGCGCACAGTGGATTTCTATACCAACACCCTCGGGCTGCGCCTGACTAAGGGCTTTGATTTAGACGGGTATGGCCAACACTTCTTTTTTGATATGGGCAATGGCTCCGAACTCGCATTCTTTTGGTTTAACGACGCGGAGCCTGCACAGCCCGGTGTCGCCTCCGTTAAAAACATTGTTGGCAGTCTCGCGGGTAATATTAGCTCGGCGCATGGTTCTATGGATCACGTGGCGTTTAATGTTGCGCCAGAGCAAATAGACGACTACCGCGAGCAGCTTGTGGGGAAAGGCGTGGACTGTACGCCAGTGGTCAATCACAACGACGTGGTCACTGGAGGAGAGTCGCACACCAGCGCCGAAGCCTCGGAAAAAACCTGGATTCGATCGTTCTACTTTTTAGACCCGGACGGCGTGATGTTGGAGTTCTGTGCCACCTTGCAGCCGGGAATCGAATACGCCGACTCCCCCGTCAATGAACATGGTATTAAGGCGAATGGCCAATCCATCAGCGGTTTATAGTCGCTGCTGTAGCCAATCGTGAATCAGATCCGCCACGCCGGTTCTTGCGTCGCTGGGTTCCTGCAAGTAGTGATCGCCGCTAATCATATGCAGCTCTTTGTCACTGGACGCTAACTGTTGAAGTATCGTTTGGGCGTCGCTGGGAAAAACACCCGTATCCGCATCACTTTGAATCACCAATGCCGGCTCGGTTATGCGCGCTAGGTGTTCGGCGCCGCGGCAGCATGAATCCCGCAAGCTCCACATCGACAGCCAGGTGCGTAAGGTGTTGGTCAGGCCAATGCCGCGGGGGCTGTAATTGGCGGTTTTGGGGTCACCAGCGTAGCAACGCCCAATGGTGCGTGCAGACGGGTCGATAGAGCCGTCGAGTAACCGCAGATCGGCCCAAGTGCGGTAGACGTTGAACGCTCGATCGCGGTGGCCCAAGGCCTCGATTCGGTGCAGTTCGCTATGGCACCAGTCGGTAATACTGTGATTGCGCGATGTCTGTGCATGGCGGTAGCGCTGGATAAAGGTATCCGAGTAGCTGGGGCCGTTAACGGGGTTATACATATCCAAAGCTGGATTGACGCTCATTGGATCTGCTTCATCGGTGATGGCTGGGTCGAACCAATCGGTGATCACCTCGGGCCGGCCTTGATGTGCGCACAGCGAAATATAAAATTCGGCAGCTTGCAGTTCGTCGAGTGCTTGGGGGAGCTTTAACCCGGGTGTGGCATGCATCGTCACACCCTTGGCTTGAGATTGATAAGCCGCCATTAACGAGCCACCCCCCGAGTTACCGAGAATGTCAACATTGTCGACGCCAGCGGCTTCTTTTAACCAACGCACACCTACGCCCAGATCGATAAGTGCATGTTCCAGCAAGAAGAAGCCCTCGTTGCCGCGAAAGCGCGTATTCCATCCCAGAAAGCCGTAGCCGCGCGCAGCCATCAGCGGCGCCAGATAGTGTTCGCTAAAGTCGACGTTGTAGTGTGCTGCAATAAACGCCGTATGCACTGGCCGGTCACTGGGATAGAAAAACGAGCCCTGGCAGGGGTGGAATCCGGCACCATTGCGCGGCGCAGTAGCGGATGGCGCAGCGATAAAGTCCACGGAAATGTCGCTTCCGGCGACGTTGTAAGTGCCGCGATGCTGTTCGTTGCTGCTCATAGCGGCCTCCGTGCTGGTTAAAACTTGTGCACTGCCAACTCGGTCATGCTCTGGTGGTCGAATGGAGTGTCGTAATACTAAAGTTTTTACCTTGCGAGTCGATGGAAATCATGCCTTGGGGACATAGGTGCGCTGCAGCCTTTTCGCAGGCACTGTCCTCAAGGCCTTTTTTCCCTTTGGTGCAATGTCGCAAGGAATATGCAGACACGGCGGTTGGCCTCATGAGCCGCTGGTCGATAGACTTTAGGCTGAACACCCTTGGGATCTAATGGCCACATGTCAAAATTTTTGCCCTCTGCTGCGCTATTCGGGTTGCTGTGGTTTGTAGCTGGCTGCGGAGGCGGCAGCAGCACTGCGCCTGCACCTGAGACACCTCGGCCCTCCGGAGGCAGTACCCCTACAGCGCTATTGACCAACGGCAAGACGCAGGCGCAGTTGCTAACGACCTTTCGCTCGGGCTTTGCGCATGTTTTGGAGCACTCGAGTCAGACCGATGATACGGGGGTTGCCACCACAGCGAGCGCAGAAGACGCTAAAAGCGGATCCAACTCAAGTGGCTTTTCGGTCACCTATACCGCTGAGAACTCCGTCGATGAATACGACGCGGTTAAATACGACGGTGAGTATCTGTTTATCGCGCCGTCTCGCAGTATGGACTGTTGTATGTTGCTGCGAACCGGTGCAGATGTTGCCGCAGTCGCAACATCGCAGCCGCGGGGCAATGCTCCGCCACGCAGTATCAGAGTCCTGCGCACAACACCTGTGGATGCGGGCGCGAGTTCTGTCGCAGCGATCCCGTTGGCTGATGAGGTCAGCGTTGAAGGTTTGTATCAGCAACAAAACCGCCTTTTGGCGTTGACCGCCAGCCAGTGGTGGGGTGCTTTTGGTGATCAGCCGCTGGAGCACTGGCGGGATGAAACGACGGGATTGCAGCTTTACGATCTGTCAGATCCCGCGAACCCCGCTGAGCTTACCAAGGTGAGCATAGATGGCGCGTTGGTGACCAGCCGTAAGACGGCGGCCGGCGTGCATATTGTGTCGCGGTATTCGCCAAATATCGATGGATTGGTCTACGGCGCCTCCAGCGCTGAAGAAAAAGCTGACAATGAGGCACTGTTGGAGGGTTTGGATTGGGACAGTCTGTTGCCTCGCGTATTCGAGAATGGCAATCCGATCGATCTTTTTAGCGCTGAGCGTTGCTTTTCGATTGACCCCGATCACCCGTTGGCGCCGGCCCAGCTGGGCTATCCCACCGTAACCTCGATTATTACGGTAGATCCCCGAAGCGGTGCCGTAACGGACGGACTTTGTTACTTAGAGTATTCGGACGGAGCGTATTTTGCTGGGGATGCGTTATTTCTCACTCAGGTTGAGTATGACTTGGCGAGTGGCGATTACCGCACTTATGTCCATCGGTTTGATTTGGCGACTGCTTTGACCTACGCCGGTTCCGGGCGAGTTAACGGGGCCTTATTCCTGGGCGGGCAAAGCGATTTTCGCATTAGCGCGCGAGGCGAATATTTACGCATGGTCACGACTCAATATACCAACGACAGCGCTGATCGGTTGGATCATGTCGTGTACGTATTGCAGACCGATGGGGTAGATAAAAAACTCAACGTCGTCGGTCAAATTCCGAACGCTACCCGTACAGAGGAGATAGGCAAACCCAACGAGGATCTTTATGGGGTGCGGTTTGTCGGCAGCCGTGCTTACTTAGTGACGTTCGAACGTACCGATCCGCTCTATACGATTGATCTGAGTGACCCCACCGATCCCTATATTGTGGGGGCTTTGGAGGTCACGGGGTTCAGCAATTTTCTGCATCCGGTTGGTGACGACTTACTGTTGGGTTTAGGGCAGTCAGAGGCTGGCGAGGTCAAGCTGGAGCTCTTCGACATCAGCGACTTCGACTCGCCGCGCAGCCAGGGCGTTTTGACTTTGGGGGGTGATCTCGATTGGAGCTATAGCGTTGCCGAATATGATCGGCGTGCATTCAGCTATCTGGCCGGGGACTCGACCGACCGTTTCACCGTACCACTCTCTGGCTACGCCGCTTTGGGCGGCGAGTTGACCGAGCGTTTGCAATTGCTGGAAATTCGCGACAAAGGCCAGACCACCGCCGCGGCACTGGTGGATCGGGGGTATTTATCTGTCAGGGATTTAGAGGCGGGCGAATACCCGGACAATCTCAGTCGTGGCGTGATTTCTGGCGACGCAGTTTACTTCATTAACGGCACCAATGTTTTCTCTGCGCTCTGGAACGATCCCTTCAATCAGTCTGGCCCGCATTAACCCCGCGCCGGAAAATGTTAATATTTACGGTTTA
>Ga0160422_10001874_pt1 | contig 13112 bp, 6 predicted proteins | sample Fk160mmetaG_FD_108192 | JGI IMG/M metagenome (GOLD analysis project Ga0160422, IMG submission 108192) | Marine microbial communities from the Central Pacific Ocean - Fk160115 60m metaG | ecosystem: Environmental > Aquatic > Marine > Oceanic > Photic zone | place: The Central Pacific Ocean...
ATCCTACTAGTCAATACATTAACTTTCAATTTAATGTTAACATAAATTCAACATTACAGATTACAGATGTTTTGGGGAATACAGTAAAGAAAGTTGGTTTAGACGGGGCAGGAGAAATGTCTATTTATTTAGGTGAATTGCATGAGGGAGTTTATTTCGCTAATCTAATTGAAAATGGAAAAATAATAAAAATTAAAAAAATAATTATTAACAAATAATTTGTTTATTAGATTTATATACCCCTTAGAAATAAGGGGTTTTTTTTTATATGTAAATAGTATATTTGTTGATAAAATTAGGTAATGGCAAGAAAAGTTAGTAAAAAAGAAGCTTTAGATTATCATAGCAGTGGTAGGCCTGGAAAGATTGAAGTGTTCCCCTCCAAAGATCATACATCTCAACGTGATTTGTCTTTAGCATATTCACCGGGAGTAGCAGAACCTTGTATACAAATCCAAAAAAATAAAAACGATGTATATAAATATACTGCTAAAGGAAATCTAGTTGCAGTAATTTCTAATGGAACCGCGGTACTTGGACTGGGTGACATAGGTCCTGAAGCTTCTAAACCAGTAATGGAAGGTAAAGGTCTATTATTTAAGATTTTTGCGGATATAGATGTATTTGATATTGAAATAGATGCAACTAATGTAGATAAATTCGTAGATACTGTGAAAGCAATTGCTCCAACTTTTGGTGGAATTAACTTAGAGGATATAAAATCTCCGGAGTGCTTTGAAATTGAGAAAAGACTTAAAGAAGAATTAAACATTCCAATTATGCATGATGATCAACATGGTACAGCAATTATATCGTCAGCAGCTTTAATTAATGCACTAGAGATATCAAAAAAGAAAATTGAAAAAGTTAAGATAGTTGTGAATGGTGCGGGTGCTGCTTCTGTTTCGTGTGCAAAGTTATATATCGCACTTGGAGTAAAGAAAGAAAACATAGTAATGCTTGATAGTCGTGGTGTTATTTCAAATAAACGAACAGATCTGACTAAAGAAAAAGAGTTTTTTATTACAAATAGAAGAATTGAAACATTGGCAGATGCAATGAAAAATGCAGATGTTTTTCTAGGTTTGTCTACTGGTAATATTGTGACTCAAGAAATGATAAAGTCTATGGCAAGGAGACCTATAGTTTTTGCCCTAGCAAATCCGGACCCTGAAATTTCATATAAAGAAGCAATGGAATGTAGGGATGATATCATTATGGCTACAGGAAGGTCGGACCATCCAAATCAAGTAAACAATGTATTAGGTTTCCCTTATATCTTTAGAGGAGCTCTAGATGTAAGAGCTACAGAAATTAATGAGAACATGAAGTTAGCTGCGGTAAAGGCCATAGCAAAATTAGCAAAGGAAACAGTTGTTGATGAGGTAAATTTGGCTTATGATGATAATGCTATTTCCTTTGGTAAAGATTATATAATTCCAAAACCACTAGATCCGAGATTAATTACTTCCGTTGCTCCTGCTGTCGCGAAATCAGCGGTTAGGAGTGGTGTAGCTCAGTTGACCATTGAAGACTGGAAGAAATATGAGCGAGATTTGGATAAAAGATTAGGCAATGATAACAAGCTTTTAAGACAGTTGACAAATCGGGCTAAGAGAAATCCAAAAAGAATTGTTTTCGCAGAAGCGGAACACTACAAAGTGTTAAAAGCTATTGAACAAGCTGTAGATGACGGGATTATAGTGAATCCAGTACTGCTGGGTAGAAGAGAAAAGATACAAAGTTTAATTGAAGAATTTTCTATTGACATAGAAAACGCAGAAATAATTGACCCAAAGGAAAGGAAACAATTGAAAAAGCGAGAGGAATACGGCAACAATTTATGGCAAAAGAGAAAAAGAAAGGGTCTTACAAAATTTGAATCAATAAAATTAATGAGGGAAAGAAATTATTTTGGTTCGATGATGGTTGAATTAGATGAGGCTGATGCACTTATATCGGGAATAACAAGAAATTACCCTAGTACTATTAAACCTGCAATGGAGGTAATAGGTAAAAGAGATGACGTTGGAAAAGTTTTAGGGATGTATATCATGAACACAAAAAAAGGAAACTTATTTTTGGCTGATACAACAGTTAATACTAATCCGTCGGAGGATGAAATAGTAGAAATTACAGAACTCGTATCTAAGGCAATTAAATCCTTGAGAATAAAACCTAGGATTGCATTATTAAGCTATTCAAATTTTGGTTCAAGTAGAACTGTAGATTCTATCAAAATGTCAAAAGCGACTGCAAGAGTAAAGCAAAGAAATCCAAATCTAATTATTGACGGAGAAATTCAGGCTGATTTTGCTTTAAATAAAGAAAAAATTGAAAACTTATTTGAGTTCTCTGAGCTCTCTAAAACACCAGCAAATACATTGATTTTTCCAAATTTAGAATCAGGTAATATTGCTTATAAGTTGATTCAAGAACTCGAAGACAGCGATTCAATTGGTCCAATTTTAGTAGGAATGAAAAAACCCGTTCATATTTTACAATTAGGAAGTTCAGTTCGTGAAATTGTAAATATGATTACCTTAGCGGCTGTTGATGCACAAATAACAAAAAAATGATATCACATATAAATGGAAGGTTAGTTGAGAAAACACCTACTTACGTAGTTATAGATTGTAACGGGGTAGGTTATAAATTAAATATTTCATTGCAAACTTATTCTGCAATTGACTCTGAAAGTTGTAAACTGTTAACACATCTATCAATTAAAGAGGACGCACATACATTGTATGGTTTTTATACTCCTGAAGAAAGAGAGCTTTTTAGAAATTTAATATCAGTTTCAGGTGTTGGCCCTAGTACTGCACGTATGATTTTATCTACATATACTTCCGAGGAGATTATACATTATCTTATTTCAGCTGACGTTTCTGCTATTCAAAATGTGAAAGGAATTGGGGGCAAGACAGCTCAAAGAATTATTATTGACCTTAAGGACAAAGTTGGTAAAGGAAAAGAAAGTTCTGATTTTTTATTTATTCAAGACAATACAATTAAAGAAGAAGCGTTATCTGCATTGCTAGCATTAGGTTTCAGTAAAAAGCTTGCAGAGAAAAAGATAGAACAGGTGTTGAAAATTCATTCAGATGAAATTACTGTTGAAGATTTAGTTAAGAAATCTTTAGGGTAAAAAAATTAAATTGAACATAAAAAAGTCGTATATATTTGTATTGGTATTTTTACAGTTGATTAGTAAAAACGCTAACTCTTTTAATATTTTTTCAAATAATATATTTGAAGATACAATATTGTCTTATCCATTTCTCTCAAATCAGTACGGTGGTTTGTTTATGAACCTACCTGATAATTTTACAAAAGAAGTAGTATATGATAAAGATACTGATAAATATATTTTATATCAGCGTATTGGTAATACAGATTTATTTTCTAAAAAAATAATGACTTTCCAACAGTATTTAGATTATCAACTAGAAGAAATGATGAAAAATCACTGGGATTTTAGAGCTGGAGACAAGCAAATATCAACACAACAAAGTTATGGACTCCCCAAGCTATATGTGGGTGGAGAAGCTTTTGATAAAGTTTTTGGAGGAAACACTGTGGATATAAGACCCCAAGGTTCAGCTGAATTGATATTTTCTTTACGTGTCAATAGGTTAGACAACCCTAATTACACTGTTAAACAACGAAAAACAACTTCATTTGATTTTCAAGAAAAAATACAAATGAACGTAATTGGTAAAATTGGCGAAAAATTAAAATTAACAACTAATTTTAACACTGAAGCTACATTCAATTTTGAAAATGATATGAAGCTTGAATACACAGGATTTGAAGATGACATAATAAAGAAAATAGAAGTTGGAAATGTAAGTCTGCCATTAAATGGTACTTTAATTACAGGTAGCCAGAGTCTATTGGGAATTAAAACACAGTTACAATTTGGAAGAACTACTTTCACAGGTATTTTATCTCAACAAAGATCAACTACATCTGAAGTTGAGGTAACAGGCGGAGCTCAGACCTCAGAATTTGATATTTATGCAGATCAATATGAGGCTAATAAACACTTCTTTCTTTCTCATTATTTTAAAGATAATTACAATGTTGCTTTGGAAAATCTCCCCTATATAAATTCACCAATTAATATTACAAAAGTTGAGGTTTGGATTACAAATAAAACCGGTCAAACAGACAATAGTAGAAACATAATTTCTTTTTTGGACTTAGGAGAAACAAATGGTAATATTCAAAATCCTTCATTCACAACATCTTTAGGAGGAGTCTTCCCAGATAATGATCAGGCAAACAATATGTATCAAAATTTACTTAATCAATACTCTGGAATTAGAGATATTAACCAGGTAAATAACACACTGTCAATCCCCTCGAATTTGAGCATGAATTTTATTAGTGGTCAGGACTATGAAAAGTTAGAAAGAGCTAGGAAATTAAAAGAAACTGAGTACACATTACATCCACAACTTGGATATATTTCTCTAAATCAAGCTTTAAATAATGATGAAGTTTTAGCGGTTGCGTTTCAGTATACTGTTGGAAATCAAAATTTTCAAGTGGGTGAACTAACATCAAATGGTCCTAATGCTCCGGATGCTTTAATCGTTAAACTTTTGAAAGGAACTACTTTTTCTCCATCTTTAAAAAATTGGGAGTTAATGATGAAAAACATTTATGCGCTTAACGCTTATCAAATGAGTTCTAATGAGTTTGTTTTAGATATAGTTTATGAAAATACTGAAGAGTCTGGTGGATTAACAAATTATATTCCAGAAGGAGATGTTAATGGTATTCCAATTATTAAGTTGTTAAATTTAGACAACTTAAATCAGCAACAAGCTACTACCTCTGATGGAGTCTTTGACTTCATTGAAGGTTTAACTGCAAGGTCGTCAAATGGTAGAATTATTTTTCCAGTATTAAAACCATTTGGAGAAGATTTACGTGTTAATTTTAACAACAATGATGTCGCGGATAAATATGTATATGATTATTTGTATGATTCCACATTGACAGTTGCTCAACAGTATCCTGAACTAAATAAATTTAGATTAAAAGGTTCATATAAATCATCCTCTGGCTCAGAAATATCATTAAATGCTATGAATGTTCCAGAGGGATCCGTTACTGTAACCGCTGGTTCTCAAATGCTAGTTGAAAATCAGCATTATACTGTAGATTATATGTTGGGTAGAGTTACTATTATTGATGAAGGAATATTAAATTCTGGTATACCGATTAAAATTTCTTTGGAAAATAATGCTATGTTTGGTATACAGAATAAAACTCTAATTGGTTTTCATACTGATTATGAGATAAGTAAAGACTTTATCTTAGGAGGTACATTATTAAAGTTATCAGAGTCACCATACGTAAATAAAATTAATGCTGGTGACGAACCAATTTCCAATACTATTTTAGGGCTCGACGGTACATTTCAGACAGAATCTTTATTGATTACTAGAATGATAGATAAATTACCTTTTTTAGAAACAAAAGCTAAGTCTAGAATAATAGCAACAGCTGAAATAGCAAAATTAATACCAGGTCACCACAGAAGAATTGATAATGGAGAAGGAGGAACGTCTTACATTGATGATTTTGAAGCAAGTAGAAGCTCAATAGATATTAAAAATGTTCGCTCATGGCATCTTGCATCTATTCCTCAGGGACAAAATGATATTTTTGAAAATGCTAGTTTAAATAATGATTTAGTTTTAGGTTTTAAAAGAGCAAAATTATCGTGGTATACAATCGATCCTTCAGTTTTCTTTCGTTCTACTTCAAATACCCCTCCAGGGGTAAATAATAATATTTCATTACCCAGTGGAGGACAAATTTCACAACAATCCTATCATTATACAAGAGAGATTTTAGAAAAAGAAGTTTTTCCAAATAAAGATCCTCAATATGGAAGCCAAATAACAAATATGTCTATTTTAGATTTAGCTTATTATCCTAATGAGAGAGGTCCTTATAATTATACTGTTAGTGGATTAAACTCGGACGGAACGTTAATTAATCCACAAAATAATTGGGGGGGTATTATGAGAAAAATAGAAACCAATGATTTTGAAGCGGCAAATATTGAATTTATTGAATTTTGGATGATGGATCCTTTTAATGTTGAGGATGGTGATATTACTCACTCAGGGGGTGATTTGTATCTTCAACTTGGAAATGTATCTGAGGATGTACTAAAGGACGGATATAAAAGTTTTGAAAATGGACTTCCAACTAATGAGACGGTCATTGATGTTGATACAACAGTATGGGGAAGAGTGCCTACTTCATATTCTATAGTAGATGCTTTTGATAATGATCCACTAGCTAGAGAGTTCCAGGATGTGGGATTAGATGGGATGAGGGATGAAGATGAAAGATTGTTTTTCGAGGAAAATTACATTAATTTAATTGCAAACAATCCTGCATTGGGAATTTCTTCTATTGCCTACAACAATGCTGTTAATGATCCCTCTGGAGATAATTTTCATTATTACATGGGCTCTGATTTTGATAATTTGGAGACTCCAATATTAGAGAGATATAAAGATTTTAATAGTCCTGAAGGCAATTCCGCAACTACCGAACAAACAAGCGAGCCTTATTCTACCTCTGCAACATCACTTCCAAATTCAGAGGATATTAATAGAGACAATACCCTTGGAGAGTCTGAAAGTTACTTTCAATATAAAATTAGATTGTCTCCTCAAACAATGAATATCAGCAATCCATATATTTCAGATGTACTAGAAACAAACGTTACGACAAAAAATGGAGATTCAAGACCAATTAAATGGTATCAATTTAGAGTTCCTGTTTATAATCCAGAAAAAATAGTTGGAAGTATCCAAGATTTTAAATCAATTAGATTTATGAGAATGGTTTTATCAGATTTTACTGACCCGATTATTTGTAGATTTGCTACCTTGGAGCTAGTTAGAGGAGAGTGGAGAAGATATAATTTGGATTTGACTCAAGCTGGAGAATATCTACCAAATGATATTGATGATGAAACTCTTTTTGATGTATCGTCTGTAAATATTGAAGAAAATGGACAAAGAAGTCCAATTAATTATGTACTACCCCCTGGTATTGAGCAAAATATAGATCAGACTACTACGATTTCTAGAAAAGATAATGAACAGTCTTTAGTACTTAAAGTATGTAATTTAGAAGATGGAGATTCAAGAGCTGCATACAAAACATCTGATCTAGACGTAAGGGCTTATAAAAGATTAAAAATGTTTGTACATGCTGAGGGAGAACAAGATAATCTTAATGACGGAGATCTTTCTTGTTTTGTCAGATTAGGAACCGACTTTACATCTAATTATTACGAATACGAGATTTCTTTAAAACCTACAAATCACGGAGATAATAATAGGTTAGAAGTTTGGCCAGAGGAAAATAATATAGATATAAAGTTTGAACAATTTCAAGCTGCGAAGCAAGAAAGAAATTTCACTGGAGCTGATGTAGGTACACCATATGTAGTTTATTTAGACGGAGGGAAAAAGATAACTGTAGTTGGTAATCCAAATTTAAGTAGAGTAAAGACTATTATGTTAGGAGTCCGAAATCCAAAGAAAACATCTATCGAATCTGAGGATGATGGTCTTTCAAAATGTGGTCAGATTTGGGTGAATGAGCTAAGATTAACTGATTTCGATGAGTATGGAGGGTGGGCATCTAACGCTAGATTTACCACACGTTTAGCAGACCTTGGTACCATTACAATGTCTGGTAGTATTAGTACGATCGGTTTTGGTTCTATAGAAAAGAAAGTAAATGAACGTCAAAAGTCTAATAATTATCAATACGACTTATCTTCAAACTTAGATTTAGGAAAGTTTTTTCCAGAAAAATATGGCGTAAAAATTCCAATGCATATAAGTTCTTCAGAGCACATTAGAAATCCACAGTACAATCCACTAGATCCTGATATTTTATTTAATACCACATTAAAAACTATGGGGTCAAAAAGAGAGAGAGACTCATTAAAGTATATTGCTCAAGATTATGTTAGCAGGAAAAGTATTAATTTTACAAATGTTAGAAAACTAATTACTCAAGATAAGTCAAACTTAGGAAAATCAAAGTCTTCAAAAATATATGATTTGGAGAATTTTTCATTATCATATTCTAAAGTTGAAGATTATGTTAGAAATATAAATACTGAGCAAAATAGAACAAAGACTTACAGAGGAGCAATCACATATAATTTTAATACTCGCCCAAAAAATATTAAACCATTTTCAAAATTAAAATTAGGAAAAAGTCCTTATGCCAGGCTAATTAAGGATATTAATTTTTATACTCTACCAAAATCTTTTTCATTTCGTACTGATTTAGATAGAATGTATAATGTTTCATTATTAAGAAACGTAAATAACTCTTATATGTTGATTGAACCAACTTATACAAAGTATTTTAACTGGAACAAATCCTATGAGTTCAAATATGATCTAACAAGAACTTTAAAGTTTGATTTCTCAGCTAGAAATCAGGCAAGTATTGATGAGCCGGAGGGTAGGATGGATAGAGATTATGTATATTTCAAAGAAAATAGAGATACGGTTTGGAATAATTTCTGGCAAGGGGGAAGGCCGACAATGTATCATCATGATATTTCAGTTAACTATCAACTTCCTCTAAATAAAATTCCAATTATTAATTTTTTGAGTTTAAATACAAGATATAGTGCAAATTTTGATTGGACGTCGGCTCCATTAGCGCTTATAGATCTTGGAAATAATATTCAAAACTCTAATAACACTCAATATAATGGACAAATTAATATGACAACTTTATATAATAAAGTACCATATTTCAAAAAAATACTTGCTTCCAACAAGAGAAAACAAAAAGGACGAAATAGAGTTTCAAGAACTAGTAACATTACTGAAAATGAAGAAGAGAAAAAGAAAGATAGATTTATTATTATAAAACATGCAGCTAAATTTATTTTGGGAGTGAAAAATATTTCTGTAAATTTAACTCAAAACAAAGGAACATTTATTCCAGGATTTTTGCCTGAAGCAAATTTCTTTGGACAGAATTGGGCAGAGTTATCCCCTGGAATTCCATTTGCTTTAGGGAGTCAGAGAGAATTTATCACTTCTGCTGGTCAAAAGGGGTGGATTACTCAAAATGAAAATATTAATACTTTATATAAAAGAACCAACTCAAACAATTTGGTGTTGAGAAGTACTTTGGAGCCTTTTAATAAATTTAGAATAGAGCTTACTGCTAATAGAAATAATTCAAATAATCAACAAGAGTACTATCGATGGTCTCCTGACGATAATATGTTTGCTAGTTTTTCTGAGATGCGTCAAGGACAATATTCAATTTCCTTCATTTCGTGGGGTACAGCATTTTCAAAAGATAACGACAACTCTGAATCATCAGTGTTCCAGAAATTTAGAAATTATAGAAATGACATTGCAAGGCGAATAGCTCCTCAAAATCCGAACTATTCAGGACAAATAGATTCCACTGGATTTCCTGAGGGATATGGATCTACTTCACCAGATGTTATAATTCCAGCATTTTTAGCAGCTTACTCAGGAAGTGATCCACTTAGATCATCTTTAAAATCGATGCCTTCCATTCCATTACCAAATTGGAGGATTAATTATGACGGATTAATGCAAATTAAGTTTATTAAAAAGAAATTTCAAACTTTTAGTCTTGGACATGCCTATAGAAGTAATTATACTGTAGGTTCATTTGTTTCTAGTTTAGAGTTTGAAGATAACGGGACAGGTTGGTCTTCAACTATAAATTCGAACACAGGCAACTATTTTTCTCAATACGAGATAGGTCAAGTTACAATTAACGAGCAGTTTTCTCCGTTAATAAAATTGGATATGACATGGAAAAATAGTTTGATTACAAAATTAGAGATAAAAAAGAACAGAACTTTAAATCTTTCATTATCAAATAATCAATTGACTGAGATAAAAGGAAGTGAGTATATTATTGGTACCGGATACAGAGTAAAAGATTTAGAATTTAGATTTCGCTCTGGGGGCAGAGGTAAAAAGATTACCTCAGACCTAGATTTGAAATTAGATTTGAATGTCAGAAATAATGAGACAGTAATTAGGAAAATAGTTGAAAATGATGAACAAACAACAATGGGACAACAAACAATTAGCATTAAGTTTTCAGCTGATTATGTGGTGAATTCTAGACTAAATTTAAAAATGTTTTATGACAAAGTAATTACAAATCCGTTTATAACAACTACGTATCCAGGAGCTATTACAAATGCAGGTTTTAGTTTAAGATTTACTTTGTCTGGATAATTTTGATAACCAATCTAAAATTGTATTTTTGTAAAAAAAATAATATGAATATACCCGAAAATTTAAAATATACAAAAGATCATGAATGGATAGTAGTTGATGGAGACACTGCAACAATCGGAATAACAGATTTCGCACAAAGCGAACTAGGAGATATTGTTTTTGTAGAGGTCGATACAGAGGGTGAAACCTTGGAATCAGAGGAAGTTTTTGGGACTGTCGAGGCTGTTAAAACAGTGTCTGATTTGTTTATGCCATTGAAAGGTAAAGTTATTGAGTTCAATAAAAACCTAGATGATTCCCCAGAACTTATAAATTCATCTCCATATAAAGATGGTTGGATAATTAAGTCCACTGTCAGCGACGTTTCAGAAATTGATAATTTGCTTTCTGCTGAGGAGTATAAAAACTTAATAAGTTAAATTATGGAATTAAAAAAGAATCCGAAAGCTGATTTAGAAAAGAAAAAATCTATATACTTACAGATTGGGTTAATAATATCCTTACTTTTAGTAATAGGAGCTTACGAATATAAGTCATATGATGGATTAGCAATTGATGGTTTTGGAGATCTAGAGATGGATGCTTTAGATGAAGAAGATATTGAAATTACTAGACCTGAAGAGGTGAAGCCGCCACCACCACCTGAGGAAAAACCACCAGAAGCGCCCGAAGAGATTGAAATAAAAGAAGATGATGAAGAATTAGAAAATGAATTAGATGTGGAAGATATGGATGATAACCAAGATGAAATGATGGACCTTCCAGAAGAAGAATTTTCTGAACCATTTATTTCAGTTGAACAGATGCCTATGTGGGGTGATTGTACGGATGAAACCTGTACCCAAACTGAAATTATGAAATATATAGCTCGAAATTTTAGATATCCCGAGATAGCCAAGGCGAATGGAGTTGAAGGAAGAGTAATTTTAGAATTTGTTGTTGAGAAAGATGGTAAGGTTGGTAGAATTAAAATATTAAGAGGATTAGACAAACATGTTGACAAGGCGTGTATTGATGTTGTGGAAGACTTTCCAATTTTTTCTCCAGGTAAACAAATTGGTAAACCTGTACCAGTTAAGTACACAGTTCCCATCAAATGTACTTTAGGATAATTTAAGAGTTAATATTTAGTAAATTTTCAGAATATTATATAATCATACCAGCTGCTACAGTCTCATTTGTTGCTTCATCAATGAGAATGACACTACCAGTATTTCTATTTCTTCTGTAACTATCAAAGAAAAGAGGTTTGGTTGTTCTTAATGATATCCTTCCAATATCATTTAACCCAATTTCTTTATCTTCTTCGTTTCTATGCAAAGTATTAATGTCTATTTTATATTTTACTTCCTTAATTATACACCTAGCGGTTTGAGTAGTATGTCTTATAGTATATTTACCTCTATGGACCATTTTTCTTTCATTCATCCAACATATCATTAGATTAATATCTTGTTCAGCAGTTGGTTGATTATTTTCTCTTACTAACATATCCCCTCTACTAATGTCAATATCATCTTCTAACGTCATGCAAACAGACATGGGAGAAAAAGCTTCTTTTACAGGACCGTCAAATGTATCAATTGATTTAATTCTTGAACTAAATCCTGAGGGTAAAACTGTAATTTCGTCACCTTTTTTAAAAACTCCTCCCTCAATTCTTCCAGAATATCCTCTATAATCTGGATGTTCTTTTGATTGTGGACGTATAACAAATTGTACGGGAAATCTGCAATCTACATGATTGTGATCTGAACCAATATGAATATTTTCCAACAAATGCATCAATGTAGAACCCTCATACCAGTTCATATTCTCAGATCTATCTACAACATTATCTCCGTGAAGTGCAGATATTGGTATAAAGTGAATGTCTTTTATCTCTAACTTTGCAGAGAAGTTTTGAAAATCTGATTTTATTTTTTCAAAAGCTTCCATTTTATAATTTACTAAGTCCATCTTGTTAATACAAACTGCAATGTGTGGAATTTGCAGTAAAGAAGCGATGAATGCGTGCCTTTTGGTTTGTTCTATTACACCATGTCTTGCATCTACAAGTAGGATAGCAAGATTTGCAGTAGAAGCTCCAGTCACCATATTTCGAGTATATTGTATGTGTCCGGGAGTATCTGCAATAATGAATTTTCTTTTAGGTGTTGCGAAATATCTGTAAGCTACATCTATGGTAATACCCTGCTCTCTTTCTGATCTTAGTCCATCAGTAAGAAGAGCGAGATTTATTCCATCTTCTCCTCTTTGCTTTGAGGTTTCTTCTAAAATATCCATCTGATCTTCAAATATAGCTTTACTATCATAAAGTAATCTTCCTATCAAAGTACTTTTTCCATCATCTACACTTCCAGCAGTAGTGAAGCGTAATAATTTCATGTCTAAATATCCTTTTGATTCGCTCATTGTTTTTTATTTTTTAAAAATAACCTTCTCTTTTTCTGTCCTCCATTGCAGCTTCTGATCTTTTGTCATCTGCTCTTCCTCCTCTTTCAGTTATTCTTGTAGACGCTACTTCTTCAATAATATCTTCTATTGTCGCAGCCTTTGATTCAGTAACTCCAGTACAAGTCATATCTCCAATAGTTCTGCATCTTACTGTTTTTACTTCCCATTTTTCTTCACTTTTTAATGTTATATAATCGCACTTTCCTAGTAATACTCCAGAGCGGTTTACAATTTCTCTTTCGTGAGAAAAATATAGAGAAGGTAATTCAATTTTTTCGTGTAGAATATATTGCCATACATCCATTTCTGTCCAGTTTGAAATAGGAAACACTCTAA
>Ga0160422_10001875_pt1 | contig 13102 bp, 15 predicted proteins | sample Fk160mmetaG_FD_108192 | JGI IMG/M metagenome (GOLD analysis project Ga0160422, IMG submission 108192) | Marine microbial communities from the Central Pacific Ocean - Fk160115 60m metaG | ecosystem: Environmental > Aquatic > Marine > Oceanic > Photic zone | place: The Central Pacific Ocean...
ACTAAAGTCCATACAGAAAAAAAAATACAGTTACAACTTCCTGCTTGGAGACCAGGAAGATATGAGTTGGGAAACTTTTCTCAAAATATACAGAAACTGGCAGTATATGATGAAAATAACAATTCTCTAAGTTTTAAAAAAATTACAAAAGACCTATGGGAAATTAATTGTTCTGGAGTTGAAGAAATTATCGTTAGATATAATTTTTACGCAAACCAACTAGACGCAGGAGCGTGTTATTTAGATGAAAATCAACTTTATTTAAATCCTATTCATTGTATGTTTTATATTGTTGGAAGAATGGAGGATGAGTATAAATTAAATTTTGATTTACCTGATAACTATGTAATAGCTTCTTCATTAACGACAAATAAACACACTTTAATGGTACAAGGTTATGATTTATTAGCTGATTCGCCCATTATTTGTTCCGATTCATTACAACATGATTATTATGAAGTTAATGGAATTAATTTTCATTTATGGTTTCAAGGAGATTGTAATCCAGATTGGAATAAGTTAAAAAATGATTTTAAAAATTTTACAAACACTCAGATCAATTGTTTTGGATCATTTCCCTCTGATGAATTTCATTTTTTCTTTCAAGTAACACCATATAAAAGTTATCATGGGGTAGAGCATATTAAAAATACTGTTTTACTGATTGGACCTGGTGATGAAATAATGACAAAACGATATGAGGATTTGTTGGGTGTATGTTCCCATGAGTTATATCACGTCTGGAATGTAAAAACAATTCGACCAATAGAGATGTATCCCTATGACTATACTAAAGAGAATTATTTCAAAACAGGATATGTAGCCGAAGGAGTAACAACATACATGGGTGACTTGATATTGTATAGTTCAGGAGTTTTTTCTTGGGGTGAGTTCGCTAAAACTCAAAATCAGAATTTAGAAAGACACTTAATGAATTATGGTAGATTTAATTTATCCGTTGCTGATAGTGGATTTGATAGCTGGCTTGACGGATATAAGTTGGGTGCTCCTGATAGAAAAACTTCTATTTATGCTGATGCAGCACTTTGTATGTTAATGATTGATTTAGAAATAATTAAAAACACAAACGGAAAAGAAAGTTTGCACTCTGTAATGAGAGAACTATATCATAATTATGCTTTAAAACAGAAAGGATATTCCGAGGATGAATTCATAAGCATTTGTATTAGACTTGGTGGGGAAACAGTTAAGAAAATTTTTGAAGATCATATTTACGGTACTAAAGATTATATCCCGCAATTAAGATCTGCTTTGGATATTGTTGGAATTGAATTAGTTGAAAAAAGGAATCCAAACATTACGGCACAGTATTTTGGTTTTATCACAATTCAGCAGAATGGAAAATTTATTATTAAAAAAGTAGAACCAAACTCAGAAATAGACCAATCAGGAATCGCACCCGAAGATGAACTAGTAAAAATAAACGGTGTTGAAATTAGTGGAGATTTATCTGAAATGTTAAGTAACTGTCCTGAAGAAGTATCTTTCACGTTTAAAAAGAAGTTTTTTTCAAAAGATGTTATACTAAAAACCGGAAACTATTATCCACTTTTGGAAATAAATAAGAAACATAATAGTTCAAAAGAACAATTAAGTTTAAGAAATGTTTGGTGTAATAATTAAATTAAAAAAATTAAATTCATAAAAAATAAAAAATATAGTATCTGTTCGAATGAGCTAAGTGAAACAATGCCTTATTGTGATAATGAACATATAAACCATAATGAGAAATATGCAACTAATTATAACTCTTTAAAAATAGTTCCTGCTGAAAACATTTTAATTGAAGCAAATTCATCCACATTGAAAAATAAAATTTAATATGAATTTTACCGACGAAGAAATAGACAGAATTATTGAAATGGCTTGGGAAGATAGAACTCCATTTGATTCAATTGAATATCAATTTGGATTAAAGGAAAATGATGTGAGAAAAATTATGATGTCAAATTTAAAGAGAAGTTCATTTGAACTATGGAGAAAGAGAGTAAAAGGTCGACAAACAAAACATTCTGCGACAAATAAGTCAACAAGATTTAGGAGCTCGAATCAAAAAAGATATTAATTGTTTTTTGTCAAACTTTTTTTAACTAGATTCCAATACTTAAAAAACGATTGATGGTAAACATCACTTACTAACCAATCTCTTTGGTCCATAGTACCAACATAATTTGAATTTAAAGGATGTTCTTTGTAATAAACTTTAGATTTTTTAATTGGCAAATCTTTGAATTCAGATACTATCACTTTAATATTGGGAATGTTTTTTGAAAGTGATAACATAAAATTCATGCTATTTTCGCTAATAGGGTGTTTTTTAAATACACTTGGCTCAATTAATAGAATTCTATGAGAGTCAATATCTCTTCTCCATGTCGGGTCAATGTTATAAAAATTATATACGCAAATTGGTTTGTCGTCTAATTTTAAAAAATCGTCTGACTTTGGTAAATAAGTACTTAAATTAAATTTAATTATCTTCGTAAATTCCTCATAATCTCTGTATTTCGATAATTTTTCATATGATTTGTCAAGTATTGTATTTTTTTGATGTGTTTTTGTAAATTTGTTAATATTATCCTGGTTTGCGTAATATTTTTTATTACTATTTGTCCCACAAATCCACTGCCAACTTAACGCGTTGGAGCCCCAGTCTGCGTCTAATAAATAGTAATACATCCATTTTGCGGGTAACTTCCAGTGGTAACCTCCAATATTAGTTACGTAACTTGCTACATACATTCTCATATGATTATGCATGTATCCCGAATCATACAGTTCACCAATACTTTTATCTATTATCTTAATTTTGGTTTTTTTATTGAAAATAACCTCAGGTATTCCATGTCTAAAGACATTTTCTTGTTTATGTTTAATATCTTTATCAATGTCATGAATTTGCCATTTTTTTTGCCAAAATTCTCTCCATGTCATTTCTTAATAAATTTTTCAATTTGATTAAATTGAAAACCTTTTGAGATTAAAATATTATATATGTATTTAGTGGATATAAAACCCCTAGAAATATATGGAGATAATTTGCTGACTGATCCATCAATAAAATTTCTGTCACTAGAGTATTTAACTGGATTAATTTGTTCTATTTTTTGTTGTATTTCATCAAATTTAGTAATCATAGAATTATTTTTTGATGAATTAAATCATTAAAGTGAAGAGTGTTGTACGACCAACTTTTTGATTTTTTGATTTCAAAACAGAATAATGCGTGATCATCAAATTCGTAAATTTTTTTTGAATTTCTTAGTTCCAATACAGCTGAAGTGTTTTTTAAAATTACATGATTATTCCAATTTTCAATTAATTGATTTTTTTTTAAGTACTCATTTTTTTTAAATTTAAATCCAGTTTTTTTACCTAAATGCCGAACTATATTAATGTTTTCTTTGCTTAAAATTTGTAAAACAACATTTTGACATTGTTGTATCAAATTTTGATAAGTTAGTGTATTATAATCAATAGCTATAACATATGTTTTTGGACTCATGTTTACCAATGAAACGTATGTACATATGTTCATGTTAAATTTAAATGAACTGGAATAGGTTACCAGGCTGTAAACAGCAACATTTGTAATATTCCATGGTCTTCTCATATAGTATTATTTTTAAATTTATAAAGTTGTTTTATGAATTTCATGTGAGATGAAGGATTTAAGATTTTAAAATCAAAAATTATATTATCACTTTGTATTGTAAATGTATCGTCAGAAGATTGGAAGGATGTTTTGTAATATGGGCATGTCACTATGAATTCACTATTTTTGAATCTAAAGTAAAAAACTATGCCCTTATTCCAAAGATCAAAATTCAGATAAGTGGAATTCATATTGTCGAATTCAAAATCGATTTTTGATGTTGTTCTAATATCAGTTAATAAGTATCTTGTAGTACCAAAATTTTTTTTTCTCAATCTGTCAAAAAATGTAGGTTTTTTTCCACAAACGTTAGAAATTATTTCTTTAATTTCTTGACTTGAGTATTTATTAATTTTATAAATCATAATGACTTCAAAATTAACAAAAAAAAATAAATGTATAACTATTTTATTTAAAAGTTATACAAAACTATTTTGTGAAAGTTTTTGATTTTCGCTAATCCAGGTTGATCTCTGGTCAGAAGTTTTGATTTTGTATACTTTTATGTTTCCTTTAGTTGATTTTTTTCCATAAATTTCTAACTGATAATTAGAATTTGCAAATGGATTTTTAAAATCTTTTAACTCAGCACCTCCATTTTTATAGCTTTGGTTCATTACAATTTTGGTATTGGTTATTAATTTTTTTTTATTTTCATCACTGATAAAGCCCCATGGCTCCTCAGGATGGATATTTGTTTTGTACAAAGATTCTGATTTTATGTAGTTTCCAACTCCAGGAAAAAGTTGTTGATTTAGCAGAATTTTACATATTTTTTGATGAGGTTTAATTTTATTTTGTAAAAAATTATAATGATCTAACATATTATAATTTTTATTTAATGAATCAAATTTATTGTCATATTTTGAAGAAAATTTTTGTTTGGAAATTATATCAATTTTTCCAAATTTTCTTATATCAATAAAATATAAAGTATTGTGTACGTTAAATATTTTAAAATGACAATGTTTTTTTTTGATATCTGACCACCCTCCGGTCATTCCCAAATGCAATCTTAAAAATTGTTCATCTTTTAGTTTTAAAAAAATATTTTTACCAACAGTGAATGAAAGTTCACGTTTAATTATTTTACTGTTGATTATATCAAATAACTTTGAGTATTTATCTAAATAATATTTAGATACAATCTCAAAAATAGATTCACAAGCTAAAATCTTATTTAAGTAATTTGACGAAATTTTTGCTTCTGGTCCTTCAGGCATTTTTTATCATTTTTATATTAACTAAGCAAAATTACAAGTTTTTTATGTTAATTTGTGTTTTACTAATGCTTAGAAAAAAAAACATAAACTTTTTCATAATTTGTTTAATAACATTTAATTTTTATTGTAAAAAAGATCCATTTGTGAATGAGTGTATCGAGTATAAAAATGTAATTACAACAGATCTAGAAAAGCGTAGTAACAAAGTATTGATTGTAGGCATAGATGGCGTTAGAAGTGATGTCATTTCTTATGAAAATAGTCCTTTTTTATATTCTTTTTTGAACAGTTCAAACTCATATTCAAATTTAAACCACAAAACTGAAAAAGATACCTACAGTGGTCCAAACTGGACAAGTATATTGACAGGAGTTCATTATGAAAAACACAATGTTTTAGATAATTCATTTGAAAATAATCAATTAGAATTATACCCTAATTTCTTTAACTATTTAGAATCTTCAATGGAAAATCATGAAAGTTACTCGCTTACAAATTGGGTCCCCTTGAATCAAAATGTTTTAAAAAATGATGTTGATTATGCTAATTTGGAATATTATAGTGATTCACTTGTTTTTGAATTTTCTAAAGACATAATTTCTGAGATAAATACTGAACATCCCTCATCAATATTTATTCAATTCGATGAGCTTGATGGTGCAGGTCATAAGTTTGGTTTTTCAAAAGAGGTAGATGAATATACTCAAACACTAAAACAAATTGATTTATATCTAAATGAATTGTATTCATTAGTCGAACAGAGAAGAAGTAATGGTGAAAATTGGTTAGTTATTTTTGTTTCTGACCATGGTGGTGACGGATATAGTCATGCTGATCAAAATAATCCTAATATTAATCAAACAATGTTAATTATTGACCACCCTTACATTTACTTTAATAATGAATACTTAAGTAAAATGCCAGATATCGTACCTACGATTTTTAATTTTATGGGAATCACAAATTCCTATTTTAATTGTTACAGTGACGGAGAATCAATAATATTATAATTTAGATGAAAGAAATAAATTTAAAAAATAAAGTATTTAAACAATATATCCACAAAGACGAAATTGATTGTATTATTGAGGAAATTTCTAAAAAAATTAATCAATCTAAAATACAAAATCCATATTTTTTAGGGATATTGGATGGTTCTTTTATTTTCGCTAGCGATTTAATTAGAAAAATTCAAATACCAAACACACAAATTTCATTTGTTAAATTAACTTCATATGAAGGAATAGAAAGTACAGGAACAGTTAAAGAACTAATTGGATTAAAAGAAGATATCAGTAATAGAAATATTATTATTCTAGAGGATATAATAGATACTGGCAATACAATATTAGAAGTTTTTAAATCTTTGGAGAAATATAATGTTTTAAGTATAAGTGTAGCTACCCTTTTGATGAAACCGGATGTTTATAATAAGGATATTGAAATCAATTTCATAGGAAAAAAAATTCCTAATGATTTTGTTGTTGGATATGGTATGGATTTTAATGAAAATGGACGTAATTTGCCTCATATTTATAAATTAAAAAAATAAATCTTATGTTAAATATAGTATTGTTTGGCCCTCCAGGAGCGGGGAAAGGAACACAGTCAAGTTTATTAATTGAAAAATACAATTTGGTACATCTATCGACTGGAGATATACTAAGGAGTGAAATAGCTGAAGGAACTTTATTAGGGATTGAAGCTAAAGAATTAATGGATAAAGGAAAGTTAGTTCCTGACAATGTTGTTATTGGTATGATATCTTCAAAATTAGATAAAAATGTAACTGCAAATGGTTTTATTTTCGATGGTTTCCCAAGAACAACTGAGCAGGCCATTGCCTTAGACTCATTATTAATTAAAAAAAACATCTCAATTTCTACAATGGTATCTTTAAATGTTGATGATGAAGAGTTAATTAGTAGACTTTTAAACAGAGGAAAAGACTCAGGTAGAGCTGATGATCAGAATAAAGAAATAATAGTTAACAGAATAAACGAATATAAAGAAAAAACAGCTCCCTTAAAAGAATATTATTTCAATCAGGATAAATTAACAGAAGTATCAGGTAAAGGAAGTGTAATAGAGATTTCAAAAAAATTAATTGAATTAATTGATGCTCTATAAATGAGAATTAGAAATTCAAATTTTATTGATTATGTGAAAATATTTTGTCGCTCCGGCAAGGGAGGTTCTGGTTCTGCTCATTTCCACAGAGATAAAACAACTTCAAAAGGAGGTCCTGATGGTGGAGATGGAGGTAAAGGAGGTGATATTATTCTTAGAGGAAACAGTCAAATGTGGACGCTTCTTCACTTAAGATATAAAAAACATATTTTTGCTGGACATGGTGAAAATGGCAGCGGAAATCACAAGCACGGAAAGGACGGAAGTAACCAAATAATTGAGGTCCCCCTAGGTACCGTTGCAAGAGATCCAGAAACAGGATTAGAAATCTGTGAAATTACAGAAGATGGAATTGAGTTTACGTTGGTAAAAGGTGGTATGGGTGGCAGAGGTAACTCTCATTTTAAATCAGCTACTAATCAGACTCCAAGATATGCTCAACCTGGTGTTGCATCAGTAGAAGGTTGGTACATACTAGAGCTAAAAGTACTAGCGGATATTGGATTAGTAGGATTTCCAAACTCTGGAAAATCTACATTGCTCTCCGTTGTTTCTGCTGCAAAACCAGAAATTGCAGATTATCCATTTACAACTCTAGTGCCAAACTTAGGGATTGTATCTTATCGTGACAATAGATCTTTCATTATGGCAGATATTCCAGGAATTATTGAGGGAGCTGCAGAAGGAAAAGGATTAGGTCTAAGATTTTTAAGGCACATTGAAAGGAACTCTAGTTTACTTTTCTTAGTTCCTGCAGATGCTGATAATATTCAAAAAGAATATAAAATACTATTGGATGAGTTAAAGAAATACAATCCACAATTGCTAGATAAAGATAGAATCTTAGCAATTTCAAAGTCAGATATGTTAGATGATGAATTGAAAAATGAAATTAAAAAAGAGTTGCCTAATAATATTCCTTCTCTTTTTATTTCTTCTATAGAACAAAAAGGAATAATAGAGTTAAAAGATTTAATTTGGAAAAAATTAAATGAACAATGAGATGTATCCAGAAAATAGATGAGTATCTATTTAGATTAATTAATTCATCAGGATGGGAACAAATGGATGCAGTAATGATTCTTATTTCTTCAAAATGGTTTTGGATTCCATTATATTTATTTATTTTATATAAAATCTATAATAATTTCAAAACAGATTTTGGTAAAATAGTTGTTTGCCTAGTAGTTTTAATCTTTTTAGCAGATTTCGGTTCTGTTCATTTTTTTAAAGAGATTTTTGAAAGACTTCGACCATGTCACTTTTTAAAAAATATAAGAATAGTTGACGGTTGTGGAGGGTCTTTTGGCTTTGTTTCATCACATGCTGCTAATTGTTTTTCAATTGCTTTTTTTGTCTTTTTAATATTTAGAAATTTTTGGGGATTTGTTCATCTATTTTCATGGGCTGTATTAGTTGGATTTTCGAGAATATATTTAGGGGTTCATTATCCATTTGATATTTTAGGAGGTATGTTTTGGGGACTTTTTGTAAGTTTGCTTGTGTATAAGTTATATTTAAGATTTAAATGAAACAAATAGACTCACTTTGGATACTGTGGCTATTTTTTGTTATTATATGGAATTTTGGATGGCCAGAAGCTTATCCAATCGCTGATGTTATAATCGCGGTGATACTATCAGTTATATTAAATCATCTTAAAAAAAAACATGAAAAAAATATTAATAATACTTAGTTTTTTATTTTGCTTACAATCTTATTCTCAAACTAAACCTAAACTAGTTGTAGGCATTGTTGTAGACCAAATGAGATTTGATTATATATATCGATTTTGGGAAGATTTTGGAGATGGTGGTTTTAAGAAGTTAATTGGAGAAGGTCATTTTTTCCGCAATTGTCAGTTTGGTTACTTGCCAACTTATACTGGTCCCGGACACGCAAGTATATTTACAGGTACCACTCCGTCTGTTCACGGAATTATTGCGAATGATTGGTATGATAAAAATACTGGAGAATATATATATTGTGCTGGAGACGGAGATATGCACACAATATGTAATTGTGAAAAGAATAATGTTGATATTATTTCGAAAGACGGAAAAATGTCTCCTCACAGAATGCTAACAACAACTTTTTCAGACGAGTTAAAACTCTTTAACGATAATAGTAAAGTAATTGGAATTTCATTAAAAGATAGAGGTGCTATTTTGCCTGCAGGACATAGTGCAGATGCAGCTTTTTGGATGGATAGTGAGGGAAAATGGATTACATCATCATATTATATGGATTTCCTGCCAGAATATGTTCAAGAAATTAATGATAAAAATTATGTTCAAAAATACTTAAAGGGTGAATGGAAATCATCAGGAGAGTTTAGTCATGATTTACAAAAATTAATTCAAAATAATGATACAAGTAAAATTAAGACAGTTCCTTTTGGAAGCTCTTCTTTAAAAGACTTATGGAAATCAAAAAAAGAATTTAATTACAATTTAGAAAATATATTCGAGCAAAAAGGTGGTAGCGCAATCAAAACAACACCATTTGGAAATACTATTTTGAAGGATTTAGCAATTCAAATACTGAAAAACGAAAATTTAGGTCAAAACTTAAGTACCGATATATTAAGTATAAGTTTTTCTTCAACTGATTATATTGGTCACAAGTATGGACCACACTCCCCTGAGATAAAAGACACTTATATTAGATTGGATAAAGATTTATCTGAAATTTTAGATTTTGTAAACAAAAAGATTGGATTTGAAAATGTCATTATTTTTGTTACCGCAGATCACGGAGTTGTGTCTGAACCTAGACAACTTATTGAAAGAAATATACCCGCTGGATATTTTGACCCCTCTGAAATGATTGATGGACTTTCAAATTTTTTAAATACAAGGTACGGCAGTGGAAATTGGATTGAAAACTTTTCTAATAATCAATTATTTTTAAATTATGAATTGATTGAGGAAAAAAATATTGATCTGCAAGAAATACAAAGAAAATGTGCACAATTTTTATTGAAATATGAATGGGTTAAAAATACATATACATCTATCCAATTAAATGAAAACGAATATAATCATTCTTTACATTCTCTAGTACAGAGAGGATACAATCAGAAAAGATCTGGAGATGTTATAGTAAGTTTACAGACTGGATGGTTAAAATCATATTGGTCTAAAGGAGGTACCACTCATGGATCTTCATATAGTTATGATACTCATATTCCACTAATTTTTTGGGGAGGAAAAATCCCTCATGGACAAACAGACAGAAAAGTCAATGTTCGAGATATTGCTCCTACAATTTCTACATTGTTAGGTATTTCTTATCCGAATGGATGTACAGGAAACCCCTTACCTGAAGTAACACAATGAAAGAAATAGTTTCTTCAAATTATTCTGTGTGGATTGGAGAGGATTCTCTCAGCAAATTAGATGTTTTGTCATACTCTAAAGTAGCAATTTTAGTAGATGAAAATACTAAAAGAGATTGTTTACATAAACTACCTAAATTTGATAATCATATCATTATTGAAGTTAAATCTGGAGAGCACAATAAAACTATTTCAACTTGTAATTATATTTGGGAAAAGCTTACAGAGAACCAATTTGATAAAAATTCATTGTTGATTAACCTAGGAGGAGGAGTCATTGGAGATATGGGGGGCTTTTGTGCCTCTACATTTAAAAGAGGTATTAATTTTATTCAAATTCCAACAACATTATTATCTATGGTCGATGCATCGATTGGTGGAAAATTAGCTATAGATTTTAAAAACTTTAAAAATCAGATAGGTCTCTTTAATAATCCTAAAGCAGTTTTGATTTTCCCTGATTTTCTAGATACATTACCAAAAAATATACTAAAATCTGGTTTTTCGGAAGTTGTTAAACACGCTCTAATTGCTGACAGAGATTTATGGAATAATATTTCTTCAAATAGATTTGAGGACTTAGACTGGCTAAATATAATTACTACCTCCATATCTATAAAAAATAATATTGTATTGTCAGACCCTTATGAGATTGATATGAGAAAAAAACTCAATTTTGGGCATACTTATGGACATGCAATTGAAAGTTTCTATTTAAAAAATGGAACACCTGTGTTGCACGGTGAAGCAGTTTTTGCAGGCATGATTCTTGAGTCTCAACTTTCTAATCTTCATCCAGAAGAAAAATTAGAGATTAAAAACTATATTTTATCTAACTTTTCTTTACCGTTTTTTCCAAAAAAGTCAGATCTTTTACCATTTTTGATTAATGACAAGAAGAATAAGTTTGGTAAAGTTAGTTTTTCTTTGTTAAATCAAATTGGAGATTGTTCGGTAGACCATTTATTTTCTTTAGATGAATTATAAAGTATCTCACCCTACAAAAAAAATATTTTGTGAAATTGATTTACCAGCATCAAAAAGTATTTCAAATCGATTATTGATAATTAGTGCGTTATGTCTAAATAAATTTAAAATACAAAACCTATCTGATTCGCAAGATACTACGAGTTTAAAAAATGCAATAGATTCAAACAATAGAACTTTAGATGTTGGAGCTGCGGGAACTGCATTTCGTTTTTTAACAGCCTTTCTATCAACTCTCAATGGAGTAGAACATATATTAACGGGTAGTGAGAGAATGAAAGAGAGACCAATAAAAGAGTTGGTAGATTCTTTAAGAAAATTAGGAGCTCAAATAGAATATTTAGGCAAAGAAAATTTCCCTCCATTAAAAATTACAGGAAAGAATTTGACAGGAGGAAAAATACAAATTGATGGAAGTATTAGTTCTCAATTTATTAGTGCATTATTGTTGATAGCTCCTAATTTGACAAATGGTATTGAACTTGAGATTATTGGGGATATAGTTTCAAAACCATATATTAACATGACATTATCATTGATGAAATACTATGGAGTAGAGTATGATTGGGAAGGAAATATAATATATGTTAAATGTCAAAAATATATTGCTAAAGATTACATGGTTGAGTCTGATTGGTCTTCGGCTTCATTTTGGTATCAAATCGCTTCACTATCAGAAAATTGTAACATTAAAATTCGTGGTCTTGATAAAAGATCTATTCAAGGCGATATTAGATTAATAGAGATATTTAATAGATTAGGTGTTAACTCTGAGTTTATATGTAATACTTTAATTTTAACAAAAAATAAAAATCTTAATGTGCCTAAATTGATAGATATAATAGATACACCGGATCTATATCAACCACTCAGATGTACAATTTTTGGACTTAGGAAAAGTTCTAAATTCATTGGACTTTTCACTTTAAAAGACAAAGAAACTGATAGGGTAAGATCTGTTGACAACGAGTTAAAAAAAATAAAGAGCTCTAAAATAATACATACATATCAAGATCACAGAATGGCAATGTGTTTTGCCCCATTATGCATTGTGTTTGGAGAATTGCAAATTAATAATGTTGAGGTTGTTAACAAGTCTTATCAAAAATTTTGGGCGGATTTAGAATTAGCTGGTTTTAAAATAACTCCTTTAACTCCAATAAACTATTAATTTCATATTTTGGTTGTTCATTATGTGGAACCTTTAGGGGGTTAAAGTATACTCCATCAATTCCGAAATTTTGACATCCCAAAATATCTACTATTAAATCATCTCCCACATATATACACTCATGTATTTTACATTTTGTAATAGAAATTGAATATTCAAATATTTTAGGATTAGGTTTTTTTACACCAACTTTTTCTGAGGTTACTATGTGATTGAAGTATGGTGTAAGTTTAGAGTAGTTTAATTTGATGTGTTGTGTTTTATGAAATCCATTTGTAATTATATGCAGTTGATATTTAGATTTTAAATAATCTAATACTTCAATTACGTGAGGAAATAATTTTGATTTTTTTGGACAAATATCAATATAATCTTCTCCGATATTTTCAGCGAGTTTAAAGTCAGAAATATTAAATTTTGACAATGTTTGTTGGAATCTTTCCCTTCTTAAATCCTTTTGAGAAATTTTATCTAGTCTATATTGAGTCCATAGTTTCTCATTGATAAGTTTATATTTTTCAATAAATTCAGTATATGAATTAACTCCTATTTTTTTGAGATTGTATGCTTTACAT
>Ga0160422_10001876_pt1 | contig 13097 bp, 10 predicted proteins | sample Fk160mmetaG_FD_108192 | JGI IMG/M metagenome (GOLD analysis project Ga0160422, IMG submission 108192) | Marine microbial communities from the Central Pacific Ocean - Fk160115 60m metaG | ecosystem: Environmental > Aquatic > Marine > Oceanic > Photic zone | place: The Central Pacific Ocean...
ATATCAAGATAAACTCCTCCATTTTTAGTACCTCGGCCTTCGATTATTTCTTTATAGTTAGCAATTGCTACTTTATCTCTGGTTGATAATTCCATCCTTTCCGGGTCATAATTTTTCATAAATCTTTCTCCTTTATTATTAATTAATTTTCCTCCCTCTCCTCTAACCGCCTCGGTTACTAAGGTACCTTCAATCTCTTCAGGTAAGACCATTCCTGAAGGGTGGAATTGAACCATTTCCATATCAATTAATTTACAGCCTGCTTTAAGACCCAAATAATAACCATCTCCTGTATTTTCACTTTTCCTAGATGAACTTTTTTTCCATAATCGTGTATGACCTCCTGTGCATAAAATAACAGCATCAGCAAAATGTACTGTTCTTTCTGATGTGAATATATTAAATGACATTGCTCCAAAACAAGTATTTTCCTTTATTAATAGTTCAGTGACATACTGATTATCAAAAATAGGAATTTTAAACTCATCTGATTTTCTTAAAAGAGTTCTTAATATGGATAATCCAGTATAGTCTCCTGAATAACAAGTTCTTCGATATTTATGAGCACCAAAGAATCTTTGATCAAGTTCACCATTTTTTAACTTTGCAAAATTTGCTCCCCATTTATCTATTTCTTTTACTAAAGAAGGAGATTCTTTAGCCATTATTTCAATTTTCAAAGGATCACCAATACAGTAACCTTCTAAATAAGTGTCAATAAAATGTTGTTCCCAGGAGTCTTGATTGTCTAAATTACCAAGAGCAGCATTTATTCCACCTGCTGCCAAAACGGTATGTGCATCAGTCCTTGGCCTTTTCCCAAGAATGCAAACATCAAGACCTGCTTTCTTTATCTCAATAGCTGATCTTAGACCAGCCCCACCACATCCAATAACTAGAACATTTGTGATATTTGTAAGATGATCTGTAAAAGGCATTCATTCTGACAGTTTTTTAAATTCTAGCGTTTTAATCAAATTATAAAAAATTGACTAAAAGTATACCTCAATATTGAAAATAGTTTTTTTTGATACCTTTTTATCTAAACACATTCATAACAAGTTTGAGATAAAAAATTTTATAAATTAATAAGATTTTATTAAATTAAAATCCATAATATTTTTTGTACCATAGAACAAAATTTTTAATGCCATGTTTTAGAGATGTATTAGGTTTATAGTTGATCCATTTTTCTATTCTGTTAGTATCAGCAAAAGTATTTTGTACATCTCCAGGCCTATTATTTTGAAAATTTTTAATAGCCTTTATACCTATTTCTTCTTCAAGTATATTTATGAAATCTAAAAGATTAATAGGATGACTATTACCAACGTTAAAAATCCTATGAGGAGCCCAACTTGAAGAATTATCTGGATTAATTCTATCGAAACCTTTATTAGGTAAAGCTGGAAGTGAGATTAACTTTAATAGAACTTCTACAACATCATTTATGTAAGTAAAATCCCTTTGCATATTTCCATTATTAAAAACGTTTATTGGCCTATTTTTTAATATTGAATTTGCAAAAATCATCGGAGCCATATCAGGTCTACCCCATGGTCCATAAACAGTAAAGAATCTTAAACCAATACAGGGAATATTATATAAATGACTATAAGTATGTGCCATTAATTCGTTTGATATTTTTGTAGCAGCATAAATACTTATTGGGTGATTAGTTGTATCAAGTTCAGAAAATGGCTTTTTTATATTTCCTCCATATACTGAACTGCTACTTGCATATATTAGATTTTTTACTGAGTATTCTTTACATGCTTCAAGGATAGTTAGAAAACCAAGTATATTAGAACTGATATAGGATTCTGGATTCTCTAAAGAATAAGAAACACCTGCTTGAGCAGCTAAGTTAATAACTACATCTGGATTATAAAGTTTAAAAATAGCTCTAATTGAGTTTTTGTTTTCTAGCTTTTCTTTTTTAAAAATAAATTTACATCCAAGACTTTTGGCTGAAATTTTAAGATTTTTTAATCTATCATTTTTCAATTTTACATCATAGTAATTATTTAAATTATCAATGCCTATAACTAAATCGTGATTACTAAATAATTGCTTGCATAAATGATATCCAATAAACCCAGCACAACCAGTTATTAATATCTTTCCATTCATATTTATTGTTTAAATTAAAGAGATTTTATTTAAGTAAGTTTGTTTTTTTTCTTTAATTTTTTATAATTACACTTCATATATTAACATTTAATTAGTTAAGAAAAATTTTATCATTTAGTTTTCATTAACTAATTAATTTTATTTATGAGTAGTAGTTCAATACTTATTACTGGGGGAGCAGGATTTATTGGAAGTCATACTTGTTTACTTCTACTAGAGTACGGATACCAAGTATTCGTAGTTGATTCTTTAATAAATAGTTCTCAAATTTCTTTAAAAAAAGTATTAGCTTTATTAAAATCTAAAGGTATTACTGCAGAATGTAAGTTGCACTTTAGACAAGGTGATATAAGAAATTTTCAATTCCTAGATAATGTCTTCAAAGAAGCAAAAAATATGAATAAAGAAATACAAAATGTAATTCATTTCGCTGGATTAAAATATATTTCTGATTCTTTTAAAGAAAATCTCTCATATTGGGATACGAACGTTTCAGGTTCTCTTAATTTAATAAATATAATGAACAAACATAATTGCAGAACTATAGTTTTTAGTAGTAGCGCTGGAATTTATGATAAAAATAATATTGGTCTTATTAAGGAAACTGGCGAGAAAAGACCTATTAGCCCTTATGGAAAAACAAAATTAGCTGTTGAAAATATTCTTAATGATCAATTTTTATATTCAAATAAAGATTGGAAGATAGCATGTTTAAGATATTTTAATCCAATTGGTGCTCATCCTTCTGGATTTATTGGAGAAGATCCTAAATTTAAAAAAGATAATATATTTCCAAAAATAATTGATTCTGCTTTTTATAAAAATAAACTAACTATATATGGTAACGATTGGGGAACTCATGATGGCACACCAATTAGAGATTATATTCATGTTATGGATATTGCGAATGGACATTTGAAAGCATTAGATTATATAAAAATAAAAAAAAGAGTGAAAATAGCACTAAATCTAGGGACAGGAAATGGGATAACAGTTTTAGATCTGATAAAAAATTTTGAAAAATATAATAATGTAAAAGTTTCGTATGAATTTAAGAACAGGAGGCAAGGTGATGTTGAAAAACTTGTTGCAGACAACTCATTGGCTTATAATATACTTAATTGGACTTCAAAAATGTCTGTAAAAGATATGTGTCAAGATGGTTGGAAATGGAAATTGAATAATCCAAAAGGCTATTTATAATAAAACTAATTAAAAATCCTTTTTTTTTATTAATTATTTGAAAATTCTTTTACTTTATGTAAGACAAGATATATTTGTTTGTGGATATTATTTTTGGTTATTTGAGTAAATTATTTAATTAGTAAAGATGAAATTTTTAAAGCAAAAGATATTTACTAGAAAAATATTTTAATACAAAAGTGACATTAAATGAATTGGTATGTTTTTAAGATATTTATTGGTAGATGAAGGAAGTCTATTAAGAAAACTTCTTGTCCTTTTACGGGATTCTAATAAAAATAACTTTATACTTATATTAATTCTTTTCGCCTTAGATATTCACTAGGAAACTAACTATAATCTTTATGAATTAATTTAAAACTTATCAAAAACGTCATTAATAGTATCTCTTATCCCTGTTGCTAAATCTATTTTTGATTTCCATCCAAGGGAGGATAATCTTGAAACGTCCAGTAATTTTTTTGGGGTTCCATCTGGTTTTGTATGATCCCACAAAATTGCTCCTTTAAATCCTATTTCCTCAGCAATTAATATAGCCAATTCTTTTATGGATAAATCTCTTCCTGTTCCAACATTTAAAAAATTTAGCGGTTCTCCTAAATCATCTTTAGGTGATTCTTTTGAACTTGGGTCCCAATTCTCTAAGGCATAAATGCAAGCACTTGCAAGATCATCTGAGTGCAGAAATTCTCTATATGGATTTCCTGTCCCCCAGCATTCAACAAAATCTAATTCTGCTTTCTTCGCAATAATAAATTTTCTAATTAATGATGCGCAAACATGACTATTATCAGGATGATAATTATCACCAGGACCATAAATATTTGTAGGCATAAGGCAAATTGCATCAAATTTATGTTGTTTCCTTAATGCCTCACATAGTTTTATTCCTGCAATTTTAGCTATTGCGTACCATTCGTTAGTTTTCTCTAAAGGCTTGGTTAATAACTCTTCTTCTCTGATAGGTTGTATAGCAAACTTTGGATAAATACAACTACTTCCTAAAAATAATAATCGCTTGACATTATTTTTAAAAGAGGTCTCGATTAAATTTTGTTGGATTTTCAGATTTTCAGATATGAATTGATAAGGATAATTATTGTTTGAAAATATTCCACCAACTTTAGCTGCGGCAATTATAACTACAGTAGGTTTATTAATATCAAAGAATTTTTCTACGCTACTTAAATCTAATAAATCAAGATCTTCCCTTTTTCTTATTAAAATTTCCCCACCTTTATTTTTTTTTCCATATCCTTCCTTAATTAGTTTTCTATGAATTGCGCTGCCTACCATGCCTTTATGGCCGGCTAGGAATATTTTATCAGCTAGATTAATTAGTTTTTTCATTAATTAACTTAGAAAACCTTTTTTTAGGAGGATAGATTCCTTTTTAGCTTCTTTTACATCAAAATTTATCATATCTGAAACCAATTCTTCCAATGTTGTACTAGCTTGCCAACCTAGTTTATCTCTTGCCTTTGTGGCATCTCCTAACAAGGAATCAACCTCAGCAGGCCTGAAATATTTTGGATCTATTCTTATTACTATTTCTCCATTATCATCTCTCCTTCCAATTTCATTAATTCCTTCTCCTTCCCATATAATCCCTCCCCAGCCAAGTTCTATTGCTGAAAGCTCTATAAATCTTCTCACACTCTCTTGTCTGCCTGTCGCAATGACGAAATCCTCAGGATCTTTTTGCTGCAACATTCTCCATTGCATTTCAACATAATCTTTAGCATGTCCCCAATCTCTTTTTGAATTTAAATTTCCTAAGAAAAGGCAAGTATCAAGTCCCTGATCAATATTTGCCAGACCTCTTGTGATCTTTCTGGTCACAAAAGTTTCCCCTCTTCTGGGACTCTCATGGTTAAAAAGGATTCCATTACATGCAAATAATCCATAAGCCTCTCTATAATTGACTACTATCCAATATGCATAAAGCTTTGATACTGCATATGGACTTCTAGGATAAAATGGGGTTGTTTCTTTTTGAGGAATTTCTTGAATAAGACCATATAATTCGGATGTACTTGCTTGATATATTTTGGTTTTATCTATTAGGCCAAGTAATCTAACGGCTTCTAGTATCCTTAGTGTACCTAATGCATCACTATTAGCAGTGTACTCAGGTGATTCAAAACTAACTGCTACGTGGCTTTGAGCTCCTAAATTGTATATTTCGTCAGGCTGTACTTCTTGGATGATTTTTATCAAATTTGTACTATCAGTTAAATCTCCATAATGTAATTTTAGTTTTGCATTCTCAATATGAGGGTCTTGATAAAGATGATCAATTCTTTCAGTATTAAAAGAACTTGACCTTCTTTTTATCCCATGGACAATATAATTTTTTTCTATGAGTAGTTCTGCTAAATAACTCCCATCTTGTCCTGTTATACCTGTAATAAGAGCTACTTTATGTTCCATTTTATGTTTTAATTTTAACTATAACTTTATCTTTCAGTTTTATTTTAAAAGATTCTTTTTAAGATAAGTTTACTATTTTACACTTTTCATGATTTAAGTTCTTATTATTTATGGAAGAGGCAAGTCCTGCTAACAATAACCAAAAAATAATGCTTAATCTTAAATCATAATATTGAATATCAAATTGTTGATTTATTAATAAACATAATGTTGCTGTCCACCATCCTCTTTCAAAAATATTAAATTTTCTGTTTTTTCTATTTTCAAGATAAATTATTTTAAATGAATTTTTTAAAATAATAACTATGGGAATTAATAATGATAATGCAGCTATTAGACCATAGTTATTACTAATCTCCAAGAAAATATTATGAGAATGTCCGTACAAAATTTCTGAGTTATTTCTTTGCGCATATAGTAATGGAAATGTAGCAGCACCCCAACCTAAAAAAGGTCTTTCAGCAATTAATTTTAAAGAAGTAAACCACAATGATATTCTTGGTAAATTAATAAGATTATTAATATCAATATAACTAAATTTGTAAATAAATAAATCTGGAACATTGTTTATTATAATATTAGATATCCATGATGGGTATATTGGAAATATAAGACTTGTTATTAAAACAAAAATAATAATTAGTAAAGGGATGTACCAATATAAAATAATTTTACTAAACATTAGTGGCAATAAAATTAATATTCCAAGTTGTGCATTTCTAGATTCTGTAAGTATTATTGTTAAGAAAATAAAAAATGTTGTAGAAAAAAAGAAATTTCTTCCTGCTATTTTATTATTAATGTTTTTGAGAAAAGCAATTGATATTGGAAATATGGTTATTAACCATGCGCCTGCATAATTTTCATTATTAAATAAACCAGTTGCACCCCCACCAGTGACTGGCCTTTGAAACCATTGGATAAGTCCATTAGCAAAGATTAGAGGTCCATGCCAATTGAAATATAGTTGACCAAATATAGTAACAATAACTGGAAAGGATCCAAGTAATAAGCTTAATGCAACTTTCTTTCTATTCTCCGAAGATTTCAGAAAATATTCAAATCCAGAAAAGAAAATAAAAAAAGGTATCCAATTAAATAATCCAATAAAGTTAAGCAAATAGTTCCAATCTTTTAATTCGCTTTTGAAATATAAACTATCGTAATTCAAGTTAAATGAAATGGATGTAATTATTGCTGAAGAAATAAAAATTAAGGCACTCAAGTAAAATAATTTTGCATACTTACTTTCTACTTGTAATTTTCTCTTCTTAAATTTAATAGCTAATAATGAAATCAGTAGAAAAATAGCAGCAATAGATGGAGCTGATGCTAATAAAAAAACTCCAATTAAAAATAATTTAAAATCTAAATTTTCAAATTTTATATTTTTGAGCTTAAATTCTGACAAAAATAAATTAAAGTTTTTTAATCTATTTTTCATAATAAAAACTTTTCTCGTCAAGACAATTCATTTCTGCTCTTAAAAAAATTTACGCTCCCTGCAGGATTCGAACCTGCGGCCCACTGCTTAGAAGGCAGTTGCTCTATCCAGCTGAGCTAAGGGAGCTTAATAAAACTATCAACATTTTATATTAACATTCTTTGTGAAAAATAAATTACTAATTATAGATACAAAGTTTAAAAATTTTTGTTTACTATTTTTGGTCACTATTTTTATAAGCTAATCTCCCATAATTATCTTCAAATCTCAAAATATCGTCTTCTCCTAGATAAGAACCGCTCTGTACCTCTACAAGAATTAAGGGAATTTTTCCAGGATTAGTAAGTCGATGTTTTGATCCAAGAGGAATGTAAATGCTTTCATTTTCACTTAAAAGAGAAATTGATTCATCAATTTCAACTTTTGCAGTTCCTTTTACTACGATCCAATGCTCCGATCTATGATAATGCATTTGCAAGGATAAACTGGAGTGAGGATTGACTTCTATTCTTTTCACTTGCCAGGTTGATTCATTCACTAGAGATTTATAATTTCCCCATGGACGGTATATTTTCTTATTAAGTTGAACTTCTGGATAATTCTTACTTTTTAATTCTTGAACAATTTCCTTAACGGATTGAGTTGATTTTTTGCTTGCTATCATTACCGTATCATCAGTCTCTATGATAACTAAATCATTAATATCTATACCAACAATAAGTCTATGCTCACTTCTTAAATAGCAATTCTTAGAATTTTTTATTACGGCTCTACCAATAGTAGAGTTACCCTCATTATCTTTTTTTGAATTTTCCCAAATTGATTCCCAACTTCCTAAATCTCTCCATCCACAATCCATTCGCAAAACCGTACCCAAGTTTGTATTTTCCATTACAGCAATATCAAAAGGTAAATTTTGACAATTATTAAAAAACTTTTTATCAATTCTTGTGAAATCTAGATCGTACTCTGCATTAGATATTGCGTCATTACATAAGTTAACTAATTGTGAATGAAATTTTGTAGATTCTTTTAGTAAAGTTGATGCTTTTGATAAGAAAATTCCGCTATTCCAAGTAAAATGTTCATCCTCAATTAATCTTTCTGCAATTTCTTTTTTCGGTTTTTCAATAAAACATTTAATTTCGCTGGAGTTTGAGATTTTTGAGAGTTTTTTATAAGATTCAATATATCCGAAACCTGTTTCTGGATAATTTGGAACTATTCCAAAAGTTACTATTCTTCCTTTGGTAGCGAAAGTTAATCCCTCGCAGATGATTTTTTTAAATTCTTCATTATCCTCAATAAAATGATCGGAAGATAAAATAAGTAGTATCAAATCTTCATTATCTTTAAGAGCTCTAATTGTACCTAAGATTATTGCAGGGGCTGTATTTCGACCAAAAGGTTCAAGAATTATTGACTTCGCATTAATATTTATTTCTCTTAGTTGCTCGGCAACTATAAATCTATGATCTTCATTGCATATTAAGATTGGATCTTCTAAATTATTTAAACCATTAATTCTTAACAAAGTTTCTTGTAATAGAGAAAACTTATTATTTCTACCTAATTTTAAATATTGCTTTGGATAGCATTCTCTTGATAAAGGCCATAGTCTTGATCCAGAGCCTCCTGAGAGAATAATAGGCTGTAATCTTAATTTTTTATTTATTTTTTTTGAAGAATCTTGCAAATTTAAACTTCTAATATTACTAATTTTATTATAAAATTAGATTTCAAACAATTTTATAAATTTTAAATTATAAGCAAGTTTATTTAAAAATAATTTAGTAAAAAAAATTAGTTAATCATATATATGTAAAAGTTGATGTAAAATTGAAAAAAAAACTATATGAAAAAAAAAGTTACAGATACAAATAAAAAAGAAATGAAAGAATTGTTTGAGGATGGTTATTCTATCAATGAAATTTCAAAAAATTTAAATTTCACAGTCCAAACTATTTCAAGACAATTAAAAAATATTTTAGGTGAAACAAAATTCAAACTAATCAAAAATAAAAAACTAAATAAAAATTTTTTAAATAAAAATGAGAGTCAAATTAACATAAATAAAAATAATGATGATTTAAAAAATTTTGCAAGAGATGAACTAAATGAAGAAAATCTCCAAATTTCTGAATTCATAGAAATAGCCCCTTTAAATTATGATATTGAAAATACATCACAGAAAGATTTCTCAACTATTCCTATTTCTGATATAGAATTCCCAAAGACAGTTTTTATGATTGTTGATAAAAAAGTTGAATTAGAAATAAAATATCTAAAAGATTATCCTAAATGGGAGTTTCTCTCACAAAAGGATTTAAAAAGAAAAACAATAGAAATTTATTATGACTTGAAAATTGCCAAAGGTTTTTGTAGTAAGGATCAAAAGGTTATCAAAGTCCCAAACCCTGAAGTTTTTAAAATAACAGCTCCAATATTGCTCTCTCGAGGGATTTCAAGAATAGTTAGTTCTGATAAATTAATTGCTCTTTAAATCAAATTTCTTTTATTGAAATTTATTGTAAAAAGACTTCCATATACTGAGCCAGAAATAAAACTCATACCAAGAATAAAACTTATTGGTAAGCTGACTGTCTCACCTATGATTAATTTGACTTTGCTCTTATTTGAACTATTTTGTATTCCAATTATTAGAAGTAAAAATAAAGCCGAATTTAAAGTAATTGTGAATAATACTTTTTTAAATAAAATCATCATTTATTAAAATTAGATAATTAATCTTTTAATACATATCATAGATTATACTTTTTTTAAGATTATTTTTTTTTGCTAAATATTTAGATGCAGCAGATAAATTTAACCCTGCTTTTGTTAATTCATGTAGATCTTTTTTTAATTCTAATTTATTGTAATAATCATTTTGCGAATCTTTTTTAATACCTTTTATTACTAAAGTAATTTCTCCAATGACTTCTTTGTTTTCAAAATAACTGATAACCTCCTGGATATTTTTACCAATATTTTCCTCAAATTTCTTAGTTAATTCTCTTGAGACAATAATCTCTCTTTCTCCTCCACAAATTTCTTTAAGTTCAAATAATAATTTTTTTAAACGACGTGGTGATTCAAATAGGATTGTTGTTTTATCGTTTTTAGCTATTTCTAAAAGAATTTTCTTTCTATCAGAGTTATTTTTTGGAAGAAAACCTTCAAATATAAACTTAGAGGAAGGAAGACCACTAGAAACAAGAGCTGTTGTAGCGGCACATGGACCAGGTATGCAAATTACACTAATACCATTTGATCGAGCCTCCCTTATTAGATCTTCTCCTGGATCACAAATTCCTGGCATTCCTGCGTCACTTACAAGAGCAATTGATTTACCTAAATTTAGATCATTAATCATTTTTGGTATTTTTAACTTTGAATTATGCATATTAAAGCTTATAAGAGTATTGGAAAATTCATATTTACTCATTATTTTGCTTGTCTGTCTGGTATCTTCACATGCAATTAAAGAAACTTTTCTAAAAATGTTCAAAGCTCTAAAGGAAATATCACTTAAATTTCCTATAGGAGTTCCCACAATGTATAAAACACTATTTTCAGGTTCTTTACTTTTGTGAGAAGATATAAATTTATTATTCATTTAGTGATTACATTTCCTCCCGGTTTAGATATAAATGATCTTATAGATGATTTGAAGACTTTTAGTTGGGAAGCTTCTGACATCCTTATTAAATATGCCAAAATAATAAAAAATTCAAATAATAAAAGCAACATACTTACAAATAAAAATAATGAAGACCCAGTAACAATTGCTGATTTAACTGTTAATGAGATTATGATTAAAAATATTACTGAAAGTTATAAAAATATTGATTGGGAAATATTGAGTGAGGAAAGCGTAAAAATTAGTCCAAATAAAAGAATTTTAAATAAAGACTTTGTGTGGGTTCTTGATCCACTAGATGGAACCAAAGATTTTATACAAGGTACAGGAAATTTTGCTATGCATTTAGCTTTAAATTATAAGAACAAACCTTATTTAGGAATTGTATTAATTCCTGATAAAGATGAATTATGGATATCTAATTATGAAATGACTTGGTGTGAAAACAGAGAGAAGGAATATAAAAAACATAATCTCTCTAATAAACTTAACTTAAAAGAAATGACTATTGTTACAAGTAAAAATCATCAGAACCAAATTCTCCAAAAATTAATCCATAAAGTTAACTTCAAAGAGGTTATTGTTATGGGAAGTATTGGATGTAAGATTGCTTCAATTTTGAGAGGTGAAAGTGATATTTACATATGCTTAAGTTTGCCGGGACAAAGTTCTCCTAAAGACTGGGATTTTGCTGCTCCAGCAGCGATTCTAAGAGCTGCAGGTGGTGCAATTACAGATCTAAACAATGAGGAATTAATTTATGGGAATTCTGATTTTCAGCAACGTGGAATAATAATCGCATCAAATAATCGCAATAACCATGGAAATATTTGTTTAGAAATAAAAGAATTATTACATAAATTTGATTTATATCCTTTTAATTAAGAGGAGCTACCGGGGTTGGAGTTGGCTCAGGATAAGAAAAACCATTATTTTGAGAAACTCCTCTTAATGTTAAATTAATTCTTCCTCTACTATCTATCTCCCGAACCCTTACAGTGACGTCATCGCCTTGTCTTACAACATCTTCAACTCTCTCAACTCGAGCTTCAGATAACTGAGAGATATGAATCATCCCTTCTTTTCCAGGAAGAATCTCTACAAATGCTCCAATAGGTATTATCCTCGTGACTACACCAGTAAAGATTTCTCCTTCATGAACTTTTCGAGTTAATCCTTCAATAATTTTTTGTGCTTCCTCAGCTGCAGCTCCATCATGGGAAGCAATAGTTACAATTCCACCATCTTCAATATCTATTTTTGTATTTGTCCTTTCTGTAATGCCTTTAATAGTTCGCCCACCAGGGCCTATTACAGTTCCAATGAGTTCAGGATCAATTCTAAAACTTAGAAGTCTTGGGGCATGTGGAGATAAAGATTCTTGAGGTTTATCTATTGCTTCCTGCATCTTTTCTAGAATGTGTAATCTTGCTGGACGAGCTTTCTTAATAGCATCAGAAATAATAGATACTGATAAACCTGTAATTTTCATATCCATTTGAAGTGCAGTTATACCTTTTTCGGTTCCTGCGACTTTGAAGTCCATGTCTCCAAGAAAATCTTCAATACCTTGAATATCTGTAAGAATTCGAACTTCTTTTCCCTCTTTAATCAATCCCATTGCAGTCCCACTAACAGGGGCTTTTAATGGGACACCAGCATCTAATAATGAAAGAGTACTTCCACAAACTGAACCCATTGAGGTAGATCCATTAGAACTGAGTACTTCGCTTACTACACGAAGTACATATGGGAATGTCTCTTTCCCTGGTAAAACAGGAATAATTGCCCTTTCAGCTAATGCTCCATGACCTATTTCTCGTCTCCCAGGAGTTCTCATTGGCCTTGTTTCTCCAACAGAATATGGAGGGAAATTATAATGATGCAAATAAGTTTTTTCAGTACTTGGATTTAAATCATCCATCTCTTGTGCGTCGCTTGGGGTCCCAAGTGTTGTTGTTGATAGGACCTGAGTTAATCCTCTTTGGAATAATGCTGATCCATGAACACGTTTTGGAAGTATGCCTGCAGCAACATTTATCTTCCTAACTTCATCAAGATTCCTCCCATCAACCCTTTTCCCATCATTGATTATTTGATCTCTCATTAATTTTTTAGTTAATTTCTTAAAATCAGAATCAATCAATTTTTCATCTTCAGAAATTAATAATTTTAAACTATTATCATCTTTTAAAGAATTGATTTTATTTAAGGTTTCAGACTTAATTTTTTCCAATTCAA
>Ga0160422_10001878_pt1 | contig 13096 bp, 10 predicted proteins | sample Fk160mmetaG_FD_108192 | JGI IMG/M metagenome (GOLD analysis project Ga0160422, IMG submission 108192) | Marine microbial communities from the Central Pacific Ocean - Fk160115 60m metaG | ecosystem: Environmental > Aquatic > Marine > Oceanic > Photic zone | place: The Central Pacific Ocean...
CCAGTGACGCATTCGATGTCGCAATCAGCGGTCAAACTCTGGAACACGTTCCGTACTTCTGGAATCTCGTTTATGAAGTTGGTCGCGTGCTTCGACCCGGTGGTCTTGCATGCTTCATCGCTCCATCTGGAGGTCACGAGCATCGCTACCCCGTGGATTGTTGGCGTTTTTATCCTGATGGCTTTTCCGCTCTCTCTACCTGGCTTGGGTTTGAACTTCTCGACACTTTCACGGATTGGTCGCATTACTGGGGCGATTCCGTTTTGATTCTAAAGAAGCCCACATGGACTATTGATGAGCGTCAAGCTTTCGAGCACAGATGGCATATCGCCATGTCACTTCTACCAGGCAGCCACACCTTCACCAACATCACGTTTGAGGCGACCGCAGAAGCAAGTGTTCTCGAGACTTCACCCCAGGGAATACTGAGCGCACTGGCGAGTCACCGCCGCACCCCTCTCAGCACTGGCTTTCATCGGCTTCAACGTGCTGCCTTGGAACTGCTCGGGCCGCGTATAACCCGCAGCGCCATAGGTGTTCGCAATCAAGTGCGCTCAGGCAAAATGTCGTCTGGGCACTAGGCCACGGTTCCTACAACTCACGAGCCTCGAGACCCTTACGCGTAAAGACGAAGATATGGCTCTTCTTTTCGGGAAACTCTGCCTTGTTGGAGTAAGTTAAGTCAAAACCACCCTTTCGAAATTGCGCCACGTAATCTCTTGGATAACCCTGATGGTGCTCGGAAAGGTCAAGAAAAACTCCGCTTCTAGCCACCCGACAAATTTCAGACACAATCGGGAAGCTCGGGTGAACCAGCTCAATAGTTGCGCCATTGCTATACACGTAATCCACCGCATTCGTTGCGAAATTCATAAGGTAGCGCTGGAATAAATCCTGTCGAATGTCGGCAACATGAAAGACCTGTGGATACTCGTAGGAAAAGAGATCTAGCGCGGCCCCACTCGCATCAACGCCACATAGGTTGCGGTACCCCTCGCCGTAGAGCTGTGCCATGTCAGATCCACAATTGCACCCCAACTCCATTAAAAAATCTGTTGGTCGTGTGTAGTCCAAGACTTTGTCAATGAGCAACGTCCTGTGGGTATGCAGATACTGTTCTGGATTCCATCTTGTGCCCGTGGATGCCGCAGCCCACCCACGAGCATCCTCAATTCTTGGCCAAAACCAGAATGCCTTTGCGAATAGTCTCTGCGTACTCGAGCGCTTGCGTTGAGGGTCGAATCCTAATACGCGATTGAAGTCGGTATCGCCAACGATGCGGCGGAAAAAGGTTTTGCCTGCCATAAGCCTAGTATTTCTGAAGACTTTCCACTCCATGTTGATTGAAGCTCTACCCCTCACGGTTGTAATGACCGTCACCTCGATCCCTAATCACCCGACATCAATTCATCCCAATGCGCATCCAAGAAGGCTTGACCTATGGTTGGCGTCGCGTAAATGCTGCCTGGTGGCCCTATTTCAGCCCGACGAAATAATCCAACGTCGCGAGCCTTCCTCCAAAAAGCCTGCTGCTTCACGTCTTCTGACGTCCGTCCAGTCAATCTGCCCTGAAGAGCCTCATGTACGACCATTTGGATTTCCTCCGCTGTATTGCGTTGAAAGCCTACGCCCCGTCTCTCATACTCGTTGCTCGTGTGATGTAGATATCCCATCATTTCCTCTAGGTTCATTACGCGACCGGAGGATTGATGCCTCAACAAGACTGGTGTTACGTGCACTTCGGGGACTGGCATGAACGGCTCGAAGGGGATTAAATTTGTAACGACAGCCGGAACACCAAACGTGTACCCCAATTGATCAATTCCGGAGGCACTTCCCGCAATGCCAAGATAGGCGTGGGCGTATAGAAAAACGTCAAGGAAATCGGACTGCTCTTCGCAAAATGGATAATCAACAAACCGCTCGTGGTTCATTGGAAACACCTCTGACGCAGCCCGCCCCATACGCACAACCCAGAAACCTGCAGACAACAAGTCACGGACCATGGGCTCGTACGAAGCGATGTCGGGGTTCCGATAGTTGTGATAACTCCAATCTCTGCCTGGGGACACCTTCTGAAGGTAAGCATCGTCTCTAACGTGCAAGCAGACATACTGAGTTGTCGGGACTATGCCGAATTTAGCGCATGCACGCCATCCCTCTTCGACTTCTTGTCGGCTGAAGGTGAGTTGCGGTGCCCGTGGCCATAGGAGCCCCGTATGGACAATTCCACTTGAAGTCGGGCTGCCACAAAAGAAAGACCGAAGTTTTCCTTGAGTTTGGGCTCGTAAAGTTAACTCATTCACAGCTGGCAAAAGCAGGCGTGCAATGTGCGAAGATCTGCAATCCAAAACCTGGACATTTGGTGCTGTCGGCATGGCCCGCAAGTACATCTTCCTGAGTTGCTCATTACACGCCTCTGAAGGCATCAAGAAAATATTGGTTGAGCGAGCTTTTTGAAACTCTGGTTCGCCAATGAGGGCAAGAGCCAGGTCGGTTTCCGAAATAAAATGACCGATCTTCTCCGATCGAATTCGTGCGAAGCGAAATTTGCGTACGGGTCGCATCACAAGAACTACGGCAACAAGCGTCCACAACGCCGCATGCTTACGTAATTGAGCGACGACATACATAAGGAATACCGCCGCGCCCTTGGGCACTGGATACCTCTTGATGAAAGCGGCCAGTGCTGAGTCTTTCAACACCCCATAACACTAGCCACTGGAAACACCTGTCACAAAGTTCCAATACACTCTGGTACTGGTGAAGAGAGGTGACTGTGTCTGACTCTGTTTTCTTGATTGCCGAAGCTGGCATCAACCACAACGGTGATGTTGATCGGGCTTTGGAGATGGTTGAAGTCGCCGCCACTTCGGGTGCTGACGCCATAAAGTTTCAGACATTCACCGCTGATGCCTTGGTCACTGAGAATGCAAGTCTGGTTGACTACCAACAGGGCACCGGCACCGTTAAATCCCAGCATGCTCTGCTGCGCGAGCTTGAGCTGAGCCGCGAAAGTCACGCACTTCTCGCAGCGGAGGCACATCGACAGGGGCTTGTTTTTCTTTCGACTGCGTTTGATCTCAGAAGTCTAGAAATGCTGGATTCGTTTAACGTACCGTTCCTTAAGGTTCCCTCCGGCGAAATTACAAATTTTCCCTACCTACAGGAAGTCGGGCAACGAGGTAGGCCTATCTTCCTCTCGACTGGCATGTCAACTCTGCAGGAAGTCACCACTGCTATTGACGTCCTTTGTGGCACCGGTCTCGCCCGTCAAGACATCACAGTTTTGCACTGCACTAGTTGCTACCCAACCGATTACCGGTTCGTCCATTTGCGCGCCATGGTGACCTTACGAGATGCCCTCAATGTAAAGGTTGGTTATTCGGACCACACGCTAGGCCACGAGGTTGCTGCCGCAGCTGTCGCTCTCGGTGCTTCGGCCCTCGAAAAACACTTCACACTCGATCGCAACCTGCCAGGTCCCGATCATCAGGCGAGTGCAGATCCGAGCCAATTCACCGCGTACGTTGCTGCGGTGCGTAACGTCGAGAGGGCTCTTGGGAGTGAGACAAAGACTCCACAACCATGCGAAGAACAGGCACGAAAACTGGTCCGAAAGTCAATCGTTGCATCTAGACCAATTCGGGCCGGTGAAACCCTCACTCCTCACAACCTCACGACGAAACGACCGGGCACAGGGATATCCCCTATGGCGTGGGGTGAAATTCTAGGGCAGACAGCCGCACGAGACTTTGACGAAGACGAGATTATCGAGGCATGAGAACTATATGCGTCGTTTCTTCGAGTCGAGCAGACTACGACCTCTTACGTGGAGTAATCCAGGGTGTGCTCAACTCCGAATCCCTAGATTTGCAATTGATCATCACAGGTATGCATCTTGATCCCGCCTTTGGTGACACGTGGAAGGTGGTCGAGGCTGACGGCTTCCCAATTGCCTGGCGTGTGCCAATGCTTGACAACTCCGACGATGGTGCCGGAGTTTCTAGAGCTATCGGCCGAGGAGTGCTCGGCTTCACGGATGCTCTTGAGGATCTCTCGCCCGACGTACTTCTTCTCCTGGGAGACCGATTCGAACTACTCTGCGCAGCTGCTTCGGCCCTCGTCATGAGAATCCCGATCGTGCACATACATGGCGGAGAGACAACCGAGAGAGCCTTCGATGAAGCAATTCGTCACTCCATCACCAAAATGTCGGCCCTGCATTTTGTTGCGGCTGACACTTATCGACAACGAGTGATTCAACTGGGTGAAGATCCGACCACTGTTCACGTGGTTGGCGGACTAGGCGTTGACGTCATAGCGCAGACATCGCTGATGACGTCAAGGGCGCTCGAAGAACAATTGGGTATTCATTTTCTGGACAGAAATCTCTTGGTGACATTTCATCCCGTGACCTTGGATTTCAATTCCTCAGAGGATCAACTTCGGGAACTGCTTGCTGCTTTGGAAGAATTTGCTGACACAACGATCATCATGACCCAACCCAATGCCGATACCGAGGGACGTCGCCTAATCAACATGCAAGCGGAATTCGCGCGCCAAGTGGAGCACGCCCACGTCTTTGCCTCTCTTGGAAATCCAATGTACCTATCCTGTCTAAACGCAGTTGATGTTGTGGTGGGAAACTCTTCCAGCGGGCTGCTGGAGGCCCCTTCCTTAGGCACCCCTACTGTGAACATTGGAGGTCGTCAGGCTGGTCGTCTGAAGGCGACAAGCGTTATTGATTGTGAGCCTGAGCGATTCGCCATACATAAAGCGATTGATCTCGCATTGACGCCTGACTTCAGACAAAGGAGCCGAAACACGATTAACCCCTACGGCGAAGCAGGTGCTAGCAGACGAATTATCGAAGTGCTTGAAAGGATGGACCCGTCAGACTTCACTTTCAAGCCCTTCTATGATCTCCCGGTCAATCCAAAATAGAGTTTCCCCATGTTGGTGTCAGAACAGTGTTGACGAGTCGGCTGCAAAGCAAATCAAAGACTTACGACGCAGTCGTGTGTGTTCAGGGTTTAGGTTTCGCTGGCGCTGCAATGGCTGTGGTCGTGGCGGCTGCACGCCGCGATGATGGCACGGCTAGGTATCTAGTGGTGGGCGTTGATCAAGATACTGAATCGGGCCGGGCACGAATTGACGCTCTCGGTCAAGGGAATTTCCCGTTCCCCAATGCCGACCCGATGCTCCAAGAGCAACTACAACAAGCCGTAAGCGTGGGAAATCTCTATACGACCCACGACGAGTATGTATTTCAGTGGGCAGACGTGGCACTTGTGGACGTCCAACTGGACGTTGACTTTTCGCTTGCGCCTCCCAAAGCAGATCTTGCTTCATTCAAACGGGCAATCCGCACGCTGGGTCAACATATGCCCTCGGGAAGTTTGATTATCGTCGAAACAACAGTGCCGCCGGGCACTACCGTAAATGTGGTCGCTCCAACCTTGGCAAACTGTCTGCAAGGTCGCAGTCTGCCACACGATGCAATTCATGTCGCTCACTCCTACGAGCGCGTGATGCCTGGTCCCAACTACTTTGATTCAATCGCCAAATACTGGCGTGCATTCGCCGGAATGAACAGTGCTTCTGCGGCTGCATGCTCCACATTTCTGGAGACCATTGTTGACGTTTCTAATTTTCCACTCACCGAACTATCAAGCCCTACCTCATCAGAAACAGCCAAAATCCTGGAAAACAGCTATCGCGCCGTCAACATCGCGCTGATGGATGAGTGGGGTCACTTTGCTGAGGCAATCGGTGTTGACTTGTTTGAGGTTCTTCAAGCAATTCGAGTTCGTCCCACACACTCGAATATACGACAGCCTGGCCTGGGTGTCGGCGGTTACTGCCTAACCAAAGATCCCTACTTTTCTGCAATTGCGCTGGAAAAGTTTTTTCCAAAGGCCCAGGTGGATTTTCCATTGACTATGCGTGCAATGAAGATTAACGAGAGTATGCCTCAATCGACTGCAATACGGCTCCGGGAATTGCTGGGGGGTGACCTCAAGAACAAACATGTTTTGGTGATGGGTGCTAGCTATCGTGGTGATGTGGGCGATACCCGCTACTCACCCAGTGAGACGCTCACGAGAATGCTCATGGATGCTGGTGCAAATATTCGGGTGCACGATCCGCTCGCCGCTACCTGGGATGTTCCTGAAATTCCTATTGAGCACGAGGTTCCAAATCCCATCGATTTTGATGCCGTGATCTTCGCAACCCCTCACTCAATTTTTCAGTCCATCAATCTTGCCTCGTGGTTTGGTCACCATCGTCCCTGGATACTGGACAGCAACAATGTGCTCAGCGATGATCAACGCCATTACCTGACCGGCAGTAACGCAAACAAGTTTGTCAGTGTCGGTCGAGGGAAATTGTGAAGACAATTCTGATCACTGGTGGCGCAGGCTTTATCGGATTTCATTTGGCCCGCAAATTGATTGATCGTGGAGACCGGGTTGTTATTGCCGATAATTTTTCTCGTGCAAGCCTAGATCCACATCTTTCCTCTTTGGCTAGACATCCTCATTGCATTCTCAAGAGCGTGGACTTGACCCAACAGCCCCCTTTGCCCGCAGACGCCGACGCGGTTGTTCATCTAGCGGCAATTGTGGGGGTGCAAAATGTCATGGCACAACCCATGGAGGTTCTCAGCACGAATGTCACTACATTGCGGGAAGTCCTGGCTCAAGCATCACAGTTTAGGAATCTCCAGAACTTTATTTTTGCCTCCACTAGTGAGGTCTACGCCGGGAGCGTAGCTACGGAATGTGCCCAGATACCAACACCGGAAGACACTCAGCTCACAATCACCGATCCGGGGGATCGGCGCGCAACGTATATGCTTTCGAAAATTTATGGCGAGGCGATGTGTTTGTCCTCTGGTCTACCTGTCACCGTCGTTAGGCCACACAATATTTATGGGCCTCGCATGGGCCTCGCACACGTTATCCCTGAGTTGTTAAAGCAAGCTTGGTTCGCGGATTCTGGGTCATCTCTCTACGTGGCTTCCGTGGAGCACAGTCGGACCTTTTGCTTCATAGCGGATGCCGTGAATTATCTGATTGCTCTCCTTGATCGACCAGGCACCGGCAATATCTACAATCTCGGAAGGCAAGAACCAGAGATCTTGATCGGTGATTTGGCGCAGCAAATCATCGAAATTGTAGGTAAGCGCTTGACAATTGAGGCTGTGCCAGCGACTCATGGATCACCTGCACGTCGTGCCCCCGACATGCGGTCTCTGATTCAACTCACTGGCATACAACCTGTCTGCGATCTCAGATCCGGAATCCAACACACCCTGGATTGGTACAGAGAAAATGTTTTTGTGCATGGCGAAGGACAATCTCAATGATACCTATCGCTGCACCCGACCTTCGAGGCAACGAAGCGAAGTATCTCAACGAGTGCATTACTTCGTCTTTCGTCTCATCAGTCGGCCCTTTCGTTGATCGACTGGAAGTTGAAGTCTCGCTTGCGACAGGATCCAGCGCATCCGTGGCATTGCAATCCGGCACCGCAGGACTACATCTAGCATTGACTGCTTGTGGAGTTAAACCTGATGATCTGGTTGTCATCCCTACTTTCACATTTATTGCTACTGCCAATGCGATCAAGCACTGCGGCGCAGTACCGTGGCTCTTCGATGTCGATCCCTCGTCGTGGACTCTCAATCCGGACTTGGTCGAACGTGAATTGCGGCAGCAATGCACACCTGGGCCGCAGGGTCCCGTCTTCCGGATGACTGGGCAACGTGTCGGTGCCCTCCTGCCTGTGTACCCCTTAGGGCTGCCTGCTGACATGGAACCTTTAGCAGAGATATCGGAGGAGTTTGGAATTCCGCTAATTGCAGATGCCGCCGCCGCGATCGGAGCCAGTTACCGAAATCGACCCATCGGCTCGCTGGCGCTGCTCAGTGTTGCATCCTTCAATGGAAACAAGACCATCACATGTGGCGGTGGAGGAGCACTTTTCGGGATTGATGAAGATCTGCTGGATTACGCCCGGCATCTCAGTACAACTGCTCGAGTGGGACAGGCGTATGACCACGACAATGTCGGATACAACTACCGGATGACCAATCTACAAGCAGCAGTTGGCTGCGCTCAATTCGAAAGATTGCCCGTGCTTCTAAAACGAAAATTAGAGATTCGACAGACCTATGATCTCTACGCACAGGCTGCTGATAACAACATCAGTGCGTTTCCAAGTCCTTCCTGGGCTACTTCTGCGAATTGGCTATCCGGCTTTGTGCTGGAATCATTTCAGGAAACTTACGAGGTCATAGGGCAACTGCACAAAAGAGGAATCGGCGCCCGTTCATTTTGGAAGCCAATCCACCAACAAGAGCCGTATCGAAATTCGCCCCAAACATCATGCCCGGTAAGCGATCAAATCTGGAATCGCATTTTGACGCTGCCCAGCTCAACTTCCTTAACGGACGAGGATCTCAATAATGTTCTTAAGACCTTCGAGTTAGCCAGACGCGACGTCACGTAAGGTCCAATCTCGGCCGCGTATACTTCCACTCGTGAACGGCGACAACTTCCCGACTTCAAGTCGTCGTCGGACGGATCTAAGTCGCCTCACTATTGGCACCGATGCTCGGATTCAGGACGGCATTACAGCAATTGATGCAGGTCGTGCTCAGATTGCTCTCGTTGTCGATCATCAGGGACACCTTGTCGGAACGCTAACCGATGGTGACATCCGTCGAGGACTGCTTCGTAACGTGACGCTTGAAGACTCGGTCGCCAAGGTCATGCAGTGTGACTTTGGAAGCGTTGACCGAGGAACATCTGATCATGAAGCTCTAGGCATCATGCGGCTAAGCCGCTACCACCAAATGCCGGTTTTGGATGACGACGGACGCGTCACAGCACTCATCGTTCTGGAAGATCTCCTCTATCCTCCCCGACTTGATAATCCGGTGCTGTTGATGGCAGGGGGCAAAGGTGAAAGATTACAACCTCTAACGAGCGATCTTCCAAAGCCTATGCTGCCTCTTGGAGGAACACCCGTACTTGAAATTATTCTAGAGAAATGCATCGCCTCTGGCTTGCATCAATTCTTGATCTCCGTCGGCTACCTGAAGGAGCGGATTATTGAGTATTTCGGGGATGGGTCAAAGTGGGGTGTGGAAATCTCGTATCTTGAGGAACAGAAACCGCTTGGAACGGGTGGGGCTCTCGGACTCATAAATGACTCTTTAGCTTCGCCGCTGTTGGTCATCAATGGTGATGTCGTCACTAGCGTAAATTTTTCAGAACTACTAAATTTTCACATTCGACAAAATGCCACGGCCACCATTTGCATTCGCTCTCATGAAATACACATACCCTTTGGCGTCGTCGCGACAGATGGATACCTACTGCAACATTTTGAAGAGAAGCCCGTGGTGCATCGCAATGTCAATGCAGGAATTTATGTGTTGAATCCATCAGTCGTTTCTGGGGTGCCCAAACACACACACGTAGATATGCCTGAATTGCTACAAAGACAAGCGGCTTCGAAGGACGTTTATGTTTTTCCGATTCACGAATACTGGTCTGATATCGGAAACCTCGATGCGCTTCAACAGGCTCAATCGGAGTGGTTATGAGTATCGTCGGACTCATACCCGCCCGCGGTGCATCGCGGGGACTCTCCCGGAAGAACTTGCGACCAATCAATGGGGTCCCACTAATTGCCTGGTCTATACGGGCGGCACAAGAAAGTGCAGCACTGGATCGAATCATCGTTACTACGGATGACCCCGAAATTGCTGACGTGGCCTTGTCCTACGACGCAGAAGTCCCCTTCATGCGACCCGCTGCACTAGCGACAGACGAGACTCCAGGGATCGCTCCCGTTTTGCACGCGATAGACCAACTGCCCGAGGCGAGCCAGATCTTGTTGCTGCAGCCGACCTCACCTCTACGCACCAGTAGTGATATTCGCGGCATTATTTCTTTCTTCACCGAGGCTCAGGCCCCGTGTGCAGTATCGGTGACTCGAAGTAACGAACACCCAGAGTGGATGTTCAGAAAGACACCAACCGGTTGCTTCGCTGTCAATGAGAACTTTTCCGTAGGCACCCATCGGCAGCACCTGTCCGAAACGTTCACAATTAACGGTGCTTTGTACCTGGCAGACTCCTCATGGCTACGAGCGAAGGGGGAATTTGTTACACCATCGACTCTAATGTACGAGATGCCGCCAGAGCGGTCTCTTGACATCGATTCCGAATTTGACCTTCGTGTCGCCGAATTGCTGCTCACAGAGGAAACTTCGACGTCTCCGACCTTCGAACGATAATGCTGTCTCCTACGATCAGGGCGCTGAGTTCGGTCTGAAGAAAGAGGTCGAGCGCCTCGTGTGCGGTGTTCACAATTGGGGAGCCGTGGAAATTCAGTGAGGTGTTTAGCACTGCATAAATTCCAGTCTTGTCACCGAATGCCTTAATGATTTCTTCATACTCAGGGTTGACTCCGGTCCCAACGATGTGGGGTCGACAGGTGTGGTCGTGCGGATGTAGAGCTGCCTTCAGCGCAACCTTACCTAGCTCGGTCGCATGACACGTATTGGTCATATAGCTGTAGGCCTCTACCGAAGCATCAAGCACAAGGTAATCATGGGCCTTCTCTTGCAAAACTGATGCAGCGAAAGGCATCCAAAAATCACGGCTCTTCACCTGATCATTTATTCGGATTTTTGAATCCAAATTCGCCGGATGGGCAAGAATAGAACGGTTGCCTAGAGCGCGGGCACCAAACTCAGCCCGGCCAACTGCGCGGGCGACGATACCGCCCGAGGCCAACACTTCAGTTGCTATTGGGACCACGTCTGACGACATAGCGAACCGTGGATCGTCTCTGAGCCCCTCCAATGCTTCACGCGCAGCCCCCGATGTAATTTCAGGCCCCAGATACGCGTCTGAAAGAGCGGTTGTACGAACGGTGAATTCTTGTGAACTTTTCCGAGATCCAAGTCCGTTGGCCCAGGCATAAAGCGCCCCCATCGCTTGAGATGAGTCATCTGGTGACGCAGGTACGAAAAAATTCTGCACCCTTGGATCCGCCGTCATTATCCCGTTGGCCTTGACGTTCATGCCCACACCTCCGGCCAAACAGACGACATCGTGCTTTGTCTCCTCCAAAACATTTGACATCCACGTGCTAACAAGTTCTTCGGTATACAGCTGTAATCCCGCAGAAACAGCATCAAACCTGAAGCCTTCCAATTGATCGCGCACTGAAAAATACAAATCAGGTGGGCGTTTGACGTTCCGAAACTCAAGATTGTCTACTGTCTGGTACGACCGAAATAGATCCAGAACAGGCTCCGCGTACTTGTAGTCACCATACGGAGCCATCCCCATGACCTTGTATTCATGCTCGTTCGACTTCATTCCGAGAATCAGCGTCACATATCGATACAAGCGGCCGATAATGAAATCATTGCCCTCTACAATGAGCTTTGCCACCATAGAATCATTTGACGACGCCTCGTAAGAGAAGGCCGTGTAGTTTCGATGATCTCCGAACGCATCAAGAGTCGCCACCAAAGCACTCTTCCCCACGTGGGGAGAAGCGAAATACGCGTAGGCAGCATGACCTTCGTGATGGTCAATGAAATGAACGTCCGCGGGGTCACTTCCGAGATGCTGGCACACAACTTCGCGTCGTATTGATTGACCGTAGGCTTCCATTTCACTATTGGATGCGTGATCATTCAGGCTGCCAATCTTGTCAACCACTTGCTGCCAATACTGCCGACCGGGGTACTGATCTAAATCGAGTTTTTCAGCCATGGCCACGACTTGACTCACATGCGTGCCATCCATGATCCTGGGTCTCCAAACACGGTACTGCTCAGAAACTAAATCCTGGACAGAGTACGTGGAATAGTGACGGGTCAGGGCGTACGAAGGTGCCCACGCCGTAGATATATAGCAAACCGCATCCACGTCCGATTTCTTGAGTCCCTGCGAGTCCAAAAGAAACTCAATTGCCTGCTTGGGGTAGCGCTCGTCGTTCTTTACCCTTGAAAAGCGCTCCTCGCTGGCGCAACCAACGATTTTCCCATCAATCATGAGCGCAGCCGTTGAGTTTTGCTCCCAGTTCAAACCGAGAGCTACACGTCCCGGCGCGGCGTTGAACTCCACTGCCACCCACCCTTCCGCCCAAATTCTCGAATTAGGGCGCCGTTATTTGCCCTCGGCGATTCTGCTGTCCAGCGATAAAGGTAGTCTACGTCCGAGTTTGAAGGCGATTTGCGGAGGTCCACTTGGGCGAAATGCAGCGATGCGACCGTTGTCTCTTGCCAGAGACTCACGAAACCATCACCTTTGATGACTCGGGGATCTGCAATGTTTGCAGACAACAGGAATTGAAGCAGACTCAACTCGACTGGCCAGCCAAGAAAATCGAGCTCGACGCACTCGTCAATGCGTACAGGGGCGGAGCAGACTACGACTGTCTCATTCCATTTTCTGGCGGTAAAGACAGCACCTGGACCTTGTACTACCTTGTTAAGGAATACGGACTCAAGCCGCTCGTAGTGCGTTTTGACCACGGCTTTTTACGACCCAATCTCCAAAGAAATGTCGACCGCACCTGCCGGACCTTGGGTGTGGACATCATGACGTTTACACCGAATTGGCACGTCGTGCGCCGGCTCATGCTCCAGTCATTCCTCGATAAGGGCGACTTCTGCTGGCACTGCCACACAGGAATCTTTTCTTACCCGATGTGGATCGCACTCGAAAAACAGATACCTCTAGTGTTTTGGGGTGAGCCGTCGGCTGAATACACGGCATACTTTTCGTATGACCAGGTAGAAGAAGTGAACGAGCAACGCTTCAACCGATATGTCAATCTCGGTATCACAGCTGAAGATATGTATCTTCGCCTCGGGGGCGACGTCGACCGACGCGATTTGAAGCCGTACTCGTATCCGCCGCTATCGGATCTGTTGGATCTCGGCTACCGGTCAGTATGTTTAGGTTCGTACATTCCATGGGATCCCCAGAAACAGTCAAACATCATCAAGGAGGAACTGGGCTGGGAGGGTGATCAAGTTGAAAACGTTCCGG
>Ga0160422_10001879_pt1 | contig 13095 bp, 14 predicted proteins | sample Fk160mmetaG_FD_108192 | JGI IMG/M metagenome (GOLD analysis project Ga0160422, IMG submission 108192) | Marine microbial communities from the Central Pacific Ocean - Fk160115 60m metaG | ecosystem: Environmental > Aquatic > Marine > Oceanic > Photic zone | place: The Central Pacific Ocean...
GGCCCTCCCCAGTCCACTCACCGCAGCACTCCAGAAAGACGCTCTTTCCATCATTCAATCCTTCCGGGAAAAAGACCCCGGGCCCTGATCCTAAGGGCTCCCACCTGGAACGGACGCCTTGGCCCGCTCCCACCCGTGCTCCATCTCACCCAGGCTGGCTTCCTCAAGTGAGCGCCCTTCCTCCAGCAGTCCCTTCTCCATCGCGGCGAACCGGTCCGCAAATTTTACGTTTGCCCCCTCGAGAGCCGCTTCGGGGTCGATCCCCAGTTTACGGGCCAGATTTACAACGGAGAACAGGAGATCACCTACCTCTGCCTCGAGAGCTGGCGTCGCCCCGGCGCCAACCGGAGGCAACTCGTCTTTCACCTCCTGGAATTCCTCTTCGATTTTCGACAGGACCCCTGCGAGGTCCGGCCAGTCGAATCCCACCTTGCCCGCCTTTTTCTGCAGTTTCCCCGCCCGCAGAGCCGCAGGAAGACCCTTGCCGACCCCATGGAGGTAGGGCTGCTCCTCATGCCCTTTTTCCTCGCGTTTGATCTCTTCCCAACGGTTCAGCACCGCGGTGGTATCCTTGGCATGACCATCGGAATAGACATGAGGATGGCGCCTCACCAGCTTATCGCAGATCCCCCGGGCGATATCATCAAGGTTGTATCTCCCCGCCTCCTCTGCCAGCTCTCCGTGAAACACCACCTGTAGAAGCAGGTCTCCAAGCTCCTCCTCCAGATGCACCCAGTCTTCTCGCCGTATCGCGTCAACGGTTTCATACGTCTCCTCAATTAAATTTGATATGAGGCTGGAATGAGACTGCTCTGCATCCCAGGGGCATCCACCCGGCCCACGAAGTCGGTGCATGATGGCTCGCAGCCGCTCCATCTGGCGCTCAGGAGCCGAGCAACTGATCATCTCCTCGTCGGTCACGCAAGGAGTGAAGGCGAAACGAGGAAGAAAAGGGAGCCTTAAAAATACTGCCCACATCCAGCGAGTTGCCCCATGCCCTCGGCTCCTCTAGCGCCTTATTTTTTCCCGGAGTCACTAAGAAGTTTTCTCTCTTCTTCGGTGAGTGACTGAAGCCCATGCTCATTGATCTTATCGAGAATCCGGTCCACCTCTGTAGGCTGTCCCCCGGCATCATTGATCCTAGGACTCAACTTCCGCTTATAGCTCTTTTTCTCCCTTGTGATTCGGACACGGAACCCACGCCCCCTCCTCGGAGTCTTTTTCCGGGAGCGTCCAGCCCCCATCAGAAGCTCACGGAGCATGGGGATTTTCCACATGAGAAACCCAGCCAACGCGCCCCCCAGATGCCCTGCTTCTCCCCCGGCATTCCGTCCACTGGAGAGCACGACCAGAACTCCGAAGGCGAGCAAGATAATTGCGAGAAGCCGCATCGTAAGGGTCACTGGAGGAAACAGAAGACGAACACGCATTTCAGGGGCAACCAGCGCCGCGACCGCCAGAATCCCGAATATTCCTGCCGACGCTCCAACTAGCTGCCAGGAGTAGTCTCCCTTGTTGACCAGCCCGAGCAAACTAGCTGCGAGGGCACCCGCCACCCCACATAGCAGGTAAAAGATGAGGAAGGCTCGACTGCGAAGCTGCTGCTCTACAAAGGTCCCGAAAAAGTAAAGGGCTATCGAGTTGAAGAAAAGGTGCCCGAAGTCTGCGTGCAGAAACTGGAACGTAATAAAACGCCAGATCTGCAGGCCTCTGATCCCTTGTTCCACCGTAAAGGATCCCACGGCCTCAATGGTGGTTCTGAGATCAAGGAAAAGCGAAATAATGAATATTCCAACGTTCAGGATCAGAAGCCACTTGATGACCGGAGCGCCAGCGAGACGGCCCGGGGGGCGTCCCTCCCCCTCCCTGAAATACTCTCTATCGGCATATCCCATTTGACCCTTCTTTCATACCACTCCTGTTCTTATTTCTCAAGCGGAGCGGCTTCAGGCCAAGACGATGGCGCAGCCCACCAAGGGTTCACGACATGAAAATTCTTTCTTCCGTGGATTTTTATTCCCCGACCTTACGACAGCTTACAATCTGCCACCGCTCTATGAAAGCCGCCGGATTGGTCCTGATAGCCTTCCTTTGTATTCCATTCACTACCCGAGGCTCCCCTCTCACGGAGGAAGAGCTCGAATTGGCATCGGGACATCCCCGCCCCACCTACCAAGAGGTGATCGACATCAAGACGATGGCGGATGCCCTCCGCCGGGAGCTGTCTCTGCGAAAGGAATATTCCTTCTCCCGGGGGTGGTGGATCTGGGATCGCCTTCGGGCGCGCTACGTAGACGGAGGACGCCGCGACCAGAAGGAACTGCTGATTCTGCAGGCCGTATTCCGCGCTCTCATTCTCGACTGGCACGCAAAACTGGAGAAGAAGGGAGAGGAAGACCTGATGTTTATCTTCTTCGTCACCACCGCTCCGGGCAGCAAGGTGGAGCGCAAACTGCCAGACGGAGCAGCCCTGAAGAGGGACTATCACGGAGGTGGGTATCACGGTGGCTGGGGCGGTGGCGCCAGAATGCGTATCTACGAGGAACTCGTCCGGCAGAAAATGCTCACCCTGGAGGAGCAGGCCCGCTTCCGGGAGATCGTTTACCAGAGCATGAGCAGCCGCTTCCTTGACTTCACCAAGGGCTCGCAATCTGCGGATAACCACTCATTTGGGAACGCCGGAGGCATCGCAATGACGCTGAAGCTTTTCCCGGAAGCCCCCCAGTCTGGGGAAGCGCGTGCCTGGATCGGTCGGATCTGGAAGCATCTTGCAGATTTCGGAGACTGGACGGAGTGGAACTACTTTCCCTACGGCCCGATTTTCCTCCACGGGATGATCGATATCGCGGAAGCCATGGGCTGGATCGAATCGGAAGCCGAACTGATACATGCAGTAGGGAAACGCGTTCTGGGCTTCATCCACGGAGGAGGGCTGCGTGGTGGTCCCAACTGCGGCAGCACGGTCTTTCCCGACCGCGCCGCGTTGTACCGCGATCCGTGGAACCTTGGTAACTATCAGGTTGAGACCCCGGGCCGTGACGGCCATTTCTGGTATCGCCTTGCTCAGCATTATCGCAATCCCAACTATCTCTGGGCGGCCACGCAAAGTGTTTTCGGCGGGGAGCCTCCAGAGTCGCCTGCGGGCCCGGCATTCAAGGCAGCATGGGCCAGGCGCTTTGCATGGTTTCAAGAGAGGGGCATAATTCCCGAGACCCCGGAGGACAAAGCCCGTATCGGCCTTCTCAGCTCCCTCAAAAATAAAATTCCCGAGCGTCTTTACCTCGGAGCTAATCGCAACGCGGGAACCCCCTTCGCCTCCTATTTTCTCTATCCGAAGAAAGACCAGCACTTGGATAGCCTCTCGGGGCAGCTCTACGAATATGTCGCCAATGGGGCCAAGTTTCTGCATAGTTCCGGGAAATACAGTATGCTGGGAAAAGGCGGCGGAACCGGAGAAGAAAGCCTCGACGTGCTCCTCGTCATGCAGGGCAAAAACCCCTTCCCGCTTCACCCTGACCGAGCAGACGAAGGCGACTTCATTCGAAAGGGAGCTATCCAGCTTATACCCTCGGTCCTGAAGGTGGCCAGCAATGCAGACGGAGACTCCTATGGTCAGGTAGGGTGGGAGAACTATTACGGGACGGGGAGCAGGTGGATTCGCCGTACGGTCCTGACAAAGGAAGGATTTCTGATCGTTTCAGACTCTTACAGCACTTCCCCCGCAGTTGGACCCGGCTACCTCGCGGGTCCGGTATGGCACCTCGCACGCGAGGAAGGCCAGGCCGATGGGCCCAGGTCGGAATCGTGGTTCGACGCCCCTGCGTTCGAGCACACCTGGTGGCAGATCTCTCCTCAGAGGGTTCGACTATCCCTGCATCCGGCAAAAGATCTCAAATTCGGTCAGATACGTCAGAAGGCCTCCCAGGATCTGAATCCAAACGTCACTACTTACTGCTACCGTCCAGTCACCCCGGGAACCCCCGCTCACTTTCTGAGTATTTTTACCCCTTATCCGGCCGATGGCGTTCCTCCGGAAATCGCCACCTTGGTCTCGGGTGAAGGCGAATGCTCAGCCTCAATCGCTGACCTAAGCGTTCAAATCTCTCCCAGAGGAAAATGGCATGTCTCCCGGCCCGAAAGCCCGCGTTGAGCCCGCAGTTCGGACAGTCATTCTCAACGCCTGGTCGTCAGATCTACCAGCTTCTGCTCATCAAGTTTGCTCAGGAAAAACCATATCCTGCTGTCATATCTCTCAGCGACCACCGCAACCCCCGAATCAGGGCACGTCCAGCGGTCCGTCGCCACCCGCCAGCCTCGAGGCGCCTCAATGATCGGCATGGTCCCGACGAGGAGGACATGAACGGAGCTGTCCTCGACCTCGAAACAGAGGTGTGAAGCACAAAGCCCTCCGATCCTGGATAATCGACAGCCCACCAGTTTCCCTTCAGAAATCCCTTCCGGAATTCCATCGAAATCAAGCTGGGGACCTCCACCCGCCTCCAGCCAGTCCTGATAATCATACAGGTCATTACCCTCGAGCTCAAAAGGCAGGTCGCTTTCAACCAGCGCTACTGCTCCGCGCCCCACGTCCCGCATGCTGACTGTCTGCTCTCCATTGGCAGCAGGCCCAGAGTTATTGGAAGTCAGCTCAAAGGATGCAAAGGCGCCCACGACAAGAACGCCTGCGAGGAGAACCCCCCTCAGCATGCCCTCTCCTGTCTTTCCGGAGGCATTCCCGGAAGCGTCCCCTGCAGGACTCGCCAGCGAGTTCACACCACCTGCGATCTCAACCTTCAGCACGGTCATCTCCCTCTCTTCCGATGTTGCTGCGAGGGACGGAGCCTCCGAGCCCGACTGCTTTTCTTCGATGTCTCCGCCTCCAAGAGAAGCTTCTGCTTCTCCATCGGCCTCCATCGCACTCATGATCTTCTCCTTCAGGACTGGAGGAACTGGAACATCTTGAAAAGCTGCTGCAATTGCTGCGTCCCGCTTTCTCTCATCCGAAAGCCATGCTTTCAGGACAGAGTCCTCTCCTGCCACTGACAGAGCCTCCTCGAAATCGGCACTCTCTTCATCCAATCCATCAGGACGAAGGCTTTGAAGAATAAACCGTGCCTGTTCCCTATCCATCGTTCTCCGCGGCATTTTTGCCCTGAAGCTGTTCCTTACCGCTGGAGATTCGAGACATAACGGTCCCGACGGGAAGGTCGAGGATTGTGGCTATCTCTCTGTAGTCGTGTTTTTGCAGGTAAAACAGGGTCAGCGTTGGCAGCAGGTCCAGATCTAGAGAGCCAAGTGGCTCGACCAATTCTCCCGGGACCCCGGTCCCTGCAGCGGCTGACGGAATGGGCCGTCCACTCCTGCCCCACTCTGAGCCAAATCGCCCGAGATGCTCGCGGTAAAGAGTTGAGAAGAGCCCGGTATTCGCTTTATCGCATTTGGACGATTCCTCCGGCTGACGGCTCCAGATGACGAACGTGCGTGCTACCAGATCCATCGCCCGGTCCAGATCCCGGACCAGCGACAGCGCAAACCGGTATAACGGCCGGTTGTAGACGTCGACGAGTTCCTCGAAATGGGTCATGCTTCTTCAGGCTTTGACTTTTTGCTGCTCCAAATCACCGAGCCTCCCCCTTTTCGACATTCTGCGATTGGCCGTAAATACAAAAAATCAGAGTCTTTTAACGCTCTTTAGAGAGACAAGTTGACCCGGATAGTGCCGGGAAGCAATCTGCATTACTTCTTCCCCCCGACAGATCTCCCTGCTTCACTTCTGCCCTGAAACCATGCGCTCTCTCAACCTTACTCTCGCACTCTCACTTCTCTCGGCCGTTTCTCTTTCCGCCGGGATCAAGATCGATCTCAAACAAGAGAAGATGAACCTGAAGGTGCTCGTCGACGGGAAACTCTTCACCGAATACCACGGAGATACCCGTGTTCCCTGCCTTTACCCGCTAATGAGCTCGTCTGGCACCCACCTCACGAGGCAATATCCCTTCGTCAAGGGGGTAGCTGGGGAAAAATCGGATCACCCTCACCATACCGGCTTCTGGTTCACCCACGGAAACGTCAACGGACATGACTTCTGGCACAAGGATGATTGCAAAATTGTGACGCGTGCCCTCGGCGAGACAAAGGTAACTCAGAACAACGATCAGGCGATCATACACTTTGCCGCCGAACTTGCCTGGGAAGCCAAGGGAAACCCCATCATCCTGGAGAAACGCGAATACGAAATCACGCTCGCAGGAGCAACCCGGCACATCGGCGTTACCTCTACCCTTAGGCCCGCCGGGGACATGGTCACCTTCGGGGACACCAAGGAAGGCAGTTTCGCTATCCGGACCGCTCCGTCCCTGCGTCTTGTGGGTGAAGTCGCCAAAGGAAAAATCAACAACAGCGAGGGTTTGAAGGATAACGACGCGTGGGGAAAGAGAGCTCGTTGGGTTGCCTACCATGGGCCTGATTCTGCAGGCACACCCCAGGTGATTGCCATTCTTGATCACAGCAGTAACCTGCGCCATCCCACCTGGTGGCATGCCCGGAACTATGGCCTCCTGACTGCAAATCCCTTTGGTGTCCGGGCCTTCCGGGACAAAGCCGTGAAGGGAAGCGGCGACTTCCAACTCAAGAAGGGAGAGTTCCTGACACAGCGCTACCTGCTCCTCCTTCACGAAGGGAGTTTCGAGGGCGCCAAGGTTGAGGAGACGTGGAGCTCATTCACTGCCGGGAGCTAACTTCGCCCGACCCCTCGATTCGGCGCCACTTCGTCAGGAGTGCCACGGTCCACTGAAATTTCCGCGCAGTTTCCCTGATCAGAAAAGGTTCGTCATGTTCCTCCAATAGCTCGAATGAAGGGGCCAGTTCCTTTTTCAGCCAGTCCCTGGTCGATCCTACAGGCCAGTTACATCGGGGGGTAAACTCATCTAGCCACGTACACGGCGTGGTCAGCACCAGCTCTCCGCCCATTTTGACAAGCTCCGGGAGCCGGATCAGCAGGCGAGAAGGGTCACTCAGCCGGCAAAGAAGATTCGCGGCCAGAACCCGGTCGAACAATCCGAGATCTGTCCTGAGGTCCAATGCGTCGCCCTGCTCGAAACTGATCACCTTAGGCCGGACATTGTCCGGAACCACTACGGAGGCGACCTCCGTGAGATTTCCTTCCGTCAACCGGGATACCTGACACTCACCTTCCTCCTGCATTTTTCTCCCCGCTTCAACAAAGGAATGCGAGTAGTCGATGGCCACCACCTCGTCGGCATTTCGCGACATTTCGAAAGCAGATCGCCCCACCGCGCAGCCGAGGTCAAGAGCCCTCTCGACCAATCCGGGCGTAAACCGTTGGACGATCCGACTCGGGAAATCGAAAGCCCCGGCGGGGCCCCCAGCCCAACCATGGATCTGGTCAGGTGCCCCGTAATGAAAAAGCAAGTACTCATCCCTGAGACGCTCCGACTCGTAGACATTCTCCATTATCTTCCGATCAGGCTGGTGTCTTCTTTTGAAGCTTAATGAACCGGAGCATCATCCCCCTCCGCAACCTCCCCCTCATCGTAGTAGAAATCTTCAGGATCATATTTCGGCACCGATATATTGAACAGCCTCAGCTTACCGATTCCGCGGTGCCGGCATCCCGGCTTGATCATCACTGCGGAGAGGGGTTTGACCGGCACCAGTTGCCCGTCCAACTCAAGGTGTCCCTCTCCCTCGAGAATGACGTAAATTTCGGTTGTCTTCCGATGGTAGTGACACGTCGGTTCTTCCGCGAGGTCCAGCAAGTGGACCGAGGCCGGGCCTCGGTCAGAATTAGCAAAGGCCCTCCTCACGACCCCACAGTTGCATTCCTCTTCTGAAAGACCCCCGAAATTGACTTCCTCGTATCGTTTCATCCCCATCACCTGTCCGCCAGGGCTTCCATGATGTACCTGCTTGGCCTGAAATCCTCGATGATCAAGTGCCATTTTCCGGCACGCTTCATCCGGACCTGCTTGAGGTTGAAGTTGGGAGTCTTGTGGGGAGCAAAAAGAATGTCGTCGTGAGTACTGTTTTCATGCTTTTTGAACATGTCCGGAACAATATCGCCTCCCAGGTGGTCGTCCCTTCCAGTTGCGAGGTGGCAGGTCCCAAGAACCTTCTCGTCCTGAATATCCTGATAGGAAACCGGCAGGACCTGGGTCCCGAAACCCAGCTCCCCGAGGGTCCCGGTCATAGGATCATCCGCGAGGCGCCGGTTGTGAGCAGCGATCGTTGCCTCGCTTCCCTCGATGAGGGACGCTTTGACCACGTCCCGGTTAACTACATCGAGGATTCCAAGGGTTCCGTCTTCATACTTCATGGGGAATTGACCGGAGGCATCCTGGGGAACGAAGTAGACCTCGCCCGCCGGCAAATTGGCAATATCCGGGGTTCTCCCCTTACACAGCCCGTGTGACTTCTGGGCCTCTTGCCCCCCAAGCTCCAAGGAAGCTTCGAGAAGCCGCCCGTCCTCAAGGCCAAAATCAATCTCCACCTTGTCAGCGCCAGTCATCGCGAGGCGAATGCGCTCGGCATCCGCCGAGACCTCATTGTAATCAACCGCCAGACCGGATCCGAGGATGATTTCGTTCATCCCGTGCATGGTTGCGCCACGAAACCCGTATTGCTTACACTTGGCGGTCAGGGGCGCGGTCGCCGAGTAGGTGGACACACACAGGATCAGGTCGTAGTGCGGATAGATGTCCCGATCGAGCGAAAGCTCTTCGCCGGTGGTGCTCCAGACCTCGTCATCAAGATCAAGATTGGACCCCTTGGTGCAGCGGTAGGCAAACATTTCGCCTCCAGTCATCCCCAGTTGATCCATGACCCCACCATTCAGCGTTTCATAAAAATACTTATAGGCATTTTTTTGAACCTCAAACCCATCCTCGTCTAGAAAGGAGAAATCTCTGATCAGCTCCAAGGGCTCTTGAAAATCAGTGAGGATGCAAACCCTGCACCCCTCGGTAGGCTCGAACACCGTGGACAGAAGTCGCGCTGGGTCAAACGGAGGAAACTTCCTTCTGGAGGGGTCCTGCAGGACAACCTCATTGAGGTAGGAGGGGAGCGAACGGGTCAAGGACTGCATATTACCGCACCCTAAGGGCATTCTCCGACCGGGCAAGAGAAGAACAGGGCCAAAACTACCGCCCTCCTCAGGGATCAGTTCCATCCATCTCCATCCCCTTGTCCCTGAGCTCCTCAAGAACACTGGTCATATCCTTGAGGACGTCCCAGACCTCCTTTACGACGTAAATTGGTGCCTGCTGGCGAACCGCCAGGGCGATGGAGTCACTCGGGCGGGCATCAAGTTCGACGATCAGCTTTTCACTGACTTCATTCTCTGCCTCGATAAAGAGGCGCGCGAAAAACACATCACTCTCAACCCTTACTATGACGACCCGCTGTACCGCAGCGCCAAATGCCCTGAGTGCATCATTGAACAGATCATGAGTCAGAGGCCTCGGAGGCTTCCGGTCGGAGAGCGCATCATTGATGGACGCTCCAATCGCCGGTTCGATATAAAACACAATCGACTTCTGCCCGTCACCGAGGAACACCGCGCACCCTGCCTGCGTGGGCAGAAGAGCAACAGGGTCTACTTGAACCAGATCAGGCATGGCGCAAAGTTACGAACGATCCAAGTTGCGAGCGAGGAACTTCCGCCTGTTTTCCACATATTTCTCGGCCCAAACCTTCACCTCGGCCTGCTCGTCCTCACTCAAGGATCGCACCACTTTCCCCGGAGAGCCAAGAACGAGAGAGCCTGGCGGGATTTCTGTATTCATTGTGACAAGCGTGTTGGCCCCGATGATGCTCCGCTCCCCGATAATGGCACCATCCAGCACGGTCGCTCCCATCCCTACGAGGACCTCATCCCCAACATGACAGGCGTGGACGATGGCGCCATGACCGACAGTGGCCAGCTCCCCGATATAACAGCCCCGGTTACTTTCGACGTGGAGGACAGCGCCGTCCTGTATGTTGGATCGAGGGCCAACGACAATTTCATTAATATCTCCCCGAAGGGTGGAATTGTACCAAACGCTGGACTCCTCACCGATCGTCACCCTCCCGATGAGGTCCGCACTGGCCGCCACGAAGACGCTCTCCTCGATTTGTGGCCAGTGGCCCTCGAATGGCTCGATCATCCTCCGATCTTAGGAAGGCCCCCCGAAAACCCAAGAAACGAAACCTCCGGAATTGACCCGGGCCTCCCGGAGGAACTCTGGACGTATTTGAAAGGGCATTCCCTCAAACGGCATGGGGGCCTTTTGGCATCCCTATTATTCTCCGGGCTCCCGACGCAAGAAAGACGGAGGTCATGCTGGTAAGGGTGGGAAGTTCCCTGCTAACTGAACCTGTGGAATTCATCACCATCGCGCAGCTCAAGCAGACTGCCAATGAAACGCCCCGCGAGGCGTTTTTCTATGCTCAGCTCCAAGACTGCTCGGAAAAGAAAACAAAAAGTGGATCCCCCTACCTTGAGCTTACCCTTGCGGATGCCACCAGCAACTTCAGCCTCAAAGTGTGGAGCAACCATTCTCAATTCGCTGAGCTCAGTGAACTTCCCAGCGGATCCTGTGTCAGGGCGGAAGGCCGCTGGAGTCAGAATCAATACGGAATCGACGGCGCGGACTGGCAAATGCGCGGTCTCAACGACTCGGAAACCGAGGACTTCCTCCGCGGCGATCCAGCCACAGCACGCAAACAGCAGCAAGACTGGGATCACATCGTCAATTCCTGTGCCGCCCTGACGGACCCCCGCCTGCACGCTCTCGCTAACAAGTTTCTCGAAGACTTCGGCGAACGCTTCCGTCGCGCCGCCGCGGCCCGGCGCAACCACCACGCACGTCGGGGTGGCCTCGTCGAGCACGTGTCTCAGATGATGCGTACGGCTTCTGCGATCTGCGACGCTTACCCGGAGCTCAACGAGGACCTGCTTCTATCCGGAGTCCTTTTCCACGATTGCGGCAAGCTCTGGGAAAACAACTATCCGGAAACAGGCTTTGCTCAAAAGCTCAACCTGCATGGTGAGATGATGGGTCATATCCCGCTTGGGATTGAGCTGGTCAACAAGCTCTGGCGGGACCTCTCGGGGTCGCCCCATGCCAGCTCCTGGGCCACACTATCCCCACCCAGCGACCTGGTTCGCACCCACCTGCTGCACCTCATCGCGAGCCACCACGGCACCCGGGAGTTCGGGTCCCCGACCCTGCCCTCCACACCTGAGGCCTTCGCTCTCCACTATATCGACAACCTTGACGCAAAATACGAAATGCTGACCATGGCCTATGAAGCCAACAACGAACTCGCACCCGGCATTCTCGCCCGGCAATTCCCATTGCCAGCCAACCCCATCAGCCCCCTTCCTTCGTTCGAGCCATCCCAATAATTGAGGGCGTGGAGCCTGCCTCCATCAGCGTAGGGCCGGAACCCATCCGATCTTGGAGCGTCCGGAGAAGACCTTCCACTTCTTCCGCCCTTCGTAATGTTGCGGCATATTTAAGGGCCACCCCGCACGCACCAACGAGGCATGCTAGATAGCCCAACCCCGCCAGCCCCGCTCCTGCGAGAGAATAATAGAGTCCCTCATATCGCGGCCCGGAAGGAATCACGTTCGCTATCACTGCGATCATTACGGCGGCAAGAACTAGGCAGCACGTACCCACCAAGAGCGTGATCGTTGCCAGATCCCTAACTGCCCGCACCAACAGGATCGCAACCACCAGAAGCGGAATCTGAAAAACGGCAAACATGAGGGCCTCCCCGTCTCCAAACATAGCCTTGCAGTAGCTTGTAATGACGAGAGCGCGATCTAATTCCGGGGCCCCTCCGCTGACATCTGGAATTCTCGCTCAGACCGTAGCCTTATCCTGCATTCTCCACCGCCGCGAGAATCTTTACCGCCTGCCAAGCGGCATCGACATTGTGAACACGAAAGATCTGGGCTCCACCTGCCATCCCTGCAGCCAGAATCCCGATAGTCCCGGCATCCCGGGCAGCGGGGTCTGCAATACCCAGGACATCTCCAATCACTGTCTTTCGCGAGACCGGCAATAAAATCGGGCGCTCAAACTGATGGAGGCGGTCCAGCTCACGGATGAGGAGCAAATTATCTTTCTGTTGCTTGGCGAAATCAATTCCCGGATCGAGAAGAAGGTGGTCCGGGGAAAGGCCCGCGGACTCTGCCAGGTTGATCTTCTCCCCGAAGAATCGCTCCAGTTCTCCCATGACATCGTCCCATTGCTGACTGGTGCGCTCAACCTTGGGAGGGCCGGCGGTGTGCATCACCAGCAGGGCGGCTCCACTGCCCGCCACCAGCCGAGCGTTACTGTCGTCGGGCAGTCCGCTCATATCGTTGATCAATTCTCCTCCGAGATCCAAAGCGTCAGCGACAACCCCGGATCTCCAGGTATTTATAGAAAGAACAGGTGGCCAAACTTGCTCAGGATCCCGCGGCTTCACTCTCAAGAGGACCTCCCCCCATCTTTGAAGAACAGCCCTGAGTCGGGAGCATTCCTCCTCGACGGTGATCGCCGCACGGTTGGTCCGAGCGCTCTCCGCTCCGATATCCACGATATCAGCTCCTGCTTCGACCTGAGCGCAAGCCTGCTCAAGGGCCTCTCCTGCATCGAGAGTGCCATCCCCGGAAAAGGAATCATCGTTCACGTTGACGATCCCCATCAACAGCGGGCGCCTCGGGAAATTCAGGGTCCGACCGGGAAGACGCAGATTCATTTGAAATAGGAGCAGGCTTCGAATCTCACAAAGGGCCTTTCTCGAAGATCTCTCACACCGAGAGGGAACTGCCATTATCCCCCGGGCCAAGCTTCTCAAGAATTGGCAGGGCGCTCTTTGCCCACTGTTCCGGGTCAGGACAATCTGACGCTCCATCTCCCCAAACCGTTCGCAGCATATCAGTATCGATGACGCCAGGGTTCAAGGCGACGGCTGCCAAATTCTCAGGCAACTCGCTGGAAAGTGCCTGAGTCATTCCCTCAATGGCCCACTTGGTAGCGCAGTAAGGGGCCACGTCTGGGGAGGTGGATCGACCCCAACCGGAACTGAAATTCACGA
>Ga0160422_10001881_pt1 | contig 13087 bp, 11 predicted proteins | sample Fk160mmetaG_FD_108192 | JGI IMG/M metagenome (GOLD analysis project Ga0160422, IMG submission 108192) | Marine microbial communities from the Central Pacific Ocean - Fk160115 60m metaG | ecosystem: Environmental > Aquatic > Marine > Oceanic > Photic zone | place: The Central Pacific Ocean...
ACTGAGCGTCATGAGTGCCCGTATCTGATCTTTGGAACCGGGCTTGGTGTATTTGAAATCCATAAACATCCTGTCGGCAGCTGATTGCTGCTCTCTGCACCTTGTATCGATTGACATCGAGGAAACCTGACTGTTGAACAAACGATGGGGGATCGGATCCCAGTGGCTGAATGACGCAGGAGGCGCGAAACCGCAGCGTCAACAGCAGACATTAAGAACTGTAGCGATTTTGTAAAGCAATGTGAAGCGATGGTTCTGTTGCCGCCCGCCTGAATGCAGTCGCCTGCAGTTCACGCTGGCGCGCCGGCTAGCCATCACGGCAACCATGGAGCAACCGCCAGTGACAGAGGCTCGTCACACCAGCCACAGCGGCCGTTGAACTGCGCTGGATGGTGTCACCCAGGGCAACGGCCGACCAACCAGCGTCTCGGGCCGCTTCAAGTTCCCCGGCAGTCCATCCACCTTCAGGTCCGATCGCCAGCCAAACTCGGCCGATGTCAACAGGCTTTGCGGCCAGCAACGTCTGCAGATGAGGGATTCCCCGATCGCGTGTGACGGCGATCAGGCGGAGATCGTTGACAGCGGGACCACCCCACCAGTCGGACGAAGCACACAGTGCGCACAACTCAGGACGCCAGAGTCGCTCGCACTGCTCAACGGCCTCCCGAACAATGCTCTCCCAGCGATCGGGTCGGTACTCCGCCTGGGCAACCGAGCGTTCAGCCTGAATGAACTGGAGCCGGTCGACACCGAGTTCACAAGCCATGCGAGCAACGTCATCCATCCCTCGGCGAATCAGAGCAATGGCCAGTCCCAGCTGGGGACGCGGCGCTGGAATCCGCTGAATGGGCCTTGAGAACTCCGTGGTCAATTCAAGCTGGGATCCACTGACAACGCACGCGCTCCAGAGCCGGCCACAGCCGTCGACCACATCAACCTCTGCTCCAGCCCTCAGACGCAGAACCTTGCGTAGATAACGGACTTCATGGTCCTCCAGCTCAAAACGGCGGCGTGCCCTCGCCGACTGCAACCGGCTGGAATCGATCAGCAGGCGACGTCGTTCCGCCACGCGAGCCCTTAGCCCATCCCCGGAAAAACACTGTCGGGATGATCCTCGACCGGCCAGTCGTCGTTCGCACCCCCAATCAGCAGTTCCTCGAGTTGAACCAGGTCTGAATCCAGCTGACGCAAGGCATTGATCAGAACATCCAGGGCCACCCCGTCACTGGTGCCCAGATCAACCCAGCACCGTGCCCACTCCTGCTGGTACTCAAGCTGCCCCATGTTGTGCATCAGAGCGGGCATCACCGATGTGGCTTCCTCGTTGTCGTAGCTCATCCAACTGAGCTGATCGCCTTCGTCATGCACTTGGAGGTTTTCGGCGTTGAACCCTCCGAGCCGACCCAGCACATACCAGCTGTCGAAGATGCCGTCGACATAGTTGCGTTCACCCTGACTGGGAACCTCACTGAAGCGCAACCAAATCCAGCAATTGAAGGGATCAACCTCCCGAAAGCGAACCTGCATGACCCACCGCTGAGATGGTCATCATCGCCGGCGATGGGACGATCGACCATGCTGGGTGTCCATGGCCGCCCGCCAGCGGGCAATCGATCTGGATGCTGGAACTGACTGACATCCGCTACAGACCCGCAACCGCTGACCAGATGGTGCTGAACAGCATTCAGCTGACCGCCAGAAGCGGACGTCCCGTTCTCATTTCCGGTGACAGCGGCAGTGGCAAGACCAGCCTGTTGGAAGTGATCAGTGGGATGGCGGGAGCGCATTCAGGCAGCATCCGCTGGCAGGGGAAACCCGTCAATCAGCGCCAGCGACGCTGGCTCTGCGGAGTGGTCTTTCAGTTCCCCGAACGTCATTTCCTCGGCTTGAGCGTCAACCAGGAGCTCAAGCTTGGTCACCGGCGGCTGAGCAGTGCGGAACAGCTGGCTGCACTGAACCAGGTGGGGCTGAAGAACGTGGATGGTCGGCAGTCTCCAGAACGGCTGAGCGGTGGTCAGCAACGACGGCTGGCACTGGCGGTGCAATTGCTGCGCAAACCGGATGTGCTGCTGCTTGATGAGCCCACAGCAGGCCTCGACTGGTCCGTGCGCACAGAGGTGCTCGAGCTCCTTGACTGCCTCAGCAAGGATCGACTGCTGATCGTGGTGACCCACGAGCCAGAGTTGTTTCAGGGCTGGAGCTGTACGCGGCTGCGGCTGAGCAACGGCTGTCTGCACGCTCTGTCACCATGACGCCTTGATTGCTGAAGAGCCATGGCTGATCGCCTCGTCCGGGCTACCGCAGCTGGCGGGGGAATCAGGCTGGTGGCAGTGACCACCAGCGACACAACACGCACGGCTCGCACCCGCCATGCGCTCTCCTACCTGACCACCGTGATGCTCGGGAGGGCGATGAGTGCAGGTCTGCTTCTTGCCAGTTCCATGAAGGTGCGTCACGGGCGCGTGAATCTGCGGTTTGGCTCGGATGGACCGATCAAGGGGCTGACGGTGGATGCAGGTCGTGATGGTCATGTGCGCGGCTATGTCGGCAATCCATCCCTGGAGCTCGACCCCATCTACAGCGCCGACGGCCAGGCAAGATTCGATTTCACATCCGCAGCGGGCACGGGCTATCTGCACGTGGTCCGCGACGATGGCAAAGGCGAACCGTTCAGCAGCACGGTGGAGCTGGTGAGTGGCGGCATCGGCGAAGACGTCGCGTCCTACCTGCTCCACTCCGAACAAACACCATCGGCGGTCTTCGTCGGAGAAACCATCAACAGCAAGGGGCTGCAGAGCAGTGGAGGGCTGCTGGTGCAGGTTCTGCCGAAAGCTGCGGAGGAACCTGCACTTGTGGCATTGCTGGAGGAACGCTGCCGTGAAATCGATGATTTCAGCAGGCAATTGCATGACTGCGGTGACCATCCGGAGCACTTGCTCCGGCAGGTCTTCCCTGATCTCGACCCCCAACCCATCCCCGACAGTGAGTCGATGCAACCGGTGCGGTTTCACTGCCCCTGCAGCCGTGAGCGAAGCCTTGGAGCATTGACGCTGCTCGGACCTGAGGAATTGCGCTCCATGCTCAAGGAGGACAAGGGTGCCGAACTCACTTGCCATTTCTGCAGTGAGATTTATCAGATCAATGAGGAGGAACTCAGCGAACTGATTGATGGACTGGCCTCCTAAGCCAGAAGCAGCGCACCGGCCAACAGAAGAATGAGTGCAGGCAGGGCCTGCCACTGCTCGACGACCACCGGAACTGCCGACTGGGCAGCGAGCCCACTGAGAACAGCCCCGAGAACAAGGCCAAGAATGAGAAGAACGAGGGTCCACCCGAGGGAACTCAGCGTTCCACGACCCCGCTTCACCTGACTGATGAACACACCGATGGTGGAGAGCGCAAGAAGCAGATCAATGCTCTGCGGCGCAAAAACCAAAAGCAGGAGCGCAAGCACTCCTGCGGCAGATCGCACCATCAGCCCCTGACCCTCAACAAGCTGCAGGCTGGGCAGCATTCCAGAACCCTGAAGAGAAGGGGATGGCAGCGACAGGCTGCGAAGACGGGTGAGCAGCGCAGCAGGGCCCGTGCTGCCCGCCGGTGCAGCGCCGCTTCCCCCCTGCTGACGTTCCAACTGCGATGCCGTGGCAGCAGCAGAACTCACGCGACCGGATTGCCGATCACGCAGACGGTCCATCAGCACTGCGTCATAAGCCGCCTCAACCCTTGCCCGGGCGACAGCATCGTCGCCGCAGGAGGCAACAACGCGATCCCTGGCACTTTGAACGTCATCAAAGCTCGCCCCCTGGCTGACACCAAGCAGGGCATAGGGGTCTTTGGGATCCGAATCCGGACCGGGATTCAGCCCTGCTGCCATCGATGCACCGAAATCTGTCTAGAGCGTATCGACAGACTGGCCAAAACGAACATCCTGCCAACGATCAGATGCGAGTCAAAACAGTGGCGGACCATGCCGAAACCCCTGCTGACGTTCAAATCGACTGCGGCAACGAGGCACATCCGCGCTGAGAAGAACCTGCCTGTGCTTGATCAGAGGCATCTGGGGGGGAAGGTGATATCCCTCTAGGACTTCAACGTGATCGCAATGATCACGGAAGCAGACGTAATCGGTGCCCCCGTCCTCACAGGGACGGAGCAGCCAGAGCGTGTCCATGTCAGACCGCTAGATGGAGCGACAGTCTGGCGATCGAACGTCACTTCCGTGAGCAGCGATCAGCCTGTGCTGATTCCATGAAGGACGGGATCAAGCCATGAACGCGCTGGATTGATGAGACCCCCAAGATCATTGATTGCGACAGCACCTGATGACCCGACGACAAACCATTCATGCCGGCAGCGTGGGGGGAGAGTGGCGTGATGGGAGCGAATCAGCGGATCACGAAACAGACATGAATCCGCACTGAGGAGCTTCAATATTTGTCGATGTCCTTCTGCGTCGCATCTCTGCAGTTTTCATCCAACAAACCAACAATCGTCTTCGGAGACGCGTCCTCAAAGTAGTAGGCCTCCCACTCAGCCTCATAGATATCGGATCCTGGCTCGTAGCCCAGACGCTCCAGGGCTGAATCCGCGTGCTTGTACGTCAGCCCCTTTTTGATCGCATTTGCCCTCAGGTCCTTGCTGTTGTAGAGCGACGCTGAACCCCAGCACCACTGCGCCATATGAACCGCTTCATGGTGAAGCGCCTGTTCAACCAACGTCAGACCCTGCGCAGATTTGGGACAAATGATGACATAGGGAGTCGGCCCCCAATTGGTGAACATTGCATAATTCTCACTCTTACATTGATCTTTGATGATCACCTTTCCGCGATATCGCCTAACCGCCTGAACAACTGGATGAGACTCCAGCACCCCTCGAACCGCGGACACTTCAAGCGCTGAAGCAGATGGCAGCGCCGCAAAAAAAGCGACAAGAAGAATCAAACGCCTCATTTGAGATCTTGACCTCGGTCAGCGGTGGTCATTCGAAGATTAATCAAAAATAAGACTCACAGCAAGACAGACACAGGACCGTTCGTCCTCCGTCGCACAGCACAGCCGGCATGGAAACCCGATCAATGTGTCCTGTGCATGAGACAGTCAACACAACAGACTCCACGCAGCGTCGAGAGCACCGACACGCACTTCTGTGACACAGCATCGGCAGGCAGGCTGATCGACAGCAGGCTTTCCAGCATCCGACCAGTCAGCATGATCAGGCTGCCGCCTGAATGAGCGTTCACTGGCTCGCAGCAGGTCGGCACAACATGCCAAAGCCTCCGTCAATGCTTCCTCAGAAAAAAACAGCCGATCGGTTGCGGGATGCCGAGGAGTCACATCACAGACTCCTCAATCCACCAAGGTTCCACATCCCAGTTCGGCGACAAACGATCTGAACCGGCAAAGACCAATCCTTCAAGCGTCGCGACATGGAGACCCCCGTCGATTGACCAGACTCAACATGCCGCAAATGGAGAACCCGGGGATATCGGCAAGGCTGATGAAAGCAACATTCAGCGATTCTCTGACGAAACTCCCCACAAGCAGAGACAACCAGCATCTGTCTGACGTCCTTGACAGATGGGCATGACAACCAGCCTGCTTCTGTACGAGAGCATCGTATGAGCAGATCTGTTGTCATGATCCTCCCCAGGCCACCTCGGCCCAATTCAGGAGTCCGTCGCGTTCTGTGCAATCACTGGAGAAACCAGAAACGACAACCCCAGGGAGATACGGTTGATCGATGTCGTCATTCAGTCCTCGAAGAGCTGTGGCAGACCTGAAAAAAAAATCGGCTGCAGAAAACCTGATTGTTCGGTTGACGAACTGATGCATGTGGTGCATAAATGTAATCAGACAGGAACTATCAATGCTTACTGGATCTGATCTACTCGCCAAGGTCAAGGAACTTGGTGATGTCTCAAAGACTGACCTGGCGACCGCCTGTGGTTACGTCACTGACAAAAAAGACGGCGGGCAACGCGTGAACTTCACAGCCTTTTATGAGGCTCTGCTGAGCGCAAAAGGAGTCGAACTGGGTGGCGGCTCTGCCGGAATTGGCAAGGGTGGACGCAAGCTGAGTTACACCGCCAAGGTGCAAGGCAATGGAAACCTCCTTGTCGGCAAGGCCTACACAGCCATGCTTGACCTCAATCCCGGAGATGAGTTTGAAATCAAGCTTGGCCGCAAAGCCATTCGTTTGATTCCCGTCGGCAGCGCCGACGATGAGGGAGAGGAGTGAGCCTCAAGAGCTCCAAACTCTCCTGACATCTGAATCGACAGATCGAAGCCCCATTTCATCCGAAATGGGGCTTTTGATTGCAAGGGAGGATTTGCTGGTCCGCCCCTGCTCAGGCAGGAGATCCGTGAATCGCTGAAGCATCAAAGGCTGATCGGCTCGACACCACTGACCACAGGGGCAACAGCATTCAGCTCGAGGTCTGGATGTTCCTCATTGAGCTGATTGAGGTTCCAATCATTCTTGAAGAGCAACACCGGTCGATTCCATGCATCCCTCACGGTCTTGCAGTTGAAAATCCGTCCAACTTTCTCAAGAGACGACCAGCCTCCCGTCACCCATCGGGCCACTTGATAGCCGAGGGGCTCCAATCGCGTTTCAACACCGTATTCATTCTGCAGGCGATGCTGAACCACCTCGAGTTGCAGCTGGCCGACCGCAGCCAGGATGGGATCCCTCTTGCTGTCGTCAGTGTCATACAGGATCTGAACAGCGCCCTCCTCCCGCAACTCATTAACCCCCTTGCGGAAATTCTTGAACGCAGAGGGATTGGGATTGCGCAGCCAACTGAAGATCTCCGGACTGAAGCAGGGGATCCCCTCGTACTCCACCTTGCTGCCTGTGTAGAGCGTGTCGCCGATTGAAAACATCCCTGGATTATTCAGGCCGATCACATCACCGGGAAATGCATCCTCCACAACTGCCCGATCCTGGCCGAACAGTTTCTGAGGTCGGGACAGTCGAATCGATTTACCGGTGCGCGCCAGACGCACGGTCATGTCCTTTTCGAAGCGACCACTGCACACACGCACAAACGCAACACGGTCACGATGTCGAGGATCCATGTTTGCCTGCAGTTTGAAAACAAAACCACTGAAGTCGGATCGAAGAGGATCAACAGGACCGTCGTGGCCGATGCGGGCGACGGGCTTCTGGGCCATCTCCAGAAATGCCTTCAGGAAGGGATGCACGCCGAAATTCGTCATCGCTGAGCCGAAGAACACAGGTGTCAGCTCACCGGCATGCACCAACTCCAGATCCAGCTCAGCGCCGGCGGCCTCCAGCAGCTCCAGTTCCTCGACCGCCTGTTCAAGGAGCTCCGACTCGACGAGATCGCTGAGCTCGGGATCATTCAGAGCGAGATGCCGTTCCTCCGACTGGCGTCCCCGTGCGGCACGGGTGAAGAGGATGACTTCACGGCTTCGACGGTCGATCACTCCACGGAATTGTTCACCACTCCCGATCGGCCAGTTCACAGCCCACGGGGTCAGTTCCAGCTCGGATTCAATTTCATCGAGCAGCGACAAGGGGTCGCGCCCTGGACGATCCATCTTGTTGATGAAGGTGAAGATGGGGATCTGGCGCATGCGACAGACCTCGAAAAGCTTTCGGGTCTGCGGCTCGAGCCCTTTGGCGGCATCCTCCAGCATCACTGCGTTATCAGCGGCAGCAAGCGTCCGATAGGTGTCTTCGGAAAAGTCCTGGTGACCGGGAGTATCCAGAAGATTGATGGTGTTGCCGGTGTAATCGAACTGCAGCACCGTTGACGTAATGGAGATGCCCCGTTGCTTCTCCAGCTCCATCCAGTCGGACGTTACTTTTCGCTGCTCGCCACGCGCTTTCACAGCTCCGGCCTGCTGGATGGCGCCTCCGTAGAGGAGCAACTTTTCGGTGAGTGTCGTCTTGCCGGCGTCCGGGTGGGAAATGATGGCGAAGTTGCGGCGGCGGGCCACCGCATCAAGCAGCTCACGATCGTCTTGAAGGGCTGAATCCGTGCTCATGGGCTGCGCTGATCAGCACCAGCCTGACAGCCCGTGATCCATCCACTCACTTCCAGGTAGCGATCCTCGACAGCCACCACCTGAAGATCTTCCAGACCCGAGAGGCTGAGCTGCGTCTTCACCTCCTCAGGCGTGAATGATGCATACAACGAGGCCCTGTAATCCCGTTGCAGCACTGCTGGAGCATCGGCGACATGCGTCCCGCAGAGCACCTCAAGGGCCTCTTCGCTGCAGGGTCGGCGCAAGTCGCGATGCAGCACCAGACATCGAGCGGATGCCAGCGGCCTCAGTGACATCCACAGCTGCTGAGGATCATGAAGATGGTGGAGAAGACTGTTGCTCACAATCAACTCGGCCGGTTGATCGATCTGATGCACCGGCAACACCGCTTCGCTGTAGCGGAGGCGCTCAGCTGACAGACCGGCCTGGCGACGACGCCTGTCTGCAACCGCCAGCATGCGCTTGGCAGCGTCCAGACCAAGCACTGAGCAGGCAGGCCAGCGCTCAGCGAGACGCATACTGATGTTTCCCGGCCCACAGCCAAGATCGACCAGGCGTGCACGATCGGCGAATGACACACCAGCCGAGTGGAGCAGGGCATCGACACGTTCCACCACCGCCTGATCGCTGCCGCTGAAATCCGCCGCTGCATAGGCCTCCACCTGCAGCGGATCGTTCATCACTTCAGGTTCAGGTACGCGCAGAATCATCGATTCAAATCACTGGAATGCAGCTCCAGGGTCTGAGTCGGGAACGGAATGGCAATGCCGTTTTCAGCCAGGATCTCAAGGATCCTGCGATTCAGTCGATGCACACTGTCCTCGAAATCGTCATGCACGGAATGGCTTGACCGTATTTCCAGCTCATGGTCATAGCTGAAGGTGGAGATGCGCACGAGCCGGCAGGCATCAAAACTCAACTGAGGATCCTCCGCCACCACGGTTCTCATCAGATCGGGAATGCGCTGCAACTGCTCAGGGGTCGTGCTGTAGGCCACACCCACCACAACCTCGCTGAGCGAAACGCGTTCCAGCAACTCCTCCAGGGCCACCAGCAGGGTTTCGCGGACTTCAAGGAATGCTTCCCAGCCATGCAGTTCGACCATCACGAACACAATGAGCTGATTGGTGCCGTCATCCAGGGATTCGAGGCTGACGACCGGCTCATGCAGGATCACCGACTTCCCTGCAATCACAGGATTGGCCAACATCCTCCTGGCTTGACGCATCAACTCCTCAAGCTGAAAGGGTGAGAGCGACTCCTGAATCGGCAGGCGCAATTCAAGCCCCTGCATGGGTTGAAGATCCCGGCTGGTGCCACGCCTGGAGTAATTGACAATCGTCGCCTCATCAGCGATCGAGTTGGGAATCGTCACGCGACTTTCCAAGGTCTGCAACTCCATGGAGCGCAGGCCGATCTTGGTCACAAATCCCAGTTTTCCTCCTACTTCACAGAACTCACCCACCCGCAGGGGACGATCCGTCTGAATCGAGAGACCTGCGAAGAGATTGCCCAGCAATTTTGAAGCGCCGAGGCCGATGGCAAGACCAGGCACCGCTGAAAAGGCAAGCACCGTGCTGGAGGGGAGGCCGAGCAGCAGCAGCAGCCGGTAGATCAGCACCACCGAAACCAACACGCCCACGGCCCGACTGATGGGCATGACCAGACTCGTGATCCGACGCAGCTGAATCGGAGACTCACCACCACGGATCCGTGCAAGGAATTCAGAGATGCTGCGACCGAGGGCTTCAAACAGAAAGAAGACAAGGACACTGGCTGAGAAGTACCAGATCACATAGAAGGAATAGATCGCCACCACCAGCGGAAGACCAGTGAAATTGATGATGTTGTCAATCAACTGTTCGGTCACATAGGTGAGCGGCAGCGCGGGAAACACAATCACCACCCGTTTCCAGGCCAGCGAATCGAGTTGAAAAACCCATTGATCGTTGTCAGAGCGTCTGGGCGCGCCGCTGTAGGTGGCGAACAACATCCGGAGCAGGCGCAGATAGATCAGGCTGTAAAGACCAATCAAGAGTGCTGCGCAGAACACCTGGAACAGGGTCTGATCACCGATGGGCCACTCAAACAACGCCCGCCAGCTCGCAGGCAGTGCGAGATACCAGTCGGGAGGAACCAGATAGCCCGGCGTGTAGATGAAATCGGAATAAAAACGTGGCGTCGCGAAAGGCTGCTGAATCTCAGGGATGGCTCTGATCTCGTCATACATCGAGCGAATCGATGAGACGGTTGCAGCCGAGAAAACAAAGCTTTCGTTTTCTGGGTCGCCGTCAAGGTCCGACGTCAGCGTGATCGCCGTCCCTGGAATGCGCCATGAATTCGTTGGTGCAGACCGTCGGTCATTGCGTTGCTTCATGCCTGCCACATCAGGCACGTCAATCATCTGACGACTGTGGGTCAGCACATAGTCAAGAACATGCTTCAGCTGAATTGCCGCTTCATCAGCCATGTCCTCGCGGACACTTTTCGGAATTGAGCTGGCATCCAGTGCTTGAACCGCGAGCCCGAACAACAGATTGGTGTCATCGATCTTTTCCCGCCGCATGGCCGCCATGCCTCCGGACTTCAGGCCCAGGCGATCCGCGCGATGTCCCACATCAGCCATCACGGCGTAGAAATTCATCAGGGTGGTTCGAGGACTGTCACCCACGACCTGATCAAGAACAACATCGTTCCAGGTCTTAGAAGCCTGAAGCAGCTGTGGATAAAAGGGCTGATCCTGGATTGGGATCAACCCGGTCGATCGACGCGCCTCGACGTCTGATGCAGTGGTTGCTGATGCATCCAGAACCGCCGGGCCAGCGCTCAGCCCCAGCGAGATCAGAAGCACGCATACAAAACGCAGCGGTCGATTGAACAGCCCCCTCATCAGGCGCTGAGTTGGAGGCATGTGCTTGCCGAGGGCGGCTGTTCGGAATGGTGGCAGCGCCTCGGACGCTTGACCATCGACACTGCTGATAGTGGTATCAACCACTTGCTACCCCCATTGCTGGCGTTAGTGTGCCTTCACTGACCCGTCTGACACCGTGACCCTGTCTCCAAGCCGCAGCGGCACCCAGGACACTGCACAAACCGTGTCCAGCAATGGTGATTTCCCTGCCACTGCACCAGCTGCCAACCCTGTCTTCTACCGGACGTACAGCCGCAGGAGCACTGGCGGACGCGAAAGTTGGAGCGAGGTCGGATCGCGCAACCTCAGTGGTCTTCAGAAGCTCGGGAAGCTGACCGATGAAGAGGTGTCACTGCTGGCGCGGATGCAGGCCGAGAAGAAAGCACTGCCTTCAGGACGCTGGCTTTGGATCGGCGGCACACCCTGGATTGAACGCCAGGAGAATTTCTCCGGCTCCTACAACTGCACATCCACCAATCTGATCGACTGGGAAGCCTTCGGTCTGATGATGGACCTGGCGATGATGGGCTGTGGGACAGGCGCCATCATCGAGCCACACCTGATCGATCAGCTGCCGGTGGTCACCAATCCGATCGAGGTGGTCAAGGTCACGGACATCGGCGTGACTCCAGCCGGAGAACGTCAGGAGACAACCACCCACAGCATCAACGGCGACACGGTGTCGATCCGCGTGGGTGACACCCGTCGTGGCTGGGTTGACAGCTACCAGTTGATGCTGATGCTCAGCAGCGATGAGCGCTTCGCAGGTCGCACCGTCAAGGTGGAGGTGGACCTCTCCGACGTCAGGCCTGTGGGCGAGACCCTCAAGGGGTTCGGAGGCATGGCCAATCCCGTGAAACTGAAGGATCTCTACGGACGTGTCGCCCGCCTTCTGGGCAAGGCCGTTGGTCGCAGACTCACCTCCGTTGAGTGCTGCCTGCTGATCGATGAGGCTGCGGTCACGATCGTCGCCGGCAACATCCGCAGAAGCGCGGGGATGCGTCAGTTCGCCTCCAATGACACCAGCGCCTCCGGCGCCAAGGACAATCTCTGGCAGCAGGATGCCGAGGGCAACTGGCGCATCGATCCGGAGCGTGATGCTCTGCGCATGGCCAATCACACTCGCGTGTACCACACCCGCCCGAGCCGCGAGGTCCTGCTGGAGGCGGTGACGCGTCAGTTCCACAGCGGAGAGGGCGCCATCCAGTTCGCGCCTGAGGCGATCGCCCGTTCCAATGCCGATCTGCTCTCCACCCCTGAACTGCGTCGCGAATTCATCGACATCTACTGCGATCAGGGCAAGCAGGAAGCCGGCCGCTGGCTGAACCTGAATCACGGCCCGATCGCTGATGACGAACTGGAGCACCGACTCGGACGCTACGGCCTCAATCCCTGCGGTGAAATCCTCGGCGCAGATTTCCACTGCAACCTTGCGGAAGTGCATCTCAACCAGATCGACCCAAGCGACGACGAAGGTCAGCGTGATGCCTTCAGAGCCGGTGCTCTCTCCGTTGCATGCCTGCTGAACCATCAGTTCGAAGTGGAGCGCTATCGCCAGAGCCGTGACTGGGATCCGATCGTTGGCGTGAGCTTCACAGGCCTATTCGACTTCTTTGTGCACGCCTTCGGAACACCCTGGCTGCAATGGTGGGAAGCAGGAAGGCCCGACACCGAGGAAGGTCGCGACTTCAAGCGTCAGGAAGCGGACTACCTGAGCCGCTGGAAGTCAACGGTCAATGAGGCTGTCTGGGAGTACTGCGACCGCCAGGGACTGCGACGTCCGAATCGCTGCACCACGGTGCAGCCGGCTGGCACCAAGAGTCTGCTCACCGGCGCGGCTCCTGGCTGGCACCCACCCAAGGCGCAGCGGTTCATCCGCCGCATCACCTTCGGAAAGAACGATCCGGTGGCGATGGCCTGCATGGACTACGGCTACACCGTGGTGCCGTCACAGTCGGACAAGGACGAGCAGGGGCGTCTGCTCGATGATCCCTTTGATCCTCGCTGCACCGAATGGCTGGTGGAGATTCCCACAGAAGTGAGCTGGGCCAACCTGCCCGGAGCCGATGCGGTGGACATCAACGCCTTCTCAGCCATGGCCCAGTTTGATTTCTACATGCAGGTGCAGACCCACTACACGGCTCACAACACATCGGCA
>Ga0160422_10001882_pt1 | contig 13086 bp, 9 predicted proteins | sample Fk160mmetaG_FD_108192 | JGI IMG/M metagenome (GOLD analysis project Ga0160422, IMG submission 108192) | Marine microbial communities from the Central Pacific Ocean - Fk160115 60m metaG | ecosystem: Environmental > Aquatic > Marine > Oceanic > Photic zone | place: The Central Pacific Ocean...
GCTGTAATATTCACCACTCTTGACATTCCATGACTGATTGTAATCGGAATCAGCCTGCAATATCTGAGGCGTCTGCGCTAGGTTGCTCGTCAGGTTTTCTGATATATTCATGTCATGAGATGGCAAATACCCCGCAGTAAGCAGCAGGATGAGGGCTAACGCCACCACTCTAAGACCACCCTGCATGACTGTGCGTCAGTATTGTCATGTTTGAAGTTAGGGTTTAGAAGGAATTATTCTTGTACGAATAGTGATAGCATCAACTATGGCGAATGAGTTGGGCAGAACGGTGACTCATCGCTACCTGTATGCTAGAAGTTGGTCACTTGGGGACAGGAAATCACCGCTGGCGTCAACACCATGCTTAATCACTCTACGCGGTGATGTCAAAATGGAGAAAACGCTTGCACCGTTCACTGCTATCACCGACGATGAGATTCCACAAACCCTAACAATCAAGGCGAATTTACCTCTCTCACCGCCGAATTTTGCTGAGGATTCGCCTTGTTTCGAGTCGAAAGTGGGTCATGTTTTACCACCATCCTTAGACGAGGCTGATGCAGGTGAATCCGCAGGATATGGTGGCCTGCTTCCAATATCATGGCAGCGGTTGAACCATGACCAAAGCCTAACCAATTTAGAAATTAATCCAAGTATTATTGCTTTAGTTGATGCTGTACAACTAGCTGGTCAGCAAAGGAAATTGGTTGATGCTTTGGTCGCAATCAAACATCAATTTCCTGGTGCGTTAATTTGGACTCCGGGACTTGGTGGACCAGATAACGTTGCAGTTTTGACATGGTTTGGTGTTGATATATTCGACCTTGCTCGGTCTCGGCAATGTTCTGCTGCTGATATCTTGTTAACCGGTTCAGGACCACGCGAAAAGGTAGGTTCTGACTCACTGGAGAACACGGATATGGAGTCACAATTACTACATTGGAAACTTGCAATGAATGAAGTGAAGTCAGCTCTTGCAAGTGGTTCATTACGCTCACTAGTTGAGCAACAGTCATTGAACAGTCCAAAATTGGTCGAGCACTTAAGATATCACGATCAAGTTGTAAGAATGAAACAGGGAGTTGGAATTTCCCACGTACCCAAAGGCCACTCCTTGCATTGCAATTCTTCTGAATCACTGGCTAATCCCATAGTTACGCACTGGGTCGATTATATCTCAAATCAATACATAGCCCCGGATGGACTTGACAAAGTTTTGGTATTACTACCATGTTCAGCCAAGAAACCATACCGAATGTCTAAATCACACAGGAAATTTCTCGATGCTATCAACAATACTAGTTTCCACGAGGTCATGGTTACCTCACCTCTTGGTCTTGTCCCGCGCGATTTGGAAGAGACTTGGCCGGCATCACATTATGATATTCCAGTAACTGGCACATGGAGTGCTGACGAAATTGCTAGAACAGACTTAATGCTCAGGTCGTTGATAGACCGTCATCAATATCATACAGTAATTAACCATTCATCGATGAAGTTCGAACTAAAGGGTGTTGATTATTATGAGACCAGCCAAAATCTCCCGCCTACTTCCCGGGACGCCTTGGCCAGTCTGCGTGAAATCACTTCATTGGTTTCAGCGAAGCATGATTACAGGAATCGTAAACACCACAAAATTCTACTAGATAATTTCCACAGTGTTGCTCGTTACAAAATGAACAATGATAATTGGTTGGCTGATGTGAAAATTAGGGGTAAGCCACCCTTCTGGCGGTTAGAACAAAATGGCAAACAAATAGCCTTGTGGTCAAATGACCGTCGGGGTTTCTCCTTGTCTAAATCGTCTATACACCCGATTGCAGAAAACTCCTCACTAAAGTTGATCTCAATTAAACCAGAGATATCATGGAAGGGTGATATCTTTGCTAGTATAGTTGAGGAATTTGATAAGTCGATTCTATCCGGTGACGATTTGTTAGTTATGCAAAATTCCGCACCGATTGGACTGGCTAGAGCCACAGCATCAGGTTGGGAATGGCCGGCAACGCCCGGGATGGTAGCAAAAGGTCACCAGCGCCTGTAGCCATCGTATTTCACATGCTACACATGCGGAGTGGTTAATAATGAGAGGCAAGTCGGAAGGATGCTTGAGTGATTGGTATGGCACGAATGTATAAGTCTAGAAGAGGCAAAAGCGGCTCATCAAAGCCTTATGTTACTGAGGCTCCTGAGTGGTCCAATACCGATGTCGAGGAAGTAACAAAACTCATTGTTGAACTTGGTAAATCCGGTCATTCCACCGCTGAAATCGGTACAATAATGCGAGATCAGCACGCAGTTCCCAACGTCAAATTAGTGACTGGCAAAAGAATCGGTGCAATACTAGCCGAACATGACATTGGTGGTACTTATCCAGAGGACATGATGAATTTGATGCGACAAGCAGTCCGAATTATTGAGCACCTGGGCAGTGGCAACAACAAAGACATTCATAACAAGCGCTCGCTAGAAATTACTGAAGCGAAACTCAGAAAACTGGCAAGTTATTACATCGCAGAAGGCAAATTGCCCGCAGACTGGCGATATAAGAGAGATGAGCTAAGACTAATGGTCGAGTGATTGATATACCACACAGCAAGTAATTTCTTTGCGGGTTGTTTGGTTGTTATGCAGAACATTGTAGAAACTGAGTTATTTCGCGACGTTAAACCTCGAATTAACGCCATAGTTGATAAAATAACCAGTGTCGATAATGTTGCTATATTTGCCACAGCTGATTTAGAAGGAATTGTTTCTTTGGCATTTTTGGAATCCGCCATGATGGATGCCAAAATACCATACAGCCGCAAAATATTACCATCGATTCTAAACCAATCAAAAGGTGAGGGATATAACTACTCGTCAAGCGCTACGACAGTAATTAGCATAGAGCAATATGAGGATACTTGGAAGGTTGATGAGATTGATGACCACGGCCGCTGTCGAATTCTACCGTTAGCGGTTTCTGTCAGTCATCCTAACTCTGTCAAACAACATAATGGGGCTTTGGATGTTGTCATTCAATCTGCTGCAATTGCCTCGCTAATCTCGCCAAATGGTGTCAGAGTCAGACGACTGCGTCCATTGGCCGGGTTTGGACAGTGGTTACGTGAATCGCTGGATAACTCCTATGACCCAGTCTATACCAAAATTCGTGATCGCCTACAAAGTGAAGGTAGCATCAGCATAGTTCCAATCCCAGAGGTTGCTAACCCAAATACCGATATGATTCCAAATTTTCCAAATAATATGCTACGACGCTTGGCAAAAAAATGGCCAAAAATGGATCATGAGCAGCGTCGACAAGCAATGAGTGAGTTGGCATTACCTGTGCTTCTTAATCCAAAAATTTCCACACCAAGGTTGGAAGAATTGTTATGGTTCAGAATTATTGTTGGAGAAGGGATGCAGGATTTGCACAGCCAGATTCACACTGCAATGACCTGTTGGCCATTGGACGAAAGCGAGAAAAAATCCCATGCAGCTGATATACTGAAGCGGCTAATTTCAACTGGTGGCTTCGAATAAACACATACGATGAATTCAAACAATAGTAGTATGTCGGGGGTATATGGCCATCGAGCGACTACTTACCGGTAGCATCAAAGACCAAATCAAGGATTTAATGTCAACAGAGGACCTTGTTATTGAAGCATTTAGGGACCTAGTAAAAGATGAGTTAAAGTCTCATATACGCAACAAGGTCGAGGCAGACCCCGAATTGAAAGCCGAGATTAAAGAAGCGGTTTCGTATTATTTCCAATCCAAAGCACGTTCAATTTATGCCGAGTTGAAGGCAACAAGAGCCGCTACCCGATTGGGTTTACGACTATTGCCCGAGGATTTGCAAGGTGAGGTCGGTGAAGCCCTTGTATCGCTATTTGAGAAAGAGCTCGGAACCCTTCTGGAAAAAGCCTTGTGAGATTATTTCAGCACTACTAAACTGGCTGGATTGGCTCACACTCAATAGAGTAAATTATGAGTCATGAGTTATTGGTTGTGACGTGTTGGCCACTAGACCGGGACGGGTAGTTCATCTCGTACTAATTTTTATGATGCTGTCAATACCGGTTTCCAGCGGCGTAATTAGTTCGTCTGAAGCACAATCAGCCGTCGTTTGTTGTGACGATGCGCACGATGTTGAGCTGTATCTAATTGGTGGCTCAACAGGCGAACTTACACCGTTTTCACAGTTGCTTACTGACGAGGCGAACAATGCGGTGATCGCCAATTCAATAACCTCACAAGAGACCGTTGGAGTTTGGAGTTTTGGTCGAGTTTGGCCAGGGTCTATTCCTGAATCTACTTGGAACCTAGTAATTAATTACCGTGTAAGCGACGCAGGCGGCGCCCAAATTAATGCCACAGCAAGCGTCAAAATCGGTTCTCAAGTATTTACTGACTCAACAAATTTAGACTCGTCAGTCCTTGCTCAAGGGGAAGGCACAATCGAGTTTGCAATACCAATAGAGGAAATGTCAGTATCGGCGTCGAGTGAAATAGAATTGGAACTCAGTGCTCGTTCAGTTGTTTTTAGTGTGCCAGGGGGAGATGCGAAACTAGAATTCCTTTGGGGTTCGGAGGAGTTTGACTCTAGTATGTCAGCAAATATTCCGTTAATGGAATTATCAATCGATGAGCCGATAATCGAGGGTGGAGACATATATCTCTCAGCAGTAATCGACTCTCCGTTTGGTTTAGATGCTCTTGCTTACTCTGATTCAATAGAAATGTTTGTTGATGGTTTGAAGGTTGATGGTGACCCAATAGAGACCAAGCGAGGTGATTCAATTGTTGTCACTTGGACATGGACCGATGCTGCCAGTGGCACAACTAGTATCCAAGTATCAGTTAGGCTTAATTTACAATCAAATGGTCCGCTTATTCAGGGTTCAACCCAATTTACTATCCAAGTCACAGATACTGGTGGCGGCACTGGAACATTTTACCCAGAGGACGAACCACTTAGAACAAGCGGGTCTGGAAGCCCACTGGCGATAGAGCAACTTATCGACTTGTCAAGTGATGACGGTAATTTGAAAATGGCTAAAACCACGATTATTGACATCGATGGTGAAATGGCATTTTGGATAAGGTGGGGAATGGATCACATAGGCGACACCGATTTATCTACTTCCTCGGTATTATTCGGTTGGGACAAAGGTGGCGTTTCGGATGATAATCGTGAGAGTAGAAATATTGAGAATGTAGAAAAAGAGCAGTTTGAGCGTGAGATGAAAACACGCTACCGTACTTACATGAGCGATATTGGTGGAATGCAATTGCAGAGTAACGAGCTGATTGGTGATTCAGCAGATTTTGACACAATCTCGATTTCTGTTGACTTAATGGGTGAAACCAGAGTTGTCAATCATCCACTGAGCATCACATTTTCAACCCTCCAAACCTTGCAAAGTGGACAGCAATTGGAACTATTGAGAAGTTTTACCAAAACTCAAACCACTCCGATATGGCAAGATTACAGTATTTCGGTCGAGGCCAAGTCCTCGGTGTTAACATCATTTGGTAACTCTGAAATGTTGGAGTCGGATTATCTGTCATTTTCTCACGCGCGGTATCCATGGGGTGAAGTAATCAAAATAGAGGCCTCATCAACCAGTTTAGATGAAGATTTCACCATCATTGTCCAACCTAATGATAATCTTCTGTTCGCTCCAATGCCACTAACTATAATCACTCTAGCAATTGTCTTATTTGGGTTGTTTAGTTCCCTGTCGATGACTAAACATAAGCACCGTAGGTTCCTTAATTTGGAATTGGTATTTGTTCCAATTATAGGTCTAATTTATGTTTTTTCATATCCACCACTATTTGTTTTCGGTGCTTCTGGAGTGGCATCCATGCTGTGGATAATAACAGGATTAATCAGCCCTAGAAGGCAAAAAGCAAGCAAACAGGCTCAACCCGACGTGCAAGTTAACATACCAACGGTTGGTTGCCCATCTTGCGATACCAATATTCCAGTATTAAGTGATGAACGGCCGCTCAGAGTTGCGTGTTCTGGCTGTGGCAAAACCATCAAGATTGTTGGCTAATCACAATTTTAATTTCTTCAGTGATTTAACTAACTTCCTACTAGCTTGGTAATCATTGGGTGAAAAGTAGCCAGTAAAATCGCCATGCTGGTCTATAGCAACGACCGCTTGCGGGGATCTTTCATTAATTTTTTTCAACACATCTTGCAGGCTATCTTCCAGTCTGACCTCCATGAAATCCATTTCCATGTGTTCGGCACAAGTTGCGCTCTTAGTGTCGATGTCTGTGTCAATAGCGAGCAGCATTTGTTTGTATCCTATTACCCCTTTGACCTTGGATTCATCATCAAGAACAACCAAAATACCACCGGGAACCGACAATAGTCTTCTGGCAGCTTCTTGGAGAGAATCACTTAACCCAATAGTCATATGCTCATCATTTAGGTCTAATTCTGCAACAGTCACCACATCTTTGGTCATTGTCATGGCGTAGATGGCGAAAGATTTGATTCTTCCTAATCATGAGTGAAAACTATTGCATTATGGGCAGCAATTATCCCGTAGCCAATTCTTTCTATTTGCACAGGTGTGTTTACTGGTAGTTGGTGTGCCTCGAGTTTCCCTTCTACTGAGCAGACCTCGCCATCAATCACCCGTCGAAGCGATGCATCGATCGATGAGTCTTCTGATGTCCAGTGAATAATTTTTCGTTTATCAGTCCGCTCCCTCGCCAAGAAATGTGCTTGATCACCTTCGATGTTGAAGTCACCAAATTCCTTGAGTCTAAGTTTTTGATGTCCTAAATCCTCTCTCTCGACGAACACTACAGGGTTGCGTAATTCTATTTTTCTCGTGCCCAGATTTGTCGTGTTGGGGTGAGTTGGAATCTCAACAACAGTCTCATTGACACCGACTAGTGTCAAAGCAACAGGGTCTCTAATAAACGCAATTCTTGGTGCATCATCGTCGATAATCTTGATATTGTGTGAGTAAAGTGATGCTAGTGGTACAGCGATATCTTTCTGAGTAACGCCTAATTCAGTCCAGAAGTTTCGCAATGCGCTAGCTTGAATGCCACTACCAGACAGGCTTGCGATAGTCGGTAGTCTTGGGTCTGACCAGCCTTCAAACAAACCAGCCTCGATGTCTTTACGCATCTGCGATGTTGAAAAGCCGCCCCATTCATGTACTTTGACGCGTCCCCAATACATTGTCTCTGGGTAATTCCAGCCGAAATGTTCGTACAGTAGTTTCTGCTTCCGGGTCGAATCCATCAAATCTTTGCCCCTGATAATATGTGTTACACCCTGCAGGTGGTCTTCAACTGCGCTTTGAAAGTCAAGTAATGGCCATACTCGATATTTTGATTGAACAGTCTTACGAGGATGAGGATTAGCCTTCGTATCTTGGATTCTTAAAGCGGGCCAGTCACGTAACGCAGGATTTTTTAGTGTCATATCAGTTCTTACTCTAACAACCGCTTCCCCTGGTTGGAAGGTTCCATTGAGCATCTGTTGCCAAAACTCTAGATTTTCATCTACCGTGTAAATACGACACGGACAGTCGGTCATACCAACACGAAATTCTCTGAATTGCTCTGCACTGCATTTACAGACATATCCGAAGCCATCTTCCAACATTCGTTCGACATGGCTGTAATACTGTTCGATTCTATCACTGGCTATTATTATTCTATGAGGCGCAAATCCTAGCAGCCACTCAGCTTCTTGTTGAATGAGGTCGTATGCTTCTACAAGCGGTGGTTTCACAGTTGTGTCAGTATCGTCGAAACGCAGAATTAATTCACCATCATATTCCTTGGCATACTCACCGTTGATTATGATGCCACGTGCGTGACCAAAAGATAGCGGACCGTTTGGATTTGGTGCAAAGCGTAGCACGACTTTGCCTTTCTCTGCGTTAGCCAATTCGGGGAGTCCCGTTCGTCTTGCCTGTTTCTCCCGCTGCTGTAGCAACTCAGGTGCTTCAGTTTCGAGAATACTTCGCAAATAGTCTAAACCTTGGTCAACTGCTAACTTGTTTGCTAGGGCAACTTTTTTACCGATTATTGGGCTTATGATTTTACCGTGCTGGCGCAAATCCTGACGAATACTCATGACACGTCCAATCACAGATCCCGGCGCTGCCCTTCCTGAGTATTCGATAGCGTTCTGAATTGCCACATGCCAGAGCATATTGTCTGTTTCTGCATCAGGAGTCCAATCCATGTCAAACACACCCGCCTGTCCTCAATACTTCATCAATTAGATGGTCAGAATAAAGTCTTCTGTTTGCCACTAGCAACCAACCTATCTGGCATTTCTGTGGAATTGTTCTCAGACCATATCCGCTTGACTGTAGACCATGACCAACGTAATGCTTCATGTGGGGCATCTCCAATCATTTTTTTTACCGCATTGATTGTAACTTGGTCACTTGGATATCCTGATCCGATAGGAAAGCCAAGTTTTTGCTCAATAGATTTTATTGCCTCATCACGCGCTTGTTTTGCTAAGATACTTGCCATCCCGACAATTGGGTAATTTTCATCAGCTTTGTGATAACTATCGATTCTAGAACCAGGCCATGGCCATAACTCAATTAACTTTGAAACCCGCTTACTAAATCGAAGCGCATCGACATCACATGCGTCGCAAATTATTTTCGAATCTTGTCTTGATACAACTGATAACCGGTTAATTGATTCACCAAATAATTGCGTTTCTAATAGGTTAAGTCCATTTTGCTGCACCGCTAAATCGATTTCAGCAGTTTCACAGTAAACTAATGAATAACTCCAACCTCTAGCAAGACACTGGTCTAGGAACCATTGACGTATTTCTTCCCGTTTATTAGCCGATAAGTCCTTTGAATCTTTCACACCATAATCTGACAAGAGTTTGAGGTCTTTGTCAGGTAGTGCCACACTACATACTACCAATGGACCGATTACCGGTCCACGCCCTGCTTCATCAACACCAATGGTAATCATAGTCATCACAAATCTAAATCATCATCGTCAGGTAGTGGCACAGATTTAGTGTAATCTTTAGGTCCGCCCCGACTACTCAATAAGTTCTGAGGGTCATTTCTGCTAGTCATGCTGGAGGTGGATTCTTTGCTCTGTAATGCGTTATTTTCCACTCTCGGTTCGTTGATGCCTAAGAGATTAATCGTGTCCAACAAATCGTTAGCCGTATTGAGCTTAGCAGTTTTGTCATGTGCATCCAAAACTAATGACGCAGCGTTGCGTAACTGTTCATTCACTGGTTCAGTCGTAGTCTTTCTTCCTGCAGATTTCCTTTTGAAACTATTTTCAAATTCCTCAGCAGATATCGAGGGAGAGTCTATTGTGACATCAGCCGCCGCCTTGCGCTCGAATTTTCTCATCCAATCATCATTTGCCTTCTCAACAGTTGAGTGGTTCAGTCCTACTAATATTCTAGCATCTTGTTTTCTTAAAATACGGTCATTGTATGCCTTTCTGAGAAATAGCAGCGATAACACAACTGAAATTATCACCCATTTCCAAGCAAATATCACAGATATCGTACCATCAAGTATCGCAGAAAAAGTGGTTTGTTCTGTTGCAGATGACTTAGTTTGCCATTGATTGCCGAGATATTCGATACTCGTACTGAAAGAAATTGGTTCGTCTGGAGCGAAGCTAGACCGAACAGTGACATTGAGAAACATAGTGCCATTACTTACTTGATCCGTTGGTATTTCAGCCCATGCGCGAACAGTGAAATTCGCTCCATAGCCAATATTGCTTATCTCGAAAGAGCGAGGAAATTCTACTCCATCCTCGGTGGTGGAGCCAGTCGGCGGTATGAGGGTCATCGGTGTAAAATGTGAGCATTGCAATTGCACAATAATTCCATCAGCAGCATTGCCATCATTTCTCAGAGTCATAGCAACATTATATCTGCCGATAGCATCTTCCTCAGTCGCCAAGTCCTGTAATGACCAATCAATTCTCGGGGCGATTATTACCTCCACATCTACTGTTAGTATAGAGTTATCATCATCTTGTAACTTAATTTGAAAGACAACCTTGCCGTTAGTGTATGCATCAAAACCAGCTTCGGCGGTTATCATAAAATTGTCAGCAACAATGTCGGAATTTCTCGGGATTTCAAAGGCTGTTTCTGTTACCTCCATAGTCACGAATTCCGGTATACTAAGGACATCAATTTTCACTATATCCTGATAGTTCCCTTCATTCGCTACGGTGAGTTTAGGATTGCAACTTTCGCTTGGCAGTAACACACAATCATAATCATTAAGCTCAACAGAAAAAGACCTATTCCAGTTGATTTCACTAATAACGTCAACAAAAATCGCACGGCTTGATGCACCAGAGGGTGTGATTTTTACGCGCAAACCCAATTCACCATAATTTTGGTCGGGGGATTGAAATCCTACATCAAAGGTCCTTGTGTCACCCGGTTGCAGCAACTCATCTTCATAACCATTGAATATCGCAACAATCCAACCGTCATATTCGATTCTATCACCAGTCGGCACGTTGGTGATTGGTTGATTATTTGCATCGATAATTTGCAGATCAATTGATATTTGGTTTTCGATATTTCCAGAATTTTTTATTGTGATTGGCAAACGATTACTCGAGTCCGGATTAACCAAGATATCACCGGTGTGGTTAACTAATGATACGTTGCTAAAATCAGACATTAGCAAATCAAAGTTCCAAGTGACCGCGGCATTATCTAAACTCGATGTCCCAGTCAGGGAAAATCTTGGTCCAGTCAAATACAACGGGTTCGAATTTATTACCGCAGGAATATCTATCCATAATCTGATAAATTTTAGTTCACCAGGACTAAAGGTTTCAATTATTTTTCCGTTGCTAACGTTATCACTTGTCCAACCCCACTGCCAACTAGAATCTGTCTGGATGGAAAAAGTAACATCGTCAGTATACTGGCCATAATTGGTCATGTTTACAGCTAAGTTGGTTCTAATTCCGGGGTCAACAATAAATTCTGAATCATCGACAACACCAAAACTTAGTGACGAATACTTGGCTATTGTTAGTGTGTAGGTGCTAGAATAAACAACCGATGAATCATGACTTGCAGTTACATTAACCAAGGCAATTCTATCTTCAAAAGGTGCATTTTCGTCGCAGGAAAATTGAAACTTAAACTGCCTAATCTGGTTTTGGGCAAGAGTGAATTGGTTAGGTAAGTTAGTTATTGAGATATTTTCAGGTAAACTGGTTGAAAAGCTGATGATAGTTGATACATCAGCTAGGTTCCTAACGGTAATTATTGCATCAATTGTTTCGCCACGATGTATAATATGTTCACCACTGGCGATTATTTCTAGGCCGTCAGGCTCAGCGTGATTGTCAGCCACTGAGTGAATTATTAACGGTGATGCGATACAGAACAGGAAGATGCTGAGTAACACTATTCTGCGCATGCTGTTTGGAAGTAAACTGACATTTCAAACAATGCCATGTTTTGTGTCGTTACACTGGGTCTGGTATTGCTTTGGCTAGTTCTTCAAGTGAAAACTCTGCACCGTTCAGTGGAACATTCAGCTCAAAGTGTTCTGCGATACTAGGGTCTATCTCACCAAAGCAGCCTATGTGCGTGCCGTCAACCACTACCTTGGCGGCTCTGCCACGCAACCAAGGCCCCTCGTTATCGGGCAGGGGTGAAATTTCATACTCTTTAGCACCAATATCCCGCATGAAGGCTTGAATTCTACCTCGAATTGCCGCAAATCCGCCGCTTCTTTCAGCGGTTAAAAATGCTAATCTAGCTGAGTTTTTATGACCCCTAACAACGGTGCCCACCTCATAGACACTTTGTGGTAAATCATGGTGACGATTGGTTGATAGTAATCGCATCAAACCTGGCAACAGGTATTGTCTAAGCAAAGTATGGTCAATAGTGATTGGATTCGTTATCCGGGTAACTTCACCAACATTACTCCAACGAACCAAGTTAAACTGGTCATCATCATTTGACAAGGTCAGTGATTGAATTTGCATCATTCCCATCCCGTGCATTGAATTTCCGACTCTGCGTAATAGGTTAGCATCCTCACGTGGTTTTGCAGTCATTGGTGAGCGGGGAATGTCTTCACCAAGATCTTCATAGCCATGACCAATTGCTATATCCTCGATTAAATCCACTGGGTGCAAGATATCAAAGCGCCATCGTGGCATTTCTAAAGTTATGAAATCATTACCCTGACTAAGAAGATTTCCGCCCATCCTGTTTATCGCTATTGATATCTCATCCTCGCTTAAATTTCTACCAAGCAGTCCCTCCAGCATGGAAGATGCTAATTTATGTTGAACAGCACTACCATTTGGCATAGTGTTAGTTACCCCCGAACAATCTGTGACCTCAATAGTTTCTATCACGCCTCCATACTCTTGTAATTGTAGGGTAATCAACATCAGGGCTGATTCACATGCTCGAGCATCCCAACCGGTTACGTCGATGAAAAAATCTCTTGTTTCTTCAGTCACGGTTGTGTGGTCACCGTTGATGATTGGCGGGAATGATAATACATTATTTTCGCCATCAACTATGATGGGATATTTGTCAAATCCCTCTAGCAAATGAGCGTAGTCAATGCCCTTTGGATGCTCAGCTAAAACTTGACTTATCGACATAGGTTCAGTTGCGGCTAGTGGCGTAAACATCGTGTCACCACTAACTGCTTTGACGGAAAATGGCGGTGATAATTTAGCCAAATCATGGACGCCGATTGAGGCTCTTTTCCGACCTCTACCTAATGCGAAATGGAGTTTTTCTTGGTGGTCCATTAATGATTTAATGAAGGCATCTGCGCTAATTCCGATTGAAGCATAGTCTACATTACGGACAACAGCACCCAGTATTACGGGCCTTATTTTAGCCAGTTCCGGTTCGACAACAAGGGTGATTTTACCCGAAACAGTGTCTATGGTGGGCTGTGCTGGTTGACGATGCACAAAGTTTCTAACTGCCCGCGTCAATGTTTCACCAGACAGTAGATCTGGGCGGTTGGGGAAAATTTCGATGTCAAGAATCTGCTTATCACATCGGTCGATGTCAGTTCC
>Ga0160422_10001883_pt1 | contig 13085 bp, 9 predicted proteins | sample Fk160mmetaG_FD_108192 | JGI IMG/M metagenome (GOLD analysis project Ga0160422, IMG submission 108192) | Marine microbial communities from the Central Pacific Ocean - Fk160115 60m metaG | ecosystem: Environmental > Aquatic > Marine > Oceanic > Photic zone | place: The Central Pacific Ocean...
AACAGGAGCTTACCGGGGAAGAGCCCGGTCCTATCAAAAGCAAAATAGCTCCGGGACATATTGAAAACAGCATCCCTTTAGACCCAACACAAAAAGTTTATGACGTCGAACAAGGCAAAGAAAGAGAAACAGAATTTGAAGATATACCTTTAAATTCTAAAGTTCGTTTACCTTTTTATAGAACGGAAGAAATAGTTAATGATGAGGGAGAAAGATCTATAAATTATGTGCCTTTAATAGATCCTAAAACTAATAGACCCGTAACGAAAGACTATGACATAGATGTTTTTATGAATGAAGAAACAGGAGTAGCGGACTCTGGCAAACTAGACTTAATAGAGGTTGAGTTTGATGGACAGGTGTATAAGCCTATGTGGAAAAATCCGGGAGCTACCACTGAAGTTAAATCTAGAGCATTTGTTAACATGGACACTAATAATCCTTTAAATGCAGTTGACGCCTCTATAAACAGAGATTTTTCTCTTAAAGAAATACTTAATATTATTAGAGGCAAAGACTACACAGACTTTAAAAATATCCCCGAAGGAACTACCGAAAAAGAGATTATAGACAATGTTCAAGCAAAAAAAGACATAGATTTTATATTAGGAAAAGGCAGAAGATTTTTCAAAGCGGATAGGGGATTAGATTCTGAACTATTCAACACTATTTTAGGCAACAGGTATTTAAATCGAAGTGTTGTAAAACAAATGAGAGATGTTGCTACTAGAGTAAACAATAGTGTTGAAAAACTTTTAAATAGTAAAAGAGCTTTCTTTGTTGGGCCAAAGAAAAAGGGCTATGAACATTTGTCTGGCTACATAAATGAATTGTTAGATAAATACGTTTCAGGAGAAACAGAAATAAACGGCAATAAAATTCTTAAAGAACTTAAAGATTTAGGGGTAGATTCAAAATCTTTAAATTTATTAAGAGATACTAGAAAATTAGTAGATAAACAATCTGAGGCCATATTAGATTTAATGAACGAATTAGATCCAGATCAAAAAAGATGGGGCCCTGAAATAAAAAAATCTATAGAAAGAAGGATGGGAAGCTACTTAACTGTGGCTTACGGATTAAATGTAGACCCCACATACAAACCTCCTGATAGAGGCATCTTTGACTTAGTTGCTCCTATACGTTTTAAGATACCTTTTACTGATAAAGAGATAACTATCTCTGGTCCAACTAAACTAGAACGAGAACAACACGAAGCCGCGGTTAATAAATTAAAAGAGATATATTTAAAAAGCGGACGAGAAAAAACTCCAGACTCTGCTGAAGTTTTGGCTAGAGAAGTTTTAGGGAAAGTGTATAGAAAACAAATGTCTGTGACAGAAATGGTTAAAGGAATGGATACCTCTCAGAAAGAGTCCGAGGCTTCGGTTAAAGAGGACGATGCAGATACAGATATTTTTATGGATAGAGGTATTCTTAAAAAATTAGGAAACATACCAACAGAAATTAAACAAGTTATAGGAGAAATTAATAACCCGCTTTCTAGACTGACTTACACTGCAATTAAACAAGCGGAACTAATATCTAACGTTAAAACGATGCAGACTTTATTTGAACTAGCAAGTGATCCAGAGGCTAGACAAATATCTCCCGTTGCATCTGGCAACTTTAACACTAGGATAGAGCTTCCAGAAGATCCTTTTAACCCTTTTAATGGTCAGTACACAACTAGAGAGTTTGCTGAGGCTTTGTCTGAAGTAACGGGTAATTACTTGTTATCTGGGTTTGACAAGATTACAAACCAGCCTCTTTACGTATATACAGTTTTAAAACCCAAAAATATAGTACAACGATTTAAATTAATTTACAGTCCGTCAACTCAATTAAGAAACATTGAATCTGCAATAGGTTTTGTATTAGTTAACGGAAACATGAATTTCAAAACGTGGAAAGACATAAAAAGAATTTTGAAATCTCCGGGTTTTAGAAACATGATCTACGAAGACACCGCAATGCTTTCTGATTTAGGTGTTTTTAACACAGGCGTATTTGCAGGGGAAATAGCCTCAGCAGCAGAGCTAGCGGGGAACAGTCAGTCTCCTATCAATTATGTAGCAAGCATAGATAAATTTTTGCACCCTTCTAAAAAGAACATGTTTCAAAAAGTGGGAAAATTTTGGCGAAAAATTGTATCAGATCCTTTTACTAAAAGTTATCAATATGGGGACGATGTTTGGAAAGCCTTTGCTTTTAGATCTGAGTATCTTATGTTTTCAAAAACATTTGATATTAAACGACCTAAATCAGATGACTTTGATTACACGGCTAGAACAAATGCTGGGAAGCAAAACGAATGGGAGCAAAGCGCTGAATACGCAGAGATAGTAGACGCATATATTGATGTAATAAAACAATTAATGTTTGGAGAAAAATTTATTCGAGGACTAACAGAAAGCACTCCAAAAGCTCGTTTAAATCAAGCCATAGAAGAATTAGCTGCCTACCGAGTCCGTAACAACATGCCTAATTATGATTTTGTTGCCCCGTTCACAGAACTGCTACGTAAATCTCCTGTTGGTAATTTTACTTCTTTTCCAACAGAACAAGTTAGAACAACAGTGAACGTTGCTTATTCTGGCCAAAGGGAAGTGAACACGGGTTCTATTTTAAAAGAACAAGCAGAACAAATAAAAGATACCGATAAAACAAGAGCAGAGCTTTTTAATTACGCGGGCAGTCGATTAAAAAGAAGAGGGTACGTAAGAAACATGTCTTTAGCCGCTTACATAGCCAGTCTACAGGTTACAATACCTACGTTTGCTGCATTAAAACTAGGTCTTTACTCTACTGGAGCAGGAGGCCTAAGTGTATTAGCGGCAGGTTCTTTAGCGGCGTTTTTACCGGAATGGGAGGCAGAAGATAACATAATTCCTTACGGCTACAACAAAGAAACAGGAGAACTTTATTACGCTAATGCAAGTAACTCTGATGCTTACGATGTAGTAGCCGCCCCGTTTAGAACTACTTTTTTAGCTATGGCAAGAGGAGCGAGAGACGGCGACCCTAAACAAGCGTTAGATGGAGTAGCAAAATCTTTGTCTACTTTTTTAAAGCCTTATTTAAGTCCCTCTATTTGGACTCAAGTTTCTTTAGATTTAACTTTTAACAGAAAAAGTTCAACCGGAGGTAAAATATATAACGATACCGATACTACTTTTCAACAAGTTAATAAACTAATTGAGTATGGATTTAACGTTATACAGCCCGGCGTAATTCCTCAAGCTGAAAGACTTTCTCAGTCTTTGTTTTCAGAAAATATTGAAGATAAATACAACAAGTACGGTAGAAGATTAGACGAATTAGAGACCATTTCTAGAGTTAGTGGTTTAACAATAAACACCATAAACTTTAAAGAAAATTTTGCTGAGTTTTTATTAAGTGATTTTAAACGAAAGAAGGCCTCTATTTTTAGCGCGGAGAGAGTTGAATCATACGCAAAGGGTAAAAATTTAAAAGATGTAGATAGATTAATAGAGGCTTACAAAGACGCAAATACTAAATACTATAATTTAGTTAACGAAGTTAGAGAGAAACAAATACAGGTTGGAGACTATATTTATCTGAAGCCCGAAGATTTTAGAGAAGCGATAGATGCTCAAGGAAGAACAATAGATAGACTTGACTCAGGAAACTTGTTTGATAACGAAACTTTTGAGCCAAAAGAACCAAAAGATTTTTACTCAGAGGTAAAAGAAAGGTTCATAGAGACATTAAAAGGAGATTTTGAAGGAGAAGAGTTAGATGCTGCCATAAAAAGATTAGAAGCTGTTGAATATCCACAAGAAGCTTTCGACAATGCTTACGATGAATTTTCTGAACTGCCTTTGTATAAATATATATTAAGGGAAGACCCTAACCCTGAGCAGAAAAAAACGTTTTTATTTGAAGGACAAGAGGTTACTCAAGAAGATTTAAAAGACTAAGCCAACATCTGCATAATGTCTCTAGTGTAATACTCACTAACCTTTTCTAACCAACGCTCGCCGTATTCTCTAAACTCATCGCCAGACAAAGTAAACTCCTGATAGTTTAAGTCTACTGAAGACATCAGCACCACGCCTTTTTGTATGTTCGTGCCGTACATCTCGTTGTGCGCTAGAGCATAAGCAGCAAGCTGATGAAAGTAATCGCCAACCCACTCACGACGTTTTGGTTTGTTGGTTTGTTTAAAATCCATGATGGCTAGATCATCTTCAAAGACGCCGATAACATCTGCCTTGCCTGCATACTTGTTGGGATAGTACACAGATACTTCACAGCCATACACTTGCGATATCTTAGGAAAGCCGTTGTCCATAATGTTACAAGCCATTTTATACGCGCGTTTCTCTTCCCCGGTGGTCGGACGATAATCCCAAAGATCTCCGTGTACGATTTGTTTTTCTAGTATGTGGTGCATATGCGTACCACGCGTAGACGCTTCGATACGAATACGTTCAGCCTCTTCTTCGCCCACTCTTTCTCGCCACCTTTGCAGTCCTTCCTGAGCGTCTTTTGATTTTGTCGCAGACAATACAGTAGTTACAGAAGGCAGCTTCTGGCCGTTACAGTCGTAAAACCTACCGCCTTTACCGTCCTCGCTAGAAAAGTTATCGTAATCGTACGGAGACTCGTACAATATTTCGTGTTTCATTCTATAACTGCTTCTGCTTCCGCTATACGTCCGTTTTCTAAGTCGTCTTTTAAACGTTTTATTGCAAAAGCAAACACGTTACTTGTTGGTCTTTCAGTCTTACTGCCTATTTCTGCGGCTATATCAACTATTTCTCTACGTATTGCTACGCTACGCCATTTTTCTGTATCCATGATACCTCTTATTATATACTATTATTTATGGGATGACTCCATAGAATCGCCCCAATTTACACCGATTTCCGCATCCACCTTATTAGGAATAGACAGCGGGACAGATTCTTCCATAGTTTCTACTATACCTGCTATGTCCTCTTTTGACCCAACAGAGAACACGAGTTCGTCGTGCACCTGTAGCAAAGGCATATAACCTGCTTTATAGCAATCAACCATGGCTTTCTTCGTCATATCAGCAGCCGAGCCCTGAATTAATTTATTCAAAGCTTTATACACAAACGCTCTTTTTATTTCGCCGTTGTACTCGTGTATCGCCTCGTTATACTTCATCGGTCTACCCGTGCCGTATCTTAGAGGTTCCCACATGTCGAAGTGACAACGCCTGCCTAAAAGAGTTTTTATGTATCCTTTTTGAGTAGCACTACGCATAACAGAGTCCGCTAACTCTCTTACAAACGGTGCGTACGTATTAAATTTACTCAATATCTCTGCGGCTTCGTCTGTGTTTACACCCAGCTCGTCCGCTAATTTACCTTTACCCATGCCGTACATGATGCCTAGCCCTATTGTTTTGGCTGTGCTTCTATCAATATCCACCATGTTAGCGACCTCTTGATGGAAGTCGGCATCGCTTTCTCTGTAAGCATCGGCAATCATATCTGCCCCTTGATACTTAGATAGATCTGCGTAGTGAGTAAGTATTCTTGGTTCCTGTTGACTAAAGTCTGCTGAACACCAGAGCTCGCCTTCTTCTGGCAAGAACAGAGAACGAATCAACGTGCCTATCTTTTTGTTTCGTGCCGGGACCTGCTGCAAGTTTGGATTGCTCATGGACAACCGACCAGTGACTGTGCCGCCGCTCTCGCCTTTCAGCTGTCTTATCTCTGCATGTATCCTACCGTTGTGCTCATGCTTCAAGATAGAGTCAATAAACGTGCTGTGCGATTTGTTTACCTCTCTGGCTTCTTTAATCATCTTAGCTACAGGATGTGTGTGATTGTTTAGAAAAGCTTTGGTAAAGCTAGGCTGACCCGTTGGAGTACGCGTATACGTTAGCTTCAGGGCGTCAAAAACGGTCGCTAAGGAGTTTGCCGCCCAAAGTTGTATATCTTTGACTCCTGACTGCTTTTGTATCTCTCTGAGCAGGTTTTTCTCCTGTTTGATTAAGTCTTTTTTAATCCTGTCTGCGCCTTCTAAATCTACACGTATACCTTTTTGTTTCATGGCCATGACTACAGGCAAGACTTCCATCTCTAAATCAAAAATGTTCCACAAGTTTTGCTCTTCTAGTTTTACTTTAAAGTGCTCCCATAGCTTCAAAGTTAGAGCAGCATCTTGTGTAGCATACGTGCCTACGTATGCCGAAGGCAGACGCCACATCTCTGCTTTCGGGTCTAAGCCCCACTCCTCAGCCGCAGCGTTTAGTTCTGCCTCCGTTTTACCCTCGTTTAAATATTCTCTGCCCAACGCGTTCAATGAATAAAAGTATTGGTTCTCGTTTATTAACGGCGCTGCTATCAACGTATCGATAATCCTACCGTTTATCGTGACACCAAAGCTGCGCAACCACCCGACATCGTACGGAGCGTTGTGAAAGATCTTATCGTTAGTTGCAGCGCAGACTTTCTTTGTAAACTCCATAACTTTGCTTTTAGGAAAGTTAAATCCTGTCTCGTGTGCAAATGGGAAATAGCCTTCAAAGCCTTCGCAAGCGAAAGATATGCCGACTATTTCACCATCGCCCCTCGTGAATCCCGGACCTTTTTCTTTTAGGTTAGGGTCTCTCGTTTCAATATCGATAGCTACTTGTGTAGCGCTTGTTAATAATTCTGTTGGAAACACATCGGGTGGAGTCCATTCCGAAGGTGGTTTAAATGCTGTCATATTATGTACCTGTAGTAATCGTTTCTTGCTTTCACTAGATATAAACGCTCTAGTGCCCTAGTTACCGCAACGTAAAACTGTCTGTGCAAACCGTCTGGCTTGAGCATAGAGTATTTCTTTTGCGACGGAGACAGGTCCAACAAAACCGCGACGTTGTCCGCTTCTCCTCCTTTTGCCTGATGTATAGTAGATATAGCTATCCTCGGCTCACCGTGTAAATCTTCTTTATTCGTTATTGCTTTTTCTATAAACGCTCTTCTTTCTACGTCAATGCTTTTGTTAAAAACTTCCTGCCAGTCTTTGTCTAAACAATCAGGTATCAAGCCGTAGTTATCTATCATGCCCTGCTTATCTACCTTTTGTGCTTTGTTTGGATCCGCCTGCACTCTGCTGATAAACCCACGCTTCACGCTGTCTTTGCCTAAGAACTGATACAGGTCTCCTAACTGCCCGACCGTTACTTCTTTGTCGTCTAGCACTTGCTCCCACGTATCTATCGCGTTAATCATCTTATGTGGTATGTAGCGAAAGTGATTGTGTGAGAAAGGGTAGCCGTTGTTTATCAAATGCTTTCTGATGCCGTAGCCTTTGTTTGAATCGGACAGCATGTAGTCGCAAGAGGCAAGCACCAACCAGTTGCCTTCTTCTAACGGTAACAGATCGGTAGAAGCTATATCAATAACTTCACCTTCTTCCTCTCTGGGTCGATACTCTTTATCTTCGCGCACGCTGATTCGTCTAGATACTTTATCGGCCAACTCGTGCACAGACTTTGGTATACGGTACGATTGATCTAAAACAATCTTCTTGCCCTGATAGTTTATAAGTCTCTCTGGACGCGCGCCGTTCCATTCGTAGATAGCCTGATCATCATCGCCAGCTATGTAAGTAACGTCTACCTCTGCCGATAGTTTATCGACAAGTTGCCAGTTCAGCTCTGCTAAATCTTGCGCCTCGTCTACGATCAAGACATCTAGCGGTGGCACTTCGCCTGACTCTATGAACTGGGTAATCATGTCCGCGAACGAATATATTTTTGGCGAAGACTCTTCTCGGTATCTCTCCCATGCTTCTGCTATGGCGTGCAAGATAGCCGGTACGACATCTCGACGTAAGCCTATCTCGCTGTTTAAACGCTCTTCCTCTAGTGTGCGCATGTTTACCTTAGCTGCTTCTATGATCTGGAAATACGGATCATCGACCAAGGACCTCACGGATCTTCTGTTTTCCATAGAATAGTTCTTCGTTAAGTTGAAGCTGTACTCACGCAAGAAGTCTGCGATATCGTCGCCAGACAAGACTCTACCCATGCCCATCACGCGTTTACAGAAAGCGTGACTCGTGCAGAAGTACGGCATCTCATCAAAGCCTAGTCCTATGTTTATGGAAGCTCTGTTCTTTGCCTCTGCGGCAGCTTTCACAGAATAGGAGATGAACGCCATCTTGTCTGGCTGTATTCCGTTTTGTAAATGATCTTCTACCAATCGTAAGAGAGTGGTGGTTTTACCCGTTCCCGGAGGACCAAAATATTTCTGTATGTTTCTAGTTCTCATCTTCCCACTCTTTTGTAAACGTCGGTTTCTTAAAATCGTCTGCGGTTATGTGCGAGTTGTCTATCTCCACCACGTCCATGACCCAGATGTTTCTGTTGCCAACGCTTTTGTCTATCCACTTAGCGACATTGTTGCCGCCCATGTTCTTCAACTCATCAAAAATCTCTGCGTTCTTAATCGTCTTCATGCCTTTGTATTCTTGTACGTAGCTCACGACATCGCTGCCACGAAACCACCACTGATCTTTTTTGTTTTCCTCTGAGTGGCGATACGCTCCTTTGGATAAGATAGACAGCCTAGACGTGGACTCGGTCATGGTGCAGAACTCTAAGATAGACTCTTCCAACAGGCCAACCTTTGTCATGTCAGCAGGGACTTCTACTTCTTGCACGTCCTGCAGCAACGTATTAAGTTGTGCCACCCAATCTATCTTCTTACGATCTGGCGGGCATTGGTTCAACACTTCCATACATCTCTGTTGGAACATACTGAAGTTGTGCAGCTGTTTTGTTTCGAGCACGATAGTCTCGCCGTCCATTTCTAAATGCCATAAAGGCGGATCGGTCAGATACTTAATCAAGCTACCAAAAGTCGGTTCGCGTTCTGATGAATCGATACCGTACTTTCTAGTTATACAAACTCCGCTCTGACAAAAGTCTTGTAGAGGAGCTTTGTTGCATGGGTATTTGTAGTCTGACTTCTCGACGCTTTGTATTAGAGCGATGACCTCACTATGCGGCAAAGGTCTATCGCATACTTGTTTGTTAACTTCTTGCAGTTTGTCTTTCCACTCTTCGCCCTCCGGGTGCACCTTCTTGAGAAACACGCCGTAGGCAAACAGAGCGTTGTTGCGCATGCCCTCTGGTATCCCGTTCAGTTTCATGTGCACGAGACAAGGAGGGGCATCGGACCAAGGACCATTGTCTGAAGCGATTAGTTTCTTCCTAGATTTTTTAACGGGTTGCAAGCCGTCTAAACTGTTTTCGTCTATGGCTTTTTTATTTACCGCTTTTACAAACTGTTCTGGTGTTAGGTGATCGCCTTTTAAATTTAAACCAAACCTAGTTGTATCTTCGCCAGAGTAGTACGGCATGTTCAACCAGTTACCCGTTTGTTTTTCTCGATCTATCTGTGTGCTCCACTGATATTGTTTAGGAAAGATCTCGTCTCCTGTCCTACCCAAAGCCGCTGCAATATCTTCTAGTTTTGATTTCATTTTTAAAGCGGGGACAGGGTCTTTGGTAAATAAGAACAAGTGCACACCGCCGGACTTTGTTGTACAAGGGACCAAGGGCAGCTCCATGTCTTTGATTTTATTAAGTAATTCTTTTCTATCGAGAGAGTAGTCATCGATGTCAATGCAGCCCCAGCCGCATGTTTCATCGTCTTTAATAGGAGTGATGCCTAAAGAGGCTTCTCCACTTAGATGTTTTTTCCAGAGATCAAGCGTGACGGGTTCGTGTAAAGTCTTGGCTCTACCTTCTTTCTTTACTCCTTTTGAAGTGTTTTTAGTCCCCGTTATTTCGTATGTTCCGTGCGCTCTTTCTAACCCGGAAAAAATCTCCATAAATTTTTCCGATAATTCTTCCATTTCTCATGTTCTTTGAGAACGGCAGAGAGAACTATGAAAAAACTCTCTGCCATTCAGTTACAACTAATACAGGTTAGAAGTTTCGTCTGATGACTTATCTTCTATAGCGGTTTTCGCTCCGCCACTTAACTGCTCCATACCGCCACCGGCACAAAATTCAGAAAACTCTTTCGCTTCTGAGAACAGATCAGTCTCCTTTTCACTCAACATTTTGTCTTGAGTTATTTTGTAGGAGTACCAAGAACCTCTATCGTTGGACTCGGTCTGCGTGCAGAGACGATACCAATGAGAATACGACGGAGGAGTAAACAAACCTGTTTTACCCTCTATCTTGGTTCCTTGTATTAGTGTGTTGAAGTTCCTTGAATGTTTCAGTTGAGAACCAGTCATGCTAATAATGCACTTCTGGGGAACTTCATCAACCATAGCATAACCGTAATGGTTAGCAGTTACGGTAATCTGGTTACCGTCTGGCGTGATTAGTCTGTTCTGACTGTCACGTTTGCAGCGATTCGCAATATCCGAATCGGCTGAGTGTACGGCTACAAGACCACCGCCTTTTTCACGCAGGCCCCACTCGACATGTGTCTTGTTGTACCAGACAGGCAAGAACATAAGTCCTTCCTCTCCAGAGATTACTGCGTTAGTCCCAGAGAAAAACAAATCCCCTTCCTCGGCTTTAGGATCATAGTCAGGTGATGACTTCTGTCTCTGTGGAGACAGTGCCTGTATGATCGAAATCCTAGGGGTCTTGAGATCCTCTGCTGATACATCTCCGAAACCTTTTTCTTCGATGCTTTCAAATAAAGACACGATACTCGTGTCGCCGTTAGTTGCTTTTTTATTCGCCATTTTATAACTCCTTATTCGTTATTTGGTTATTTTGGTTCGCTTGCCAACGTATACGCTAAATAGTTCTCGCGCATTGCTGTCAAACTCCTGATTGTTCGATTCAATTTGTTCGCGTACGAACGCCTTGAGCGAACTAGGATGAACGCTCTCTTTCTGTTCAGGCAAGAGCCCTTCCTTCTTGAGAACATCTATCACTTCTTGAGCGCGATCGTCTTCGCCTTGACCAAACTGAACGCTAACTACGTTCTTAATCAAGTCGCCGTGGCCCTTTGTTCTGAGCCAACTGTGACCCGCATCTACCTTCTCTGCTGAGATGCGTGCGCTGTAAAACGGTTCTGCTGATATACGGGAGCCGTCTACCAGCTTGAGATCGAGTATGCCTAACTGTGCAAGATGTTCTGGTATAACTTCTTGCGACAACTCTTTCTCTTGTTCTTTTAATTTTTGCAGATTGTCTTCTGCGTTGCCGATTTGTGCCTGTAGTTTTAGTAGTCGCTCACAAAGTATCGACATCATGTTGAGGTCTTTGTCTTCTAAGGACTCAACTTTACGAGCGGATTCTTTTTCAAATAATGCTTCTATGCTCATTCATACCCCCTGTGTCATGTGTGAGTAGGCTTCCTCGCATGTATCCAAAGGGTTGCCGCACAAACAAAGTTCTGTTTGTAGTTTAGAGGGTTGTGGTTTAGGTTCTGGGCTAAAAGTTATATTCATTTTCGTTACTCCTTAATTTGTTGTTTGTTAATTTGATTTCTTAGTATAAGTTATTTAGAATAAATAACAACATATATTTGAACGAATAACGAAATTTATAAAGGATGTCTTATGGAAATAACAAATTACGAATACAAAACCGAACCTTACCAACACCAACGAGAAGTTCTCGAAACTAGCGCATACAAAAATTTATACGCTCTGTTTTTAGAGATGGGCTTAGGCAAGTCTAAGATTCTTTTAGATAATTTAGCTATCTTATTTAAACAAGACGAGGTGTCGGGCGCAGTCATCGTAGCACCGAAAGGTGTGCTTAATAATTGGAGCGAGAATGAGATTGCTAGACACATGCCCGATGATATAGAAAGAAACGTTCTAGTCTGGCAGTCGAACCACACGCAACGTTGGACCAAGGCTTTTAAGGACATGGTTGAGGAAGATAGCACAGGTAAATTAAATATTCTACTCGTCAACGTCGAGGCTTTCGCGACCACCAAGGGTTGTCAACACGTCGAAGAGTTTTTAAATACTCACAACTCTATGTTCGTTATAGATGAGTCGACGACCATCAAAAACCCCAAGGCTAAAAGGACTAAGAACCTCATCAAGCTAGCGCCACTCGCTGACTATCGAAGGATACTCACAGGTTTTCCCATAACCAAAGCGCCCCTAGATTTGTACTCGCAGTGTTTCTTTTTGAGTCCTACACTTTTGGGTTTCAGTAGTTACTATTCGTTCCGGGCGCGTTTTGCTTTAACGCAAAGAAAGTTTTTAGGCGGCCATTCGTTTGACCACATCGTCGGCTACCAACGACTCGACGAGTTGCAAAAACTGTTGCGCGGTTTTTCTGTGCGTAAACGTAAAGAAGAATGTTTGGATCTACCGCCCAAGGTGTACACCAAGCGACAGGTAGAACTGACCAAGGAACAAAAACAAGCTTACGAACAAATGCGCAAACAAGCGTTGATGGTGTTAGACGGCGATACGTTTACGACTGTCAATGCGTTGACTCAGTTGATGCGCTTGCAACAAGTTGTAGCGGGCAGCTTGAAGAACGAGGAAGGTAAAACGATACTTATAAAAAATAATCGATTGCAGACGGTGATGGATATCCTAGAAGAGACTCAGGGTAAAGTTGTGATATTTGCTGTGTTCCGCTCAGACATAGAACAGCTAGCAAAGCTAATAGCAGAAAAACATGGGACCAATGCGGTGGCGACATACTACGGTGAAACTCCTCAAGCTGAACGTCAAAATATTATTACTCGCTTTCAAGACCCGGACAGCGAGCTGCGGTATTTTATCTCAAATCCACAGACAGGTGGTAGAGGTATTACGCTGACCCAAGCCAAGGCGATGATCTTTTATTCGAACAGCTACGACCTAGAGCTACGAATCCAAGCCGAAGACCGTATTCACCGTATCGGACAGGAGCATAGCTGTACGTACATAGATTTAGTTTCGCCCGATACTGTTGATGAGAAGATACTGCAATCGCTTCTCGACAAAGTGCAGATCAGTAACGAAGTGCTCGGCGAGGTTCGCCAATGGTTCGATTAGCTGTATAATCAAACTATGAATGAAGAAATGCGCAAAGCGGTAGACGCTTTATACTTTGGTAAAACCGATCTTCCGCCCGAAGAGCAAATGAAAAACTTAGG
>Ga0160422_10001884_pt1 | contig 13083 bp, 8 predicted proteins | sample Fk160mmetaG_FD_108192 | JGI IMG/M metagenome (GOLD analysis project Ga0160422, IMG submission 108192) | Marine microbial communities from the Central Pacific Ocean - Fk160115 60m metaG | ecosystem: Environmental > Aquatic > Marine > Oceanic > Photic zone | place: The Central Pacific Ocean...
AGGGGTAGCAAGGTGAGATCGCCGGCCATTTCTCCGCAGATCCCAGTCCAGATCTGGTGCTGCGATGCTCCCTCGACGACATTTTTGATTAACCGGATAATTCCAGGATGCGCTGAACGGTAGAGTTTTGCGACCCGTGGGTTAACGCGGTCAACCGCCACCGTATACTGAACCAAGTCGTTAGTGCCAATTGAGAGGAAATCCACCTCGGCTGCAATTTCGGCTGCAACCATCGCCGCCGAGGGAACCTCAATCATCGCACCAACCGCAATGTCCGGATTGAAATCGATACCTCGCTCGGTGAGTTCACCGATGCACTCCGTGAGCAGGCTCTTTGCTCGCCGCACTTCACCCACTCCGGAAATGAGGGGAAACATGAGGCCTACCCGGCCCGATTTTCCAGCCCGGAGGATCGCTCGCAGCTGTTCCTTGAACAGGTCTTTTCGGTCCAGAGAAAAGCGAATGCCCCGCCATCCAAGAAAAGGATTAGGCTCGGGCTCACTCAACGGCTCCCCGGGGACCTTGTCTCCTCCTGCATCGAGAGTCCGGAAAATTACCTCGTGAGGTGCGATCCTGGCCGCAACCCTCGAGTAGAGCGCCGCCTGCTCCTCCTCGTCGGGGCATTCCTCGTGTTCGAGCAGGTAGAACTCAGTTCGGAAGAGGCCTACGCCCTCGGCTCCGGATCGGTCTACAAGGTCTACCTCATGTTCAAATTCGATATTAGCCGATAGGGTGATCGAATGCCCGTCGATGGTGGAGGCTTCGAGGTCACGCAGCTTACCCAGTTCCTTATGCCGCTGCTGGTGCTGCTCTTCCAGTTCACGGTATTGTGCGATTGTCTCCGGGGCAGGGTTGGAGATGAGTTTCCCTTCGTAGCCATCAAGGATGCAGGGATCGAGTGCCCGCAAATTGAAGACGGCATTCTTCAGGCCAACTACCGCTGGGATCCCGAGGGAACGAGCCAGAATCGCGGTGTGAGAGGTGATGCTGCCCTGCTCGGTGGCAAATCCCACTACCTGGTGGCGATCCATTGCTGCTGTAGCTGAGGGGCTGAGGTCGTAGGCGACAATGAGGTGTTGATGATCAGGGGCATTTGGAGCTGGCTCCTCCTGCTCCGTGTCGAAATTGCGCAGGACCCGCTGACAGACGTCCTCAATGTCCGTTGTCCGGTCGCGGAAAAAGGGATCGGGAATACGCCGCATGGACTCCAATTGGTTCTGCATAACGGCGTAGAAGCAATATTCTGCATTCTGACCGCGTTCTTCGATCGCCTTCGGAACGCCCGTCAGGACCACGGGATCCTCCAGGACGAGCATATGAGCTTCGAAGATACGGCCCTCCTCATTGCCGGAAAGGGACTCCATGTGCTGCTGAAGGCCCTGCAATTGCCTGCGAGTGCGAGTGAGCGCATCTTCGAAGCGCTCGATTTCCCGAGGAGTGTTTGCAACGTGGTAGACGTCTGGAGCCGAGAACCCACGGGCGATCACATGCACAGGACCGAAAACGATACCGCGGGAAACAGGCGTCCCCACGTAAGTCGTCTCTTTGCCGCTTCCGCTCATGAGCCCGAGTCTGGCCAGAGGGCAGGAGGTGGTCAATGCCTCCGCTTCAGTTGATCAGGTTCAGTTTAAAAACCTTCAGGCTTCTCCGAAATTACGAACGACTAAATCTTCGAGAGATTGCAGGGCTTCGTCGGCATCAGGCCCTTCTGCGATCATCTTGAGAACGGATCCGTGTCCTGCTGCCAGCATCATCAGTCCCATGATGCTCTTTCCGTCCACCTCCTCACCATCCTTCTCCACGCGTATCTCGGCCTTAAATTCACTGGCCATCTTGACAAACTGAGCTGCCGGTCGGGCGTGGATTCCGAGTTTGTTGGAAACTGTTATTTCTTTGCTGGGCATGAGAAAGACGTCCGTGCACGGAGTCTAGAAGGCCCGGAGGTGCGGAGGGAAGGTAAATCTCCTTAACGGGACCAGGATCCTGTTGAATGACCCTCTATCAGCGAGGACCATCACCGGCGGAGGTTTCCGGTCTGCCTCGGGAGCGGTCAATTGCCCGGATTATTACCCTGCATCTTGGCGAGAAGTCGCTGGTTGAATTCGTCGGCCATGTCGTAACCAAGACGGCGCAATTGAAGATCGAGGGCTGCAACTGCTACAAGTCGGGCCGTATCCCTGCCGGCTGCAACTGGAATCTCCACGTGAGGAATAGAGTGGCCGAGGATAACGTGGCCTTCACGATGCAGGCCAACACGGTCGACCTTGTTGAGATCGCTTTCGCCCTTCAGGGTTACTACCAGGTCCAGCCGTTTCTCGGGACGAATGGCAGACAAGCCGTAGAGATTTGCTGCATTGATAATGCCGATCCCCCGCATCTCGATGTATCCCCTAGCGAGATCTGGACAGGAAGCAATGAGCTCGTCTCCATGATGTTGCATTCGGACCACATCATCAGCGACAAGGGCTCCACCACGCTCGAGAAGCCCGATTGCGGTTTCGCTCTTACCTGATCCGCTGCTTCCGATAATGAGGATGCCGACGCCGCGGTAGTCCACCATGCATCCATGCATGGTGATTGATTCCGAGAACTCCTGCTCGAGGAGGATAGAGGCCATGTTCAGGAACTGCATTGTCACCATTGGTGTCCGTATAATGGGAAGCTCATACTCGGCTGCAATAGTAAGAAGATCATCAGGAAGGACATGATTTCTCGAAGTGACAATGCATGGGATGCCCCTCTCACAGAGCTGGCGAAAGCGCTTGGAACGCACCTCAGGACTCAGCTTTTTAAGGTATGAGACTTCGGAGTTCCCCACTACCTGAATGCGTTTGTTAGCAAAATAGGTGAAGAACCCAGCAAGAGCCAGGCCCGGTCGGTTGGGAGCTGGTTCGCGTATGGCTCTCTCTAAGCCTTTCTCGGATTCACCGACGAGACGGAGTTGGAGAGCCTCATGGTGACTCTCATAAAACTGCCGAACGCTGATCGAGGTGATCTTTTTCACCCGGGATGCCATGAGGACAGGTTAATGGCTCTGGCAGATATCTAAATCTCATTTTTAAAAATCAGAAGCGTCTGCCCGGATTCAGCCCGGAGATGAGAAGAGACGCGGAATAGAGGCACACCATGACGGGAAGCGCCTATCCCTTGCGCATCGGAGCCGTGCGGTGGCGTCTTGTTTGCCGTTTTGGACACGGGATGGGGAGGTGATTTGATGCCGAAGTGAGTGCGAATTCGTGTTCCGACCGGGTTTCCAGTCAAACCGAACCGGATCTCTGGTTCCTGCAACCAGGTTTCCGCCGTCTTTACATGGAGAAGTTCTCGCCGAGGTAGTGGCGCCTGGCAACAGGATCCTCGGCAAGTTTATCGGAGGCCCCCTCAAGGACAACGCGCCCTTCCAGAAGGAGATAAGCCCGGTCTACTATCTGGAGGGTTTCACGGACGTTGTGATCCGTGATCAAAAGCGAAATTCCGTAATCGTTGCGCAGCTGCTGGATTATTTCTTGGATGTCGAGAACGGCGATGGGGTCGACTCCACTGAAGGGCTCATCAAGCATGAGGAGGCTCGGATCGGTGCAGAGGGAACGCGCGATGGAGAGGCGCCGTTTTTCTCCTCCGGAGAGAGTAAGAGCAGAGGCCCGTCGAACCTCGGTAATGCCAAAACGTTCGAGCATTTCGTCGCACCGGGCCTGGCGCTCTTTCCGGTTGAGGTCGCGTCTCGTCTCAAGAACCGCGAGGAGATTCTGCTCTACGCTGAGCTTCCGGAAGATAGATTCCTCCTGGGGCAGATAGCCGAGTCCATGGCGTGCACGCTTATGCATTGGTAGTCGGGTTACGTTGCGATCGCCCATCCGGACCTGTCCAGAATCCGGGGGAATAAGACCGGCTATCATGTAAAAGGTCGTGGTCTTACCCGCGCCATTCGGACCGAGGAGACCGACAACTTCGCCGGCACAAACATTAAGGCTGACGCTCTCTACCACGGGACGGCCACCGTAAACCTTGCGCAGACCCTCGACCTGTAGAACGGAATCACCTGGATCCGACGATACGGGGAATGCCGAAGTATGTTTGGGTTCTGTTTCCACGTTGCGCCGGGTTATCGATCATTTCCCCGCTGGCGGAGTTTCTCAAAGTTTTTATCTCGAAGGTCAAAGAATTGTTCCCATGCCCCACGGGAGAGCTCGAAGCTACCGTTAGCATAAAAAAGTATGTAGAGGCCGTCTTCCTGTGCCTCGAAAAAGCTATGGCCCTGACGAATGGCCGGTCGTCCCCCACGGAGCGCTAGAGTTCCGGAGGATGCCTCGTAAGTTGCCGCAGCTGATCTTGCCACTACTGGCTGGGATCCAGCCTCTGGGATTCGGGAAATCATGACATTCCCGAGTGCGACGATCTTGTCTACCTCCGAGAAGGCCTCCGGTCCCTCTAGAGGATCCTCGTCTCCTTCTGCGCTACGCTCCAAGGTAATCCGCATGCTTTTGTCACATCGAAGACGAAATCGAGGCTCCTCGGCAACGATTTCGCCGAGGTAGACAATCTGACCCTTGAGGGCATCAAAGGCGAGTCCCCCTTCGCACGTGACGGTAATGAGCCCCGAATCCCTCTCAGATTGCTGATTTTCCGCGCTGGTCTTCGAGAGTTTACCAGAGGTAGTCCACGGGCCCGCTTCCGCGAAAAGGCTGCCATTTCCGTAAATTCGCAGGTAGAGGTCTGGCTTCCCAGCACGCAGAAAGTTGTCTCCAAGCCCGAGAAAAGGCGCGCCTCCCTTGAGAAGGATGTTTTCACTCTTCACATCCACTATCGCGTGCTCCGCGGTTGCGGTAACGGGATGGCCTGTGTCATCCCCGGTGTCCTGAATCAATCTAACATCGCCGCTTGCGACGACGTATTCTATATCCGAGAAGGTTTCTGGACCGGTGCTGATCCCCGCTTTCTTCCCAAGGGAGATCTTCATTTCATCCTTGGCCTCAACCCGGAATTCCGGGTGAAGAACACGGATGTCCTTCAGGTAGACCACCTGGCCTTCACTGGCGTCGAGATAGAGACCGCCGTGACAGGAGACAGTAACTACGGGGCCCGGTGAGTTGTCTCGAGCGGCATCAGGACTGGAAGCGCGAGTCTCCTCCCCGAAAATTTTCCCAGAGGAAAGGTCCCCAGTTGTCGTCCATGGTCCTTCCTCGGCGTAGACATCTCCATTTTGGTATAGCCTGAGGTAAAGATCGGGATGCCCTGCTGTGAGAGAGTTTAATCCCTGTTTGATGCAGGGTGTCCCGCCCTGTAGAACGATATCTCCTGTTCGCCGGTCAATCACAACGGTTTCACCGGTAGCGACTACCGGTGGAACCATTCTTGATCGATCGCTGAGTTCCATCCGGACTCCACCTGAAACCACGAAGAGATATGGATCAACGAGTTCGGAAAACGTCTTTTCGTTCCTGTCTCCCGATCCTCGGTCCGGGGACGCCTCGCCAGGATCGGATGGTTGTTCAGACTCCTGGATGGCTCTTGTGAGTTCCTGGGGGGGGAAGAAAACCCTGAGATGCCCTCCACCTGTGAGGGTAAATCGTGGATCGAGGATCCGGATGTTGCGAAGGTAGGAGATGTGACCACGCTCGGGGTTGAGAAATATGCCCCCTTCGGCGGTGATAACGATTTCTCCCTCATGCTGCTTTGGAAGCAGTGTAGCAGGAGATCGCTTTGGGAGGTTGGCCAAGAGTCGGGCTTCAGAAAGCTCTACGGTATTCGAAAAGCTGTGGAGGTCAGCCTCAGCCCGGCCAATGAATTGGCGGCTTTGGGTCATAAAGTTTCGCGTTGGAGCCCGGTTGGCGATGACGGATTTTGTTCTCGCTTCCAGAAGAGAATCCACAATCCGCCTTTCTCTCCCGGTGAGGCCTTCCGGTCCGGTGAAAGCTGTTGCGAGGGGGCTGAGAATGGGTGGGGAGCCTCGGATTGGAGCAGGAGTATCAATCCTGGTAGCAGAAACCTTTTGCGGTCTTTCCGAGATAAGACGACTGAATGCGGGGCCCCGCACAAAACCGGAGCGGGACTCAAGATGGAATACCCCACCAGTGCCACCGCCTTTCAGGCTTTCGGTGTCGAGGGTAACCGCCTGATGAGCGGTGAGCACACCAGTCGTCAGGGAAAAGTCTGCCGATCCCATCGTCATTCTGACCAGGATAGAGTCATCCTGGAAATAGCGGAGGGCAATATTTTCAGCGACGAGATCCCTCTTGGTAACAACCTTGAGGAACCTGGACTGAAGAAGGGCCATCCTCTCGAGTCTCTTATCGAAAATTGGGATACGGACGTCTCGCAGCATGCTTCCGGCCGGAAGGTTATCCATCATGGGGCCGAGCTTCTGGTAGGGGAGTTCCCGGGTGCGTGCTCCCATGTCCCTCTGGGCGCAGGTGTGATGGCTCCCGCCACCGAGGATAGCGCCTGCCAGAAAAAGAGACAAAGCACGCGTAGATACGCGATGATGGGGTGCCCCTGCTGAACTTCTCATGCGTTAAGCGCGCGATGAATCTTTAGAAGAGAGAGGAGAACAGTCTCTACCTGCCCGAGTGGAACCTGGTTGGGGCCATCAGAAAGAGCTTCGGCGGGATTTCGGTGGGTTTCCATGAAAATCCCGTCGACGCCTGTTGCCATTGCTGCACGGGCAAGGACAGGGGCGAGTTCGCCATCGCCACCGGTGGTCCCCCCCATGCCGCCTGGGCGCTGGACGGAGTGAGTAGCATCAAAAATGACGGGAATTCCTTCCTCACGGATCCAGTGAAGAGAACGCATGTCAGCAACAAGGTTGTTGTATCCAAATGTTGTTCCCCGCTCCGTGATGAGGAATTCATGACAACCAAAGGACTTCAGTTTACCAGCGATGTTGACGCAGTCCGATGGAGCCAGGAATTGGCCTTTCTTGACATTCACAACCCGTCCGGTTGCTGCGCAGGCCTCCAGAATGTCTGTCTGCCGACAGAGGAAGGCCGGAACTTGCAGAAGATCGATAAACTCAGCGGCCATCTCGGCTTCCTCAGCGGTATGAATGTCTGTGGTAACAGGGATCTGCAGTTCCTTTCCGATGGCTCCGAGGACACGGCATCCGGTTTCAGCGCCTGGCCCCCTGAAGGAATCGACAGAGGTCCGGTTGGCCTTGTCGTAGGAAGCCTTGAAAACAAAGGGAAGCTCAAGCCTTCCGCAGATCTCCTTCAGGCTCCTTGCCATGTCCCAGGCAAATTCCTCGTTCTCGAGGCCACAGGGGCCAAGAATAAAGAAAGGAGTCCCTCCGTTAACTTCAATATTCTGTATCTTGAAGGGTTTTACCATTAAAGTAGGGTTAGAAAGATGTCTTAAGCAGGCCTTTGATTCAATCCCGGGATTTGATCAGACCTACAGCTGGCCGGGTTCATCGCTCTCCCGCGCCTCAGTCTCTGAGTAGAGAGTCCGGATGTTGAGCAAGGCGGTTTGCAGTAACTTGTCTTCCTCAGGAGTTCTGTTGCCGGTAGTTTTCAGCTCCAGCATCTCAAGCGAATCGAGGACAGAGCGGGCAGCCTTGGTATTAACTTCGAGGTTGCCACTTACGGGGTTTGGGACTTTTCCAAGGAACATCCCCGCATTCTGAGCCTGCAGAATGACGAAATCAGCGAAGCGTCGGTCATTTTCCATGTCGGATCGGAATCATGATTGCCGGTTCTGGCATGGAATGCGAGTTGTTAGCGTCGACAGCCTGCTCCCGGCGCTCCTTTTCCTCAGGCCGGATCCACCTTGGAGTCCGGGCCCACGGTGACAATTACCGGGTCCTTGCCAAAGTATTTCCGGGCAGTTCTCAGAATGTCCTCACGGCTCAGGGACTGAATTCTCTCAGCATGTGCCAGGTGATGAAGCGGGCCGAGGCCGAAAAGAGTATTCAAAGCACACATCTGGGCCATGGCGTGGTTGCTCTGGTTCTCGAGTGCATCCCCTGCCAGAACACTGGTCTTGGTGTGGGAGAGCCGGTTCTCAGCGATGCCCTCCTGAGTGAGTATTTCGATCTGAGTGAGCAGTTCCTGCCTGGCGAGGGCGGCCTTGTCCGGGGCGGTGCCAATATAGAAGGCGAACAATCCTTTTCCAAACCCGTGAAACTGTGTGGCGTTCACATAATATGCCAGCCCAAGCTCTTCCCTCATCCGGGTAAAAAGTGGACCTGCCATGTTCGAGCAATACTCATGAATAACCTCAAGTGCCGGAATATCCTCTGAAGTGATGTGAGCACCCGGATATCCGACCGTGACGACTGTTTGCTCCTTGTTCAGGTTGTGTACTATGTCTGAGGGGGAAGGTTGAGAGGCCTCGTCCCCGGGGGCGTTGCTCTTACGGCCCTTCGGCAGGGAGGCGAAAACACGGTTACAGATCTCTATTATTTGCCCCGGGTTGATGTCTCCGAAAATCGCAAGCACGCCGTTCTCACGAGTGATGAACTTCTGGTGATGCTCCTGCAGCATTCCACGGTCAATATTGTTGAGTGACTCCTCAGTCCCCAGCATCGGGAGTCCATAGTTCTGGTATCCGAAGAGGCTCTCGCGGAGAAGTCGAAAGGAGGTTTTGAGTGGGTCCTGGAGACTTTCCAGAAGGTCTGCCCGCTGGACCTCCTTTTCTCTCCCCAGAGCCCCTTCATCAAAACTTGGTGACGAGAGAGCGCCGCCACACAGTTCAAGAACAGTAGTAACATCTGGCTGGAGACAGAATGAGGAAATAATGCTCGTGTTGTTGCCGGCGCTTGCTCGAATATTCGCCCCGAGGGATTCGACCCGGTCGGCAAAGTCTCCTTCTGTGTAGTGGTCGGTGCCTTTTGTTAGGAGGGAGGCATGCAGGAGATTGATGCCGCAATTCTCTGGATTCTCGACATGACGGCCTGTGTTAAATGCGCCCTGAAAACTCACCGTGGGGACTCGTGGATCAGGCCGGAGGAGAAGGGTCAGACCATTCTCCAGAGTATGAGTTGTGAGTTCGGGTTTGGGCCGGGATGATCGACCAGCGGTGGAAGAGTCGGATTTGCGGTGTGGATCGAGCGAAGTGATGGTGACCTGATCGGGAGAGAGATAGCACTTGGCGACCCGATGCAGGTCTTCGACGGTGACCTCGTCAAGGCTGCTCAGATAGTCGCGGGTGAAATCTAGATTCCTTGCTTCGTGCCAGTTGGATGCGAGATCGGTGGCTCGTCCTGAAGCGGTGGCAAGAGTCTTGAACTGCTGTGCGAAAACCTGACGGCGCGCCTTGTCTAGCGAAGGGCCAAGCTCGCTTTCAATTGGGGAGTTGAGTTCTGTGAGAATCGCATTTTCGAGGTGGTCCCGCCTCGCGAGATCCGCCTCTGCCGAAATACTGAACATGCCCGGTCCGATTGCGGGACTCCACGCCCACGCTCCAAGATGGTGGGCGATTCCCTCTTTTTCATGGAATCGGCGGTAAAGAAGGGAGGAGCGACCTCCCCCGAGAACGCCGGCGAGTAATTCGAGGGCGGGAGAGTCTGGATGATCGAGTCCGGGTGTTTTCCAAGCGAGGGTCGTTTTGCTCACCGGTATGGCAAACGGCATCCTGGCCCGACGTTGTCCGAGTTGACGTGGTTCGGTCTGCGCGATGGTTGGAGCAAGTGGTCGGAACGGGACGCTCCCGCCCATCTCCTCAAGCACTGACATAGCGTTTACTGGGTCGAAGTCGCCCGAAAGGACAAGAATACTGTTGGAGGGGCAGTATCGACTACGGTGATATTCGACCATATTGTCATAGGTCAGGGCATCAAAACACCGCCGGTAGCCGATCACCGGGTGACGGCGGAGATCGTGCTGGAAAAAAGTCCGGAAAAGAAGTTCGCTCGCTGCCGAGTCAGGATCATCTTTTCCCATATCGATTTCCCGCCGGATGACATCGCGCTCCGTTTCGAAATCGGCCTCAGGGAAGCGAGGCTGGAAAACCAGTTCAAAAAGAACACGAAGAAAGGTGTCACAGGATGCGCTTGGGCCATCTATGTAGTAGACCGTGCGGTCAAAGGAGGTATAGGCGTTCCACTGTCCCCCCATGGAATTGACGGTGGTCGCGAGTTCCGCTCCCGTGAAGGAGTTCGTGCCCTTGAAAACCATATGCTCAAGAAGGTGTGAGAGCCCACTTCCGGCAAATTGGTTCTCATGTTGGCTCCCGGTTGCGACCCAGCATTGGGCTGACACTACCGGAGCGGCAGAATCTACCTGCATGATGACTGGAAGTCCGCTTGAGAGAGTTTTGAGCGCGGCGTTGGTCGCTGGAAATTGCATGATGTCCGAGGAGATGGCGGGGTGTTTGCCGCCTGCGGCAGGAAAAGGTCAGAAGCGATTGCAGAATGCCAACCGCCTGCAGCACGGGTTTAGCAAATTCCCTTGGCGAGGGAAGGTGATTTGCTAGAAGTCCCCATGTCGAAGCCCGTTGTTGCTACCATTGTCGTGGTTTTTGTCCTCGGGTTGTCAGGAGGAGGTGTTGTGGGCTGGTTGTTTCTTACCAAGGACCGGGTTGCATTGCTATCTTACCGGGTGGGAAAAGTGGAGGGCATGAGTATGGAGGCGGTTGTCGTGGGTGAGGAAAATCTTCTGGAGAGTGAAGCGGTCCTTGAAAAGGTGATAGCGAATCTGGATCTTGTGGATGAGTGGCGAATGGATTCAAAACAGGAGGCGATCGCCCACATGCAGGAAAAACTGATCGTCAAGGAAGAGCGGATCGGTAGCCGGATCAGGGTTCTCTACCGGGACAGGAAGCAGGAGAGGGCATATGCGATTCTCAAGGAGATCAAGAGCGTTTACCCACCATTTCGGGCCGAGGCTGTTGAAAAGATGAAGTTGCCTCCTCTGCTTCCAGCGGGCGGCGATGTCGCTGGTGATTCCTCAAACCTCGACTCTCTTCAGGCTAACCCATAGCAGTCGTCTGGGTTACTGGGTGTTCACTCTACTCCCGCCTTGAGAGGGAGATTGATCGATGGAAACTCTCGAAGAGTCAGTCCGATAAGGGCTCCGAACTCGTTATCGTAGCGGTTGTCACGGTGAAAGAGTCCGAGCGAAACTACCCAGTTGTCGAAGGTTCGATGCACGGAATATTGCTGATACTCGAGGACCTTGTCGTCAAATTCCCACCGGTGTTTGAATCCGACGCTCCATTTTTCGTTGAATCGGTTGAAGGCTCCATATTCAAATCTGATTGAATCCTGGAGGATAGGGTGATCGTTGAGAAAGCGGTGTCGCAGCGTCACCTCAAGATTTTCACTGGGCATGTAGCGCAGGGAGCCGACGATTTCGGTGAAGTCCCCGATCTTGCTCAGAAGCGGGAACTGGGTCTCAAGACCGAGTTCAAGCCAGGGAACCGGGTGAAAGTAGATTTCATTATAGAGATTGGAGAATTCGCGATCAAATTCCGGGTCTTCCTGAAACCAGTCGAGGTAGGAGTTGACTGAAAGCCATTCGTGGGACCCTCCGTCTCTTCTTGTGAGGAAACGATTCCGGACCCCCAGGCGTAGGATTGTCCAGTCTTCGAGGTCGTCGATAGCGGTGAAACGGCCAACTCCAAGGGGTCTTGGTCGTGTGCTGGCAGTGAGCCGGTCAATCCGGGGAAAACTGGAATCCAGTTCGTCAGTCGCGATCCATGAGGCTCCCGCGTAGGGTTGGATGACATGGAGAAGGCCATTAAGTCCGAGCTTCTTGCTCTGCACCTCCGGGAAATGCTGGGAAAACTTCGCGGAGGCATCGACGCCCGCATAGAGATGTGTCCGGTTTTCGCTGTCTCCGTTGCCGTCAACGCTACTGTAGAGCGTTGATCCCAGACCGGCCCGCGGGATCAGATTGATGCGGTTTTCAAGGCTCACGGGCAGGGATATCTCCTGCCAGAAGTGGAGTCGCGTATAGCCGCGTTCTGCGAGGATAGTGCGGATCTCGTCACTTCGAGGGTCAGCGGGGTCAAGAGCCTCTGATTCCGCAGCGAGCTCGCGGCGTCTGAAGTCTGGAAGCACCTCGTTGTAGAGCCCTGCAACGAATTGGCCTTCGTGGAGGAGCCGGGAACCGAGAAATGGTTGTCGAATCTGGTCCAGAGCGAACTCAGGCAGACGGGTATCGGTTTGATAAAATGAGTTGGGCCGGACCCGGCCCCAGAGAGTGAGGAGATTTCGACCCCTCTGATGAGTGAGGGCGAGAATGTTGTCCGGGGTTGGCTCCACGCGAAACGCCTCCGGGTCATAGTCCTCGAGATAAAAGCGGTCGCTCAGGTAGGTCAGGTTTGCATCAAGGTAGCTGTCTCCCCCGAGGAAGATATCCTGAAGATCAATCCGGTGACGCAATTGCGCTCGAAACCGATTCGCAGTGACTTTCTGACGTGGGACCCCGCTTCGATCCAGCGTAGGGTTAAAATCATGGATGTGGTAGAGCTTGAGCCACCCGAGGTTCGGATTTTCTTCAAGGCGTGTGTCTGTCAGGTCGACTCCGGTCCCTGCTCCCCGCTCGGATAGGAGATCAAGGTGCCACTGGGATAACAACCAGGCATCTTCGTTCTCTCCGGTGACGGGGTCTTCTTCCCCGCCGAGCATGAAACCATAACGGTTGAGGAGGTAAGGCCCCCAATGTGAGCGGGCACCAGGAACGAAACGGTAACCGAGTCCCGGAGCAATGGCCTGGGAGAGGTATGGAAGCCAGAAGACAGGTCTCTCACCGGCGTAGAGTTTGACATCTCGGAAAATGACCTTGTCGCCCGGGATAACGGTGGTCTTGGCGGCGCGGAGCCAGAATCCGGGATCCTCAATATCATGAGTGGTTACGCCTGCGTCCTCGCCAAGGAAGACAGTTCGCCCGTTTCGCTCGATCATCCGGAATTTACCCGCCTCAAGAAGCATGGGATCCATGCCCACCCGGAGACCGTCACCCTCCAGCCGTTCTTCCTCATACCAGTAGTTTGCTGACTCCCCGCGGTGTAGCATAGTGCCCTGGTAGATCGCGACATTTCCGGCGAACCGGACGACCTTCTTGTTGAGGTCGATCACAACGCTGCCTGCAAAAATCTGGATACCGGTAGAAGTACGACACTGCATACTGCCTTTGTAGAGGATGCGAC
>Ga0160422_10001885_pt1 | contig 13077 bp, 9 predicted proteins | sample Fk160mmetaG_FD_108192 | JGI IMG/M metagenome (GOLD analysis project Ga0160422, IMG submission 108192) | Marine microbial communities from the Central Pacific Ocean - Fk160115 60m metaG | ecosystem: Environmental > Aquatic > Marine > Oceanic > Photic zone | place: The Central Pacific Ocean...
ACCAATTAAATAATTTAAAAAACAAAAAAATCATAAGTCAAAAACTTGCCTTTTCTGAAGAAATTATAATGACAAAAAGTGATTTAATGATTTTAAAAGAAAATGAAGAGCTATTTAATGAAATAGGTTATAATTTTGAAAAAATTAATGATACTAAACTTGTAATTGATGGTATTCCATCATTTGTAAGAAAAGAAAATATTAAAGAAAAGATAGAACTATTTCTTGAAGAAATAAAAAATAAAAATTTGAATATTAAAATTAAAGTATTTAAAAAATTAGCAAAATCTGTTGCATACAGCTCTTCGATTAAGATGAATGAAAAATTAGAAAAAATTGAAATGGTTGAAATAATCAAATCATTATTCAAATGTGAGTCTCCATTTATTAGCTTAGACGGAACCGCTTGTATGGTTAACTTTGACCCAAAACATTTATTTTGACCTATGCTAAATAATTATCGCTTTCAAATTTTACCTCCAGTAGTTAAAAACTTATTAATTATCAATGTCTTACTTTTTATTGCTACAGGAGTATTAAACGCCCCCCCTTTTAATATTGATTTAACTAATATTTTAGGCCTTCATTATTGGGAGTCTGATCTTTTTAAACCTTGGCAAATAGTCACATACATGTTTATGCATGGAAACATCCCTCATATTCTTTTTAATATGTTTGCAGTTTGGATGTTTGGCAGTCATATTGAAAACAGATGGGGTTCTAAAAGATTTTTAAATTATTATCTACTAACAGGTTTTGGCGCTGCCTTTTTACATTATTTAATTTTTCATTTTTATACTTTACCGGGAATTCCATCTCAAGTTTTTTCAAATACTTATCCATTAACAGCTTATGAATATTTTTTACAAAATAGTGTAGTAGTTGGCGCATCTGGATCTTTATTTGGTATTCTATTGGCCTTTGGAGTTCTATTCCCTAATACGCTACTATATTTATATTTTGCAATTCCAATTAAAGCAAAATATTTTGTAATAGGTTATGGATTAATTGAACTTTTTTCTGGAATTAGTAATAATCCTGGAGATAATGTTGCTCATTTTGCTCACTTAGGAGGAATGTTATTTGGGCTTTTAATTTTTGGATACTGGAAATTAAAAAATGAATTTTATTAAAAATTATAAATGATTATAATTATATGTTAAATAAAATACTTTTTTTAAATATTTTTATATTCTCTATTATTCATATTTTAAATTTATTTATTGACATTAATTTTCAAGAAATTAGAAATTTACTGGGGATCTCATCTGAAATTAATGAAGTTACAAAAAGACCCTGGGTTATCATTTCATACATGTTTCTACATGTAAATATTTTTCACCTCTTATCAAATATGATTTTTCTATATTTTTTTGGAAAATTATTTTTAAAATATTTAAGTAACACAAAACTTTTTAGTAATTATATTTTAGGTGGTTTAACAGGCGGGTTTTTTTTTATGTTATTTAGTAACTATACTAATCTACAAATTGAATCAGAACCATTAATTGGCTCTTCAGCATCAATTTTATCAATTTTGGTTACTTGTTTTGTTTTTACCCCAAATTACTCATTTAAAACATTTAATAACTCTGAAAAAACTATTAAACTAAAATATTTAGCAATAATTTTTATTATTTATTCTATTATTAATCCTTTATATACGCATAATATAGGAGGTTTAATTTCACACCTTGGTGGTATAGCTTATGGAATATTGTATATGATTTTAATTAAAAAAGAAATTAATCCCGCCTTTTTCATTGAAAAAATTTTAGAAATTAATTTTTCTAAAGAAAAAAAAATAAAAAGAAGAAAAAATGAAGATGATTATGAGTATAATACTAGAAAAAAAATTAATGAACTTGAACTTAATAAAGTTCTAGAAAAAATATCAAAATCTGGATTCAAAAGTTTGTCGAAAAAAGAGAAAAAAATTCTTGAAAAATTTAGTCAAAATTAACTAATTTATTTACTTCTTTTAGTGATAAAATATTCATATAATTTATTGATAAGTTTGTGATATTTTTAGAAATAAATCTTACTGCCATATCATAATAAAGTGGAATTAATATAGTTGAATCCATTAAAATCTCCTCCATTTCCAAAAACATTTTAGTTCTTAATTCTTCATTTTTAACAAGAAATGTTTTATCATACAAACTGTCAAATTTTTCATTTGAAAAATGAGTTCTGTTAGAACCTATTGGCGACTTATTTTTTGTTATAAATAATTGTAAATAATTTTCTGGGTCGGGGTAATCTGCAATCCAAGAGCCTCTAAAGAAACAAACAGATTTATTAGAAACTAACTCTCGGTGAACAGATGGTGGGTTAACTTTTAAATTTAATCTTAATCCAAATTCTGAAAATTTAGATTGAAGATATTCACATATATCCAAGTAATCAGATGTGGTATAAAGATCAAATGTTTTAAAAGAATTATTAATTGTATCAATTGAATTTAATAAAAAAGATGAAGTATCTGGGTTGTAAGAAAAACCATTTAATTTATACTTAGATAAAAAATCAGGTACTATTCCAGAACTAGCAGGAAATACCATATTTTTTCTTAAATACTTTACCATTTCAAATCTATCAAAACCATAATTAAGGGCTTTTCTAACATTTGAGAGAGACAAAATACTATTATCTTCAGAACATTTACTTACATTAAAAGCTAAAAATTCAGTATTCAAATAAGGTGTCTTTTCTAAACTAAATAAATTTTTATACTTATTTTTCAAATTTCCATTTCTTTCTAAAAATTCTTCTTGAAAAATTGGATAATGTCCGGAAACAAAATCAATTTTAGATTGTAAAAAATTTATGAATAAGGACTCTGGATTTTTAATAAAAGTAATATTAATTGCATCTAAATAAGGCAGTCTATTTCCATTTTTTAATTCAAAATAATTTTTGTTTTTTAATAAAACTAATTTTACATTATTCTTCCAAAATTTAAACTGAAAAGGTCCTGTTCCAATAGGATTTTTTGAAAAATTTACATTTCTAACAACTTCTTCAGGGACCACAGAAAAATATTTCATTCCTAAGATGTTTAAAATTGATGGAAATGGTTTTTTTAACTTAACTAATAATGTCGTATCATTTAGTGCAGTAAATGGCTCAGTATTTGAAAAATAATCTAATACCCACCTTCCTGGAGATGAAGTATTTTGATCCCCTAATCTTTGAAAACTATATACAAAATCATTTGCAACTACCTTTCTAGTTTGATTATCTGTTTCAAAATAATTTGATTTATGAAAATAAATATCATTCCTTAAATGAAACATATATTCTAATCCATTTTCACTTCTTTCCCATGATTTAGCAATAGAAGGAACTATTTCTAAATACTCATTTAATTCTACTAGTCCGTTAAAAATATGATTAACTGCCCATATATTTGACTTGGTGTTAGAATAAATAGGATCAAGGGATGAAATTCCTGAGGACTCATTATATCTAAATATCTTGTAATTTGAATCTTTAGTTTTAGTTGAACATGAATTGAATAAAACAATTAAAGTAAATATTAGAGGAAATTGTATTTTAATTTTTTTCATGTTTAATTCAAAAATAAATAATATATATTTGTTTTGTTTTGGCGAGGTAGCTCAGTTGGTTAGAGCGCAGGATTCATAACCCTGAGGTCGGGAGTTCAAATCTCCCCCTCGCTACTTTTTTCAAACTCACTCATCAATTAGTTTTAATAAATCATTATATAGAGTTTCATCATTTGGTCTTTTAGCATTGTCCTCAATAACATTTCCTGACTTGTCAATTAAAATATATCTAGGTATACTAGATACTTGAAAAAAATTACCAATACTATTATTTTTATCAGCTGGTGATATAAAGTTTATTCCATCAATTTTTAATTGGTCTAAAGATTTTTTCCATTTTTTATAATCAGTATCAATAGAGACATATAAAAAATTTATTTTTTTCAACTGTTTTTTCTTGAATTTTTTTTTGAGTGCAGTTGAAAATGGAAAAAGTTTTCTACAAGGACCACACCAACTTGCCCATATGTCAATATAAAGTACTTTTCCTATGAAATCATCTAATTGAATATTTTCACCAAAAATATTTTCCATATAAAAATCAAATTTATTAGATGAATAAAAATTTTCAATATAATTGTCAATTTTTTTTGTTTTAAAATCATACTGTGTTTCAAGAAAAAGTTTTTCTTGGTCAGAAATATTATTTATTAACTTTAAGATGTCATTGTAAAAAGATCTATTAATTAAAGTTGCATAATCTAAAACAAATTGAATTAAGCATGAATTAATTAACTTTTGATTTAAGTTCTGTTTTGCAAATTGATAAAAAGATGAGAAAAATAATCTTATTGATTTTTCATTATAATTTTGACTATCTTTTGAAGAAAGTAGTAAAGTCATATTATAAATATATTTTTTAAATAGAACAAAATCAAAATCCTTATTTATTGAGTCAAAATAAAATGATTCATCTAAAAAATAAGGAATTAATTTGTAGTTAAAATTACCTTTCGATTTACTTTGTTTAAGAGTAAAATCACATAAACTATTATAGTAAATAAGATCAATATAATTTTTAACAAAAGAGAAAATGTGTTTATCATTCAAATTAAAGTTTAAATCATTTATTTTATTTAAAAAATCATTTAGTTTTTTTTTTATATCATACATTGATATTTCGAATGAGTCTGGGTTAGACTTATCAATTGATATTTCATTTATTAATGATTTATATAATGAAAAAAAATCATTTAAAAATTTAAACTCATCATCATCAGAACCATCATAAAAAACTATATTATTTTTAAGTGAAAGTGTATGATTTGTGTTGGTTTTAATTAAAATCGCAAAATCAATAGAATCACTATAAACATTATACAAACCTGGAATTAAATGTAATGATGTATCATTTTTAACAACAATTAATTCGTTGCTTATGTGCCCATCAATAAATAATGTTTCATTTTTTGGTTTTATAGTCAAATTTTGACAAAATACATTATAAGAAAAAAAAATAATTACTACAGTTATGAATGTTCTATTCATGATTATAATATTTTAATAAATTAAATTTAAATAAATTGAATAATTAATCTTTGAAAAATAAAATATTTATCTATATTGAAAAACAATTTAAAAAAATGATAAAATATAGTTTAGAGTTTCCAATCAAATCGTCAGTTAAAATTCTTTTCAATGCAATTTCAACTCCTACTGGTCTATCAGAGTGGTTTGCTAATGATGTTAATTGGAACGGCAATACTTACACATTTATTTGGGACGATGGAGAACAGGAAGCTGAACTAATTAAAAAAATTAACAATTTTTTAGTTAGATTTAAATGGGTTGATACTGATGATGATAGTTATTTTGAATTAAAAATTGATATTGACTCAATAACTAATGATGTTATTCTAATTATAACTGACTTCGCTGATGATGATGATGAAAAAGAACACGAAGTTAATCTGTGGAACACTCAAGTGCAAGCATTGATGAAAAGTATAGGTTCATAATGATTTGATAAGTTAATTTTGAAAAGATTAAATAAATCAATATTAATTGCTTTTATAAAACCATTTTTTTATACTTTTTCAATAATCATCTTTATACTGTTAATGCAGTTTTTATGGAAGTATATTGATGATTTAATAGGAAAAGGGTTAGATCTATATTTAATCTTTGAGCTATTAATATACGCTTCCTGCACATTAGTTCCTCTTGCTTTACCACTTGCAGTTTTGTTATCTTCAATAATGACATTAGGTAATCTGTCAGAAAAATCTGAGTTTATTGCTTTAAAGTCATCTGGAATATCTTTTTTTCAAATCACAAAGCCTCTTTTCTTTTTTGTTAGCATTGTTGTGATATTCTCATTCTTTTTTTCAAATCGTATTATACCTTATGTTAATCTAAAAAATACAAATTTAATGTACGATATAATCCATAAAAAGTTAGCTTTTTCTTTAGAAGAAAGAGTCTTCTTCAATGAAATTGAAGGATATAGTCTAAAAGTTGACAAAAAAATTGACGATAATAATTTTTCAGATGTAATTATTTTAGACCATACAGGTAAAAATATTCAAAAAACTTTTATTGCTGAGAAAGCAAATATGAAAATGAGTGAAAGCGAAAATTATTTAAATATTAATTTATTCAATGGAAACAGTTTCTCAGATACTGATTGTTTTGAAGAAAGTAAATCAAATTGTCAAATTACTTCTAAATTTGATTTATTTAGTTTAAAACTTGATCTCTCATCATTTAAATTAAACAGAGGAAGTTCAGATAGATTTTCTAATAAAGCTAAAACTATGAACATTAGTCAACTTAAAACAATTATTGATTCAATTCAAAAAAATATTACTCATCAAAAAAATAATTTTGAAAATAAATTTAGTTTACAAAATATTAATCATCAGTTTAAATTAAAAAATAATTTAAAAAAGAATAACATAGAAGTGAATAATAAAGTAATAAATAAAAAAGTTTTAAGTAATACCAAAAATAAAATATATGCATTAAACAATTTAAATCGAGAATTGAAAAGAAAAAATCAATATTTAAATAAATTAAAAGTTGAGCTTAATAAAAAATATACTTATTCATTTGCATGCATGATAATGTTCTTAATTGGGGTTCCTTTGGGTGGAATTATTAAAAAAGGTGGTTTTGGGTTACCAGTAATTATCTCAATTTTTTCTTTTTTAATTTATCATATTATCTCAATTACAGGTGAAAAATTAGTTAAAAAAGATGTTTTAGAAGTTAGCTATGGTATGTGGGGGCCAATTTTTCTTTTCTTTACACTAGGAATTTTATTATTTATAAGCATGCAAAAAGAAAAGTTGTAAAATGAAAATTTTAATTTTATCTCATAAACCTGTTTTCCCAACTCTTGACGGTGGAAGTCTAGCGACTAAAAAAATTTTTATGGATTTGAGGAGTGAATTTAACAGTGTTGATTTAATTTGCTTGAAATCAAATAAATTAAAAAATAAAAATTTTAATAAAAATAAAAATTATCAAGAGTTATTTGACGTCAATACAAATTTTAATTTTAAAAAACTTTTTAAAAGTTTTTTTAACAAACAATGTTATCAAATAAATAGATTCTACAATAAGAAAATTTCTAATGATATTATAAAATTAATTAAAAAAAAAAAATATGAATATGTTCTTTTTGAGGGAGTTTTTCCATCCGTTTATTTAAACGACATTAAATCAAATTGCAACTGTAAAACTATTATTAGAACTCACAATGTAGAACATGAAATTTGGAAAAATTTAGCAAGTAATAGTAAAAATATTTTAAAAATGTTGATTTATACATTTTTAAAAAAACAAATGAAGAAATGGGAAGATTATATTTGTTCTAAATGTGATTTTTTATTTTGTATTTCAAAAAATGATCAATTTTACTTTAATAAAAAATTAAATAAGGAAACTAAATTACTTCCTGTTTCCTTTGAATTAAAACAAAATAAAATAACTCAAAACTTTTCTATATTCCATCTTGGTGCAATGGACTGGAAACCTAATATTGAAGGAGTAAACTGGTTCTTAAAAAACGTATGGTTCAAAAAGTTACAAAAAGATTCCAAATTGAAACTTTATTTGGCGGGAAAAAAGATGCCTAAAACAATTAAAAATATGGCAAATAATTCATTAATCGTTGAAGGAGTAATAGAAAGTGCTGAAGATTATATGAAAAATAAAAATATAATGATTGTTCCAATATTTTCAGGTAGTGGCATAAGAATTAAAATACTGGAAGGAATGTCAATGGGAATTCCTATTTTAAGCACCCCAAAAGGGGCACAAGGAATTGATTATATTGATAATGAAAACATATTAATTTGTAAGTCTGAATTAGAATTTGAAAAAGCAATAAAATCACTACAAAAAAATAAAACATTATTTTTGAAAATTAGTAACGGTGGAAAAAAATTAATTAAAAATCACTTTTCTAAAGAAATAGTCATAAAAAATTGGAAAAATTTAATAAATGAAGATTGTAATATTAACACCGAGAGTTCCTGAGATATTAGACAAAGGTGATAAATTGAGAATTTTTCATCAAATTAAATTTTTATCAACTTCAAATGAAATTCATTTAATATCATTAAGCACCTCAAAAAAAAGAAAAGTTAACCCAGAACTAAAACAATACATAAAAAGTTTTCATGTCATTTCTTCGGCTAAATTAAATCGAATTTTTAATTTATTTTATTACTCTATTTTTAAAAAATTACCATTCCAGGTTTCTTATTACTTTTCCAAGAAAAGTAAGTCAAAAATTGATAAAATAATTTCCAATATTGAGCCAAAATTAATTTATTGTCAATTAATAAGAACATCTGAATTTGTTAAATACCGTAAAGAAGTAAAAATTATTGATTATATGGATTGTTTTTCACTCGGTTTAAAAAGAAGAATAAAAAAATCAAGTATTTTTTTCAAAAAAATAGTTCATATTGAATATAACAGAGTAAAAAAATATGAAACAAAGATTTTCGATTATTTTAACTATAAAACAATTATTTCTGAATTCGATAAAAAAAATATAAATCATGAAAATAAAAATCAAATTGTAATTGTAAAAAATGGAATTGACCTTAATTATTTTAATAGAAAATCTAATAATTACAAAAAAAAAACAATTGTTTTCGTAGGAAATATGAGTTATAAACCAAATGTTTTAGCTGCAAAATTTATATGTGAAAAAATACTTCCATTAGTAGAAAATAAAATTAAAAATACGAAAGTAATTATTGCTGGATCATCACCAACTGAGGAGGTCAAAAAATTATCTAAACTTAACAAAAACATTAATGTAACCGGTTTCATTTCTGATATAAGAACTGCTTACGAAAATGGAACAGTATTTATTGCCCCAATGTTTATAGGGTCAGGGCTTCAAAATAAACTATTAGAAGCTATGGCAATGAAAGTTCCATGTATAACTACTGATATCGCAAACAATTCTTTAAATGCAACTAAAAATGAAATTAAAATTGCTAATAATGAAATTGAGTTTGCCAATAGTTGCATAGAATTATTTAATAATAATCAAAAAACTTTGAAATTAATTGAAAATGGATATAAATTCGTTAAATCTAAATATAGTTGGGAAAAGTCAACAAATATTATTAATAAAATAATTAAAAAATGAAATTAAATTCTATAGAAGAAGCAATTGAAGATATACGTAAAGGAAAAATAGTTATAGTTGTCGATGATGAAAACAGAGAAAATGAAGGTGATTTCATAGCTGCAGCTGAAAAGGTTACTCCTGAGCTTGTTAATTTCATGATTAAATTTGGAAGAGGTTTGTTATGCGCTCCTTTAACATCAAAAAGATGTGAAGAATTAAAATTAGATTTAATGGTAGGAAAAAATACAGATCCTCTTAAAACACAATTTACAATTTCAGTAGATAAGATAGGAAAAAATTGTACCACTGGAATTTCCGCAAGTGATCGTTCTGAAACAATTAAAGCATTAGCAAATCCTAAAACTAAAGAAGAAGATTTAGCAAGACCAGGACATATTTTTCCTCTCAAAGCAATGGATGGTGGTGTGTTGAGGAGAAGTGGACATACTGAAGCGGCGGTTGATTTATGTAAACTGGCAAATTTAAAACCAGCTGGAATAATTGTAGAAATAATGAATGATGATGGTTCGATGGCCAGGTTACCTGAACTAATTAAAATTTCAAAAAAATTCAACTTGAAAATTATTTCTATTGAAGATTTAATTAAATACAGACTAAAAACAGAATCTTCCATTAAAAAAGAAGTTGAAGTTAATATGCCAACAAAATACGGTCATTTTAAACTTATTTCTTTCAAAGAAATAAATTCAAATTATGAACATTTAGCTATGGTAAAAGGTGAATGGAAAAAAAATGAACCTATTTTAGTCAGGGTACACTCCTCTTGTTTTACTGGAGACATTTTAGGTTCATTGAGATGTGACTGCGGGGACCAATTAACAGATTCAATAAAAATGATTGAAAAAGAAAAAAAAGGATTAATATTATACATGAATCAAGAAGGAAGAGGGATTGGTTTAGGAAATAAATTACATGCCTATAAATTACAAGAGGAAGGAATTGATACTGTAGAAGCAAATCTTAAATTGGGATTTAAAGAAGATGAAAGAGACTATGGAATTGGAGCACAAATATTGAGAGATTTAAACATTACAAAAATTAAACTATTAACAAATAATCCAAAAAAAAGAGCAGGGCTGGTTGGATATGGTTTGGAAATAGTTGAAAATGTACCAATTAAAACAAAACCTAATAAACATAATAAAAATTATATGTTAACCAAAAAAAATAAAATGGGGCACGATTTTTAATTTTTTTTTCTTTTTTTCTTTTTCTTGAATATATCAAAAAAATTATCGAATTCTTTCTCAAAAAATATAGAAACACCTTGTTCATATCTAAACTCATCACCACTTATCGGATCATACTCATCTGTCCTATTGAATGCTTTTAATTTAAAATTATCAGATAATTCATATTGTATATCCAATTCACCTACAATGTCAGTATTATCTTGAGCTTGAGGAGTACTTGGGTTACTTGCATTACCGTTAATAGTCAACTTATCATTTAATAGCTTCATTGAAAGAGCAAGTTGAATTTCATCTGTAGTTAATGAGTCAGTTGAACCTGGCGTCCACCTAAACCCTAAATCAAAATCATCTGTAATTTGAGATAACCAATTAGAAATTTGATTTGACAATAACTCTGTCCCTGTTGTCGTTAAACTACTATTTAAATAATTTTCAGTACTTTCTTGTATTAAAAAACTATTTGCTCCAATTAAAAATAAAAACTGCTGCAATTTTTTTTCTTCAGTATCTGTTAACTGATATAGTTTAGTTAATGCAACATCAGATGCTGATGGGATATCAATTATGAAATCAACTGATGGATTTAATAAATTATTTGTCATATGCATTTTACAAAAAACTGGAACTTTAGTGCTAGAATTATAATCTGCATCTAGGAGATTAAGTGAAGTTTTGAGTTCATAAATAGCAAAAAAATCAATATTTATATCATATGGGCTACCATTCCAAAATAGACTTCCTCCTTTTTCAAGAATAAAGTTTTTATTAAGAACATTTTGCATAGTATACAAGTATTCTCCTTGGTTTATTAAAATTTCACCGTACATATTAAAATTTCCGTTATCATCTATTTCTAATTTTAAATCACCCTCTCCAGATCCCTTAATAATGTCTCCTATTTTTTCATCATAAATGATTTGAACTTGAGCATTTGGTGTTAACGATAAATCAAAATTCATTTTAAAATCTTTGTTATTTTTTTCTTTATCATTGAAAATATTAATGGATGAAGAGGATTTTAAAGAATTAAATAACTCCAAATTATTTTCTTCAGAAATTTCCATTGAAGTAGATAAAGGTATATTAAACTTAGTGCCTTTTTTAGACTCAGCATCAATTTCAAAATAAACTTTATTTGGCTCACCATCAATAATAATACTACCACCAACAAAAACTTCTCCGTAATAAATATCATTATTTTCTATTTTGGTATTTAAACAATATAAATTATCTGAACTTACAAATAAGTTATAAGATATTTCTTTTAGTGCATTAGCATGAGTAGCTTCACCATAAAATAATCCATTTGTATTAAATTTTTTATCATGAATTAAAACTGAATCTAATTGAATATTATCTTTTTTAAATGAAACACTATAATCGTTTTTTAGTAAATAAGTAGTGTTTAAATATGGTATTTTAAATGAAAAGTTATTTAAAGTTAAAGAACCATCAATAAAATAATTATCATAGGGACCATATAAATTTAAATTACCATAAATATTTCCTTTATTATTTGAGATGCTACTAATGTACGGATTTAGAATATTACAATCTTGTCCGTTAAAATTTAAAAACATGTTCATACTATTTTTTTTGTCCAAAGAAACAGTACCATTAAATTCAATAGTTTTAGATTTTTTTGAAGGTTTCACATAACCATCTAAAACTAAAAATTTTCTTTTATTGTTTGACTGTGTATTTAATATTAAATCTCCTAAAAGAACGTCATTAATAGAAAAGTCTTTCACTTTCAAATAGCCTCCCACTGGTTTGCTTACAGAGCTATACCAAAAAGTACCATCAGCTAAGCCTGCTAATCTAGAAGCATCTTTTTTTCTAAGAAAATTAATTAATTCTAAATCAACATTTTTAAGATCAAAAAATAATTTTAATGAATTAGAATTTTCAACTGAAATATCAATTAATTGAGAACCTGAACTTAGTGAAAAATTAGAAAAATTAACTTCATCGAAATTAGAAATTTTAATTAAACTATTAGGTGATAGATTCCATACCTGATCAGGAAAATTAACAAATGAATTACTAAATGAAATTAAATTTTCTTCTCCTCTGGAGATATTGCCAAAAAAAGAAGCATCAAAAGATTCATTTTTATTAATATTTTTTAAAAGTAAATTATATTCAATTTGATCAGACCTAGAATTAGAAGTAAAAACTAATGAATCAATATTTAAATTATTTTCTGTGTTTATAAAGTTATTAGTAAGAAAATGAAAATTTAATTTATCCTGATCATTAACTTCTAAATCAAAATTTAAATTATCAAAAAATTTATTGTTGAAAGATAAACTCTCTAAATCTCCATTTATAAATAAATTAGAGCCTAATTTCTTTTTATTTATTTTTAATTTAAAATTTTCAAGAGAAAAATTATCTAAAAAAAAGTCTGTAATAAATGATGAATTATTAAAATCTAAATCCAAATCTAAATTATAATTACTTTGGAATATTTTTTTTTCATTCTTTAAAAAAGATAAAAATATATTCTTAAAGTCTTTTTTTAAATCTAAATATTTAAAGTCCCCTATAATAAATGCAGAACCTATATCAGATTTAAACAATAAAGACTTATTAACTGATGAATTATTAAAATCAATCTTTAAATTATTTAAATTATATTTTTTTCCTCTATAATAAGATAATTTATTAGCTTCTATTGAGCCAATTA
>Ga0160422_10001886_pt1 | contig 13075 bp, 12 predicted proteins | sample Fk160mmetaG_FD_108192 | JGI IMG/M metagenome (GOLD analysis project Ga0160422, IMG submission 108192) | Marine microbial communities from the Central Pacific Ocean - Fk160115 60m metaG | ecosystem: Environmental > Aquatic > Marine > Oceanic > Photic zone | place: The Central Pacific Ocean...
ATAAAATTCATACTGAAAAAATCTTCATAAATAAAAAATTAAGAGATAAAGCGTTAAACCTTTTTTTTGAATTAAATGAATCATTAAAATATAAAATTCCCAATATAACTGAAAACAGAAAAAAATGCTCCATATGTTCCTGGAAACAATTCTGCGATAAGGAAGCTGAATCTAATGGTTTTCTAACCGACATTGATGGAATTGGTAGTAAAACAGCACAATCATTAAAGAATGTTGGAATAAATGATGTTAAGCAATTAGCATTTTGTGATAAATCTAAACTAGAAAATAAATTATCTATTAATGATGAAAATGAAATTAAGAAAATTAATCAGTTAATTAATCAATCTAAATCTTATTTATCAGGATTACCAATTCATCTTAAGTCGCATAAGGATTTATTAGAGTTATGTAATAAACTAAACCATGGTTTTTATGTATTTGATATTGAATCAAATCCTGATGAAAATCATGACTTTTTATATGGTTTACTTTCAGTAAAAAATGTAAATGACCAAACAAAAAATTTTGTTTACAAACCCATATTAAATTTGATAAATAAAAATCAATATAATTTAGAGATTTTCAAACAATTAAATTCAAAGCGTAATTGGCCTATATTACACTTCGGAGAAACTGAAAAAATAACAATAACAAAAATGGCAAAATTGATTAATTTAAATAAATTTGAAATCGATTCTTTAGAGTCAAGATTTATTGATTTGCACTTACTAATAAGAAACTCATGGATCCTTCCAATAAAAAATTACAGTTTAAAAACGGTTGCAAATTGGGTAGGGTTTGATTGGAGTCAAAAAAATATTGGAGGATCTAAAGCTTTATATTGGTGGATCCAATATAGCAATACGCACGAGAATTCTTTTTTAGAAAAAATAATAACTTATAACAAAGACGATTGTTTAGCAACTTTAGAAATAATTAAATGGCATTTAGATAATGCTCATAAGTTTTTAAAAGAAGGCTGATCCTACAGATTTTTCAACCTTTATTGATCCTAATTCTTCATTATAAAAATATATTAATTGATTTAAATAATTCTTTTTCATCATCGCTAAACCAATTACTTTCTTAGAGCTAGGAAATAAAAAACTAGTTATTGTTCCAGTTATTATTTTTTTATTTTCGTTTAAATAAATTTTTTTATCATTTAATTCATAGTTTTTATTAAGAATATTAGCGGACCAAACTCTAATTTCCTGTTTTAAAGATGAAATCCTTTTCAATCTTGCCATTGTTTCCTGTCCAAGATAACACCCTTTATTGAAATCAACTAAATCATATAAACCTAATTCAAGGGGATTATTTTTACCATCTATTTCAGAATTTAATCTTGGGATAGCTTGCCATATCTTCCACATTTCAAGATTAGTTGATTTCAATAATTCTATTTGATGATCTAAACAATATTTCTTGGGATCTTTATTGATAAAAATTTTTGGTTCAAATTTTCTCCAGGGTTGATCCTTCTCTAACTTTTGCAATCTAAAAATAGGAAAATTATCACTTAAAAAAACCTTATCAGTGGGGAAGATCATATTCTCGAAGAAATCTTTAATTTCTCCAATATTACCCTCAATATTAACAAGTAATAATTTATCTTTAAATATATGAATTTCTAGCAATGCTCTCAAAATACCTTTTGGATTAAGCCAGCATGCTTGTATAAATGGGACATCAAGATTCATATTGTTTGTTGTAATTCCATTTACAAATCTTTTAGAGCCCTCTCCCTCGATATAAAAGGATTCAAATTCTTCCAACCAAAAATTTTTTTTATTGTCTTTTTTAGTCATCAATTAATAAAGTCTCGTATATTAAATAAACTCTTCAAAACAACTTTATTTTCCCTCAAAACATCAGCACCCCCCTCTTCTCTATCAACTATTGTTAAAACTTCATTAACAATATAATCGTTCTCTCTTAATTTATTGATTGCTTTTAGACAAGATCCTGCAGTTGTTACTACATCCTCCAAAACAGTTACAACAGTTTTACTATCTAAGTTTGGCCCCTCAATTCCTGATTTAGTGCCATAGTTTTTAATTTCTTTTCTAATTATCAAACCATCAAGATAAATCCCCTTATTTGCAGCTAATAAAATCACACCACTAACAAGTGGATCTGCTCCTAAAGTTAAACCTGAAACAGCTTTAGTTTCAGAATTAATTAATTCTAAAAATAATTCGCTAATTAATTTTAATCCAAACCCATTCAATGAAACTGGTTTACAATTTAAATAGTGGTTACTTTTTTTACCTGAAGATAATTTAAAATCACCTTTTTTATAGGATTTTTTTTGCAAAAGATTAAGTAAGTTTGTCTTGTTTTTATAAAAATCTGGAGAAAAATTACTCATTTATTCATGGATTTATATTTAAAGATTAGAAGAAAAAAAAGAAATCTCACAAAAGCTTACTAATTTGGTGCTTTTTGAAATATTATTTTTAGGTACTATAAAATTAGCTACATTTTTTAATGTACACATTTGGGGGTGTAGCAATCTGGTGAATGCAGCGAACTCATAATTCGCCTTAGGCGAGTTCGATCCTCGCCACCCCCATCAAATACTTAATTTGAATGAAAATAACATTTATCTTATTTTTATTGGCTTTTCCTGCTTTTTTTGCAGCTAGTGAACTTTCAGTGCTACTAATAAGGCCTAGTAAAGTTTTAAGGTTAATAGATGAAAAAAGGGAAGGAGCTAATTCAATACTAAAAATACAAAAAAGGTTTAGATCATCATTAATTACATCACAATTTGGGGTAACAATTTCGCTAATAACTATTGGTTGGTTAGGTAATGGAATAGCTAGAGATTTTTGGCAAGATAATTCTTTTAAAACTAGAGTTCTAGATCTTTCTCTATTTTTTATAATTGTCTTCATTTCGACACTTATCTCAGGCCTGATCCCAAAAGCAATTGTTATAAATAATCCTGAAACAGCCGCCTTAAAATTAACAACTATTTTTGAAGCTGTAAGAAAAGGAATGAAGCCTTTAGTTTCTATTATTGAATTTTTTGTGAGTGCGTGTTTAAGATTATTACAATTGAATAATAAATGGGATTCTCTAAATTCTGGATTATCAGCTGGAGAGCTTGAGACATTAATAGAAACAAATAATGTAACTGGTTTAAAACCTGATGAAAAAAATATAATCGAAGGTGTTTTTGCCTTAAAAGATACTCAGGTCAAAGAAGTTATGATTCCAAGATCTGAGATGGTGACCTTAACAAAAGACATCACTTTTTCTGAACTTATGAAGAAAGTAGATAAATCTCGACATGCAAGATTTTTTGTTATTGGAGAATCTTTAGATGATGTCTTAGGGGTATTAGATCTGCGTTATTTAGCAAAACCAATCTCTCAAAGTCAATTAGGCGCTGATACATCATTAGAGCCTTTCCTTTTGCCAGTAACTAAAGTTTTAGAAACATGTTCATTAGCTGAAATTCTACCTCTAGTTAGAGATTACAATCCATTTTTACTTGTTGTAGATGAACATGGAGGAACAGAAGGTTTAATAACTGCAGCTGATCTGACAGGAGAAATAGTTGGAGATGAAATGCAAAATAACAGTATTAATATAAATATGAAGCAATTAGATAATTCACAAAAAAAATGGTCAATTGCAGGAAAAGCGGAAATTATTGAGATTAATAAAAAATTAGGTTGTCAAATTCAGGAAGGTGATGATTATCATACCTTAGCTGGATTTCTTTTGGAGAGATTTCAAATGGTTCCAAAGATTGGTGATATTTTAGAGTTTAAAAATATAAAATTTGAAATAATTTCGATGTCAGGACCTAGGATTGATCGTGTAAAAATAAATCTTGTTAATACTAAAAGTTGACGTCTTATGCATAATAATTAAAGATGAATATGGATTGTAAGATATGACAATAGAATCGTATCCAGTACAGGTTGGTGTCATAGGTATTGGGAATATGGGATGGCATCATGCAAGAGTCTTAAGCCTACTAAAAGATGCAGATTTAATTGGAGTAGCTGATCCAAATGAGCAAAGAGGTCAATTAGCTAAAGAACAATTTCAATGCGATTGGTATAGTGATTATCATAAACTCCTATCTAAGGTAGATGCTATCTGTATAGCAGTTCCAACATTATTACATCATCAAGTTGGATTGGATGCTCTGAAAGCAGGAGTGCACGTACTTATTGAAAAGCCAATAGCAGCAAGTAAAAAAGAAGCAGCCTCACTAATTAGTGTTTCTAAAAGTAAAAATTGTTTATTACAAGTAGGACATATTGAAAGATTTAATCCTGCCTTTAGAGAATTAAATAAAATTATTAATAATGAAAAAATAGTTGTCTTAGAAGCAAGAAGGCATAGTCCACATTCAGACAGAGCAAATGATGTCTCAGTTGTCATGGATCTAATGATTCATGATATTGACTTGGTTTTAGAATTAGTAAATTCCAAAATAAAAAAGTTATCTGCCGTTGGGGGCAAAAATAAAGAGGGTTTAATTGATTATGTGAGCGCAACACTAGTTTTTGAAAATAATGTAATTGCAAACTTAACAGCAAGCAAGATGAGTCATAAAAAGATTAGAAGCTTAAGTGCACATTGCCAAAATGGTTTAGTAGAAACTGATTTCTTAAACCATAATCTTCAAATACACCGAAAATCAAATGAATCTTATTCCGCTGAACATGGAGAGTTAGTTTATAGAAATGACGGTTTTGTAGAAGAGGTTAGTACAACATCTATTGAACCTCTGTATGCTGAACTTGAACACTTTTTAAAATGTGTTCAGGGTAAAGAATCTCCAGAAGTTGATGGTGAACAAGCTTCCAGAGCATTAATTATTGCAGATTTTATTGAACATGCAGTAGAAAATCCCAGAGAGAGTATTTCTTTAGAGAATGCAATTTAAATAAATTAATTATTTAAAACCAACTGCAGCTTGCCAAACAAATACGAGAAGAAAAAAGAATAAAGGGATTAAAGGAAGAACATCCACTGTCGGAGCAAAAGCTTTATATGCTTCGGGAAGCTCAGCAAATGTATTAAAAAAAATCAACACCTTCGAAATAAATAAATTAATTACTATAAGACGTTACCACGTATAATGAGCAATAGAGGATCTTTCCCAAGGAGCGAAATCTATTGTAAAACAATTATCTTGGATTGCCTCTGAAATTGCATTAGTAAACCGTACTAGATGATAGATATTATGCAAACTTATTAATGTTAATCCTAATAATTCATTATTTCTAATTAAATGATGAAGATATGCACGAGAATAGTTTTTGCACGTTTCGCATGAACAACTGTCATCAATCGGGCGAAAATCATCTTTAAAACGTGCATTACGCAAATTCCATCTCTCATCATTAAAAAATGCAGTTCCGTGACGGCCTAGCCTAGTAGGTAAAACACAATCAAATAAATCAAACCCATTTGCTATAGCAATTGATATTTCTTTAAGAGAACCAATTCCCATTAAATATCTTGGTTTATTTGATGGCAAAAACTTTGGTACTAGATTGATAACATTATGAATTTCATCAATTGACTCACCTACACTAACACCTCCCACTGCAATTCCAGGAAGATCAAATGAGCTCACAAATTTTGCACTTAACTCTCTTAAACGTGGATATTTACCTCCTTGAACTATTCCAAAAAGTGCTTGATCTTTTTTTTTATGAGCGTTCACACATCTCTCAAGCCAAAGATTAGTTCTTCGTAATGAATCCTCTATGTCATTTTCAGAAGATGTATGAGGAGGACAATGGTCAAAAGCCATTGAGATATCAGCTCCTATATCCATTTGAATTTCAATCACTTTTTCAGGAGAAAGGAAAATATAACTTCCATCTCTTGGATTCTTAAAGCTTACCCCCTCATCAGAAATCTTATTTAATTTTGCCAAACTGAAAACCTGATAACCTCCAGAGTCTGTTAGTAATGGTTTATGCCAATTCATAAATTTATGAATACCACCTGATTCCTTAATTATTTTCTCACCAGGTTGCAAATGCAAATGAAAAGTATTAGCTAATATCATTGAAGCATTTGTTGAATCAAGTTGAGAAGAGCTTATACCTTTGACTGTGCCTAAAGTTCCAACTGGCATAAACTTCGGAGTTTTTACTAAACCATGAGGAGTAGTTAAAGTACCTGTTCTCGCACTTGTAGAACTACAAAAAGAATTTAATTGAAAATTAAACACAATATCTATAAGTATTTTGTCATAATTTCTACTTAACTTAACGTATTATGATTGTAAAATATACCTTTGAAGCTCATCAAAAAAAATTTCCTAAATGATTTTGCAGGTGCTTGGATCTTCTTCACTATTTTCCCAAAGTTACCATTAATCTATCCAAGATTTAAAAATATTATTCAATATGCACCTCTCTTAGGGGTTTTAATAGGTTATATACAGAGTCTTATATTCATAACCTTAATCAATAACTCCTGGCCAATTATCTCCTCTGCATCAATATGTATCGTAAGTGGTTTGTTAATAACAGGAGGACTTCATATAGATGGTTTAATGGATACATTTGATGGAATATACGCAGGCAAAGATAAATTAATGAAAGCGATGAAAGATAGCAGAGTTGGGGCTTTTGGTGTACAGATATTTATTTTTATTACATTGATACAGTTAGCATCTTTAATAAAGTTAGAAGATAAAATATTACACATATTACCAATATGTTTATTTTGGGGAAGACTATCAAGTCTTATATATATAGATAAATTTAGATATTTCAATTATAAAAGAAAATCATTTAGTCACCAAAAATACTGGAGAGGATTAATCAAAGAATCACGATTATCTATTTTTATATTGATCTTAATTGGAACTTATAAATTAATTATTAGCGAATCTTACTTCATATTATTTAAATCACTCTTACTATTAATGATAGGCTTCCTACTAGCATGGCGTATTCCATTATTTTTAGGTTATAAAACTGGGGGTGTAAATGGAGATACATGTGGAGCAAGTATTATTTTAACTGAAACAATTTTGTTATTTATTTATGCAATAGTTCAATAGGTAATTTTAAATAAAAAATATTAGTTGTTTTTAGATTTTGGATCTCATTATTGAGGTCACTATCGTCGTGATTTTCAAGGAGAAATAAATCGCCATTAATCTTTTTAGCTAATTTTCTAGCCAAAAAAAGGCCTACTCCAGTACCCTCTTTATTTTTAGAAGAAATCCCTCGATAACCTTTTGTGAAAATTTTTTCTCCTTCTTCTATTGGAATCTTTTCTCCATTATCAAATACTATTATTCCAGAATTTAAGAGAAATAATCCTATTTGAGCATTTTCCTCCGTATATTTGCATGTATTTTCCAATAAATTTGCAACAATTTCAGCTATAACTCTAAATTTGGAAGATATTTCTCTCACTGACCAATTAGGCCATTCTGAAGATTGATTCCATATTTTATTCTGCAGTATCGCATTAGCTTTACCTCTCTCTAAAATTGGTGTCAAAATATCTTTAATTCTGACCTTTTCATTAATCCTGAGATCAGGAGGTAATAAAAGTCTCTCTTCTCCAATATCAATAGGTATTTGAATAGGTTTATTCAATTTTTCAAACGATCCAATATATTCATTTATTTGTTTTTGTTCTGTCAACATACTTTCAATAATTTCTAATAAATCACTATCAGGACCAAGTCTTTTCATTAATAGTTTTGCATAAGTTCTGAGTGCAGCCAAAGGATTTCTAAGTTGATGAATAACGAAACCTACTTGACTTCGCAAATAATTTATCTCTTTATCATTTTTTTGCCTATCGATTTCTATTGAAAAACTCTTAGATAGGGAAACTGAGAGAGCTTTAAGTCGAGAATCAAGTAGCAGTGGCCATTCTCCACTTTTGAAATCAGTTTCTACCCTAATAACACCAATTAGAATATCTTGATCTTGAATTGGATACCATCTTCTGCTTGGGGAAGCAACTTTTAGCTCAGGATCATCCACAATTGGTTTAAGTGATCTCGTTTTCTCAGGCCATTGACTTAACAATTCAAAGCCAGCTTTTTCCCCTTTCTTTGCCGAAGCAAAATATACCACTAAATGCCTTACTCCCATAAAACATCCGAAACTCTCTAATTGAGTTAAAACCAATTCTTCAAATTTATTAGAAATCTGCATAATTAAGGTCTGGATGGAAAATTTTTTAGAGAAATTTTCAAAAAAAACTTGTAAAATCTGAAAAAAGTATTAAGATTGTTAGTGATGCATGACACAAGTCATTCACCCTATGAACAGATGTTCATAATAAATATGCTACATCAGAGGTTGATGGGTCCTCTATGTATTTTATACGTAAATTTCAGTAACTAGCTTGATTAGTTAATAGACACTTTAGAAACTAATCAAAAAATATTAAGAATTAATGGAGATCCCAATCAATGTCAAAAAAAAGGAAAAGAATTAGCAGAAGAAGGCTAGCAGGTCAAAGAGTCATGGCTCATGTACCCATTTACCATATTGAAACTGGAAAACTAAAGCCAGTTACAGCAGCAAGAAGATTTATAGCTGAAAATGGCTTATCTGCTCCATGTGTTTTTAACGTAAGGCGAAACGAACACACAACTGATAGATTCTTTTGGGGAGAGAAAGGGTTGTTTAGTGCACAATATGCTGAAGAAAATCACTTTTTATTTCCCTCTCTTAAGACAGTTGTAGAAGGAATCGGTGAGGAAAAAATATTTGAAGGATTAGAACTTTCTGCTGATGACTGGGAAGAAATAGAAGAATATGAATATGCTTTCGTTTAAAATAATTCTTTAATTTTTAATCGTACAATCTCAATAAAGTTCGGATGTATTGTATGAGAGCAGTTATATTCATATAACTCATTGTTGGAATTTATAGAGTTTCCAAGGCGAATTGAAATCTCCCTTGATGCTTTAATGGGAACCACTTCATCCTGCAAACCATGACTAAGTAAAACCGGATTATTCTTTATAGGATCCCATTTGGGATGAGAATAACCACTACATGAAATTACTAAACCTAAATCTAATCTTAATCCTACATCTAAAGCCATAGCACCTCCCTGAGAGAAACCAAATAGCACAGTTTTTTCAAGAGGAATTTTATTTTTATCAAACTCTTTTAAAGTATCTATAAGTTTTTCTACAGCGATTTCAGCTTCATTCCAATTAGGAGGAAATAAACTATACCATTGCCTTCCAAGATCATTAAATCGAGGTGTAGGAGCGTTAAGAGAAATTAATTCAAATTTGTAACATGAATTATTAATAATTGCTTTTCCTATTGGCAATAGATCATTGGCATCAGCTCCCCATCCATGAAGCAAGATAATCCTGTGTGTGGAGTTTTGAGAGCCAATCGACACATATTCATGATGCATTAAAGATTTCATGTTTATATTCATAAGTAATTAATATTTTTTTTAATGTCTCCATTTGCTTTAATTAGTGTTTCAGATAAAAAGAACATAGCCGCTTTTTCAAAAGTTTTAGTAGAAGAATTTGGCTATAAGATTCTATCAAGTGGAGGCACAGCAAAACATCTTATAGAGGAGAAAATTCCAGTCATAAAAGTTTCCGAATTTACAAATTCTCCTGAAATACTTGAGGGGAGAGTAAAAACTTTACACCCAAAAATTCACGGTGGAATCTTAGCAAAAAGATCTAATAAAATTCATTTAAAAGACATTAAAAACAATAATATTGATTTAATTGATCTAGTGGTTGTAAATTTATATCCGTTCCAAGAGAAAATTGAAGCTAATTGCAGTTGGGAAGAAGCAATTGAAAATATTGATATTGGAGGACCATCAATGATAAGGTCTGCCGCCAAGAATCATCAAGATGTTTCAATATTAGTTAATCATAATCAATACGAGGAATACATTGAAGAATTAAGAAAAGGAAGTCTTTCAAATTCATATAAAATAGAGTTAGCTTTAAAAGCCTTTGAACATACTGCAAGTTATGATGCCGCAATATCAAATTGGATAGTCAAAGAAAAAAAATTAGAAAGTAATATTCATATACAAACATTGCCTTTCATAAGAAATTTAAGATATGGAGAAAATCCTCATCAAAAAGCCAATTGGTATGGTTTAAATAGTATCGGCTGGAATGCTGCAGAACAATTACAGGGTAAGGAATTAAGTTATAACAACTTACTTGATCTTGAATCTGCCTTATCCACTATCCAAGAATTTGATTATGGGCAAAGGCAAAACTCTCCCAAAGAAATTAATGCTGCAGTGATATTGAAACACAATAATCCTTGCGGGGCAGCATTAGCAGATTATCCTTCAGATGCGTTCAGAAAAGCCTTAGATTGTGATAGCACTAGTGCTTTTGGTGGAATTGTAGCTTTTAATAATAATGTGGATATAGCCACTGCTAAATTACTCTCAGATATCTTTCTTGAATGTGTAGTAGCACCTTCTTTTGACAAAGAAGCGTTGGAAATCTTAAATAATAAAAAGAATTTAAGATTACTTAAATTAAATAAAGAGAGTTTAAGAACAGACAGTAAATCAACATTTAAATCAATATTAGGAGGTATTCTTGAACAAGATAAAGATAATGAGATTGATCGAGAGAATGAATGGTCATTTGTTACACAAACAAAACCCAATACTGAAGAATTTAATGACTTAAGATTTTCTTGGAAAATCTGCAAGCATGTAAAATCAAATGCGATAGTAATTGCAAAAAATCAAACAACGATAGGAATAGGAGCAGGACAAATGAATAGAGTAGGTGCTGCCAAAATCGCTTTGGATTCAGCAAAAGAAAAAGCAAATGGTGGCGTACTAGCTAGTGATGGTTTTTTCCCATTCTCAGATTCTGTAGAAATTGCGAGTAAATACGGTATTAAATCAATTATTCAACCTGGAGGTAGTTTAAGAGATAAAGAATCTATCGATATGTGTAATAAATTAGGTATTTCTATGATATTTACTAATAGAAGACATTTTTTACATTAAATTAATTTGCCTTAGGATAGTAAGTAATTTTGTTTGTCTTTCTAAATAAGGCTAATCTTCCAGGTCCAGCACACAAAAAATACAGAGAAATTGCGCCATAGATGAAGGATAATTCAAATGCATAATTATGACCCTCAACAACAGCGAGAGGGAATCCTTCTAAACCTGTATCAAGCATGTGAAAATATAGAGCAAAAGCCATCGTAGAGAAGAGACCTAAAGCTGATAGTCGAGCAAATACTCCAAGTGCTAATCCTAATGGGCAAACTAGTTGTGTAATTGCTGCTCCAAATGTCCAAATGACTGGATCTCCTGGCAAGAAAGGAAAATATTTACTTACGACAAATTCAGCAAATCCTTGAGGATCTTGTAGTTTTTCTAAACCATGGTGAACCATCAATAGACTAAAACCTATTCTTAATACAAATATTGATAATTCTCCAAGGATATTTACCTCAGGGTTACCAGAAGGATTAGCTACTACAACTTCTACTTTTTGAGGAGCTTTTGAGGTGTTCATTTTGGCTGTTGGATTTTGTTCAGGGAGTGTTGTGTCTTCCATACTACATAATTATTTACAGTATTCTAATTAAAAAAGTACTTCTTTAGGAAAAAATAAAAAATTTTATACCTAAATTTATTTAATTTGTATTTGTTATTTTAATAAGCTTTTCAATTACATCCGCTACAACTTTATCTGGAGTTGAGGCACCAGATGTAATTCCAACGGTTAGCTCTCCATCAGGAATAAAATCTTTTTTCAATATCAAATCAGATTCAAGGGGTTTATGACAGATTGAATTATTCTCAACAGAAATTCTATCCGGAGTATCTATATGAAAAGATTCAATATTGTTAGTAATTGCTATTTCTTGTAAATGAGTAGTATTTGAAGAATTAAAGCCTCCAATGACAACTAAGATATCTAAATCCTCATCAACGAGAGAAAACATAGCATCTTGCCTTTCTTCTGTTGCATCACAAATAGTATTGAATGCTAAAAAATGATCATTGAGATGAGCAGGACCATATTTTTTTAACATGGTATTTTCAAATAATTTCCCAATTTCCTCTGTTTCACTTTTAAGCATTGTAGTTTGGTTAGCAACACCTACTCTTTCAAGATGAATATCAGGATCAAACCCATTCGAGAAGGCTTTAGAGAACTTCTGCAAAAAATGATCTCTATTACCATTTCCAAGGATATAATTTGCTACATATTCTGCTTCTGCCAGATCAAATACTACTAAATAATTTCCAGCAAATGATCTAGTAGCAAGAGTTTCTTCATGCTTATATTTTCCATGAATTATAGAAGTAAAAGTATGTTTTTTATGCTTTTCAACCGTATGCCAAACCTTTGATACCCATGGACAGGTTGTATCAATAATATGACATTCTTTTTCATGTAATAATTGCATCTCTTGAACTGTTGCTCCAAAAGCTGGCAAGATTACAACATCTCCATGGGATACAGCAGAAAAATCTTTAATCCCATTTTTTGCAGAAATTATCTTAACGTTCATCCTACTTAAGTGATTATTTACCGAAGGGTTATGAATTATTTCATTTGTCATCCAAATAGTTTCTTTTGGATAATGTCTCCTCGTTTCATACGCCATTGCGACAGCTCTTTCAACTCCCCAACAAAATCCAAATGATTTAGCTAGTTGAATTTTTAAACGTCCTTCCTGATAAGTAAAATTATTTTCTCTAATAGAAGCTATTAAATTACTCTGATATGATTCTCCTAAAGCTTTTGCACGTTGTGTAGGAGACTCAAATCCTCTTCGGTTATATCTCCCCGAATGTTGAATGGCATGTTTTACAGCTTGTGTATCCATGATTAAGATATTACATCATTTTGAATAAAATTAAAGAAACAAAAAAAAACCTGACATATGTCAGGTTTTTTTTTGAGTTGTTAATAGTTACCTAGAAGCAAAGTCAGGATAAGCTTCCATTCCATGTTCACCAATATCTAAACCTTGAATTTCTTCAGATTCAGAAACTCTTATTCCGCCAAATAAGCCTCCAATTACTGACCATGCAATCCAGCAAGTAATTA
>Ga0160422_10001889_pt1 | contig 13071 bp, 12 predicted proteins | sample Fk160mmetaG_FD_108192 | JGI IMG/M metagenome (GOLD analysis project Ga0160422, IMG submission 108192) | Marine microbial communities from the Central Pacific Ocean - Fk160115 60m metaG | ecosystem: Environmental > Aquatic > Marine > Oceanic > Photic zone | place: The Central Pacific Ocean...
AAATTTAAATAACACAATACTTGAAATAAATTATCAATTACTTGATTAAAAAATTATTAAATTCTTATTTATATAATAATTAAAATAACCTAAATTAAATTAAAATGGTATTTACTAATGGAAATATTTATCAATGGATAAAATTTGTCAAAATTTTTTACCAATAAGCCCTTGGGAAAAAAATGTCACTTCTAGGTTGCCAGGGATTCAACCCTTAGAACATGTGGATTTGTTATATATGGTAGATGATGCATTTAATGCACAAATGTCTTATAGAGATTTCTTAATTAAAGAAAAAAGGTCTGAAATTTTTTATTTAAGCGAAAAATCATTACATTCTGCTCAAGAATTATTAGAATCTGTCATAGCTATTCTTAAAAACAACTCTAGATATAAAATTTATCCTGATAGAATCCAAAGGCCTGATAAAAAAATAATTTTTTTAAAAGAAGATAATCCAATCATTATAGCAGGAAGGTTAATACAGGAGGATTTACTTATATTACATTGGGATAATAATTTTCAAGAGCATATACTTGAAGGAGGTATTCTATGTTTTCCTGCTCTTTGGACATTGAACGAAAAAATTAATAAACCACTAAGTAGAATTCACAAACCTGTGGAACAATATAATGAAAAAATTACCAAATCTGTTCAAAGAATGTTTAATAATCTAAAGGTTGATAAACCAATTTGGCGAGCTAATTGGTATTTATACAAGGACCCAGAGTTATTTTCACCTTTATCTGAAAAGTTCTCTCATACAACTGAAAAAAAATATTTTGAAGGAGATTTTTGGTTAAGAGTCGAACGACAAACATTAAAGAGGTTACCTGAAACAAATGCAATTGTTTTTGGTATTCATACTTATGTAGTGAATAAAAAACAACTTACACTTAAACAGATAACCTCTTTGAAAACCTATAGTCTAAATAAATGAGGTATAAAATTTAACAAGAATAATATAATTTATACTCGATAGGATGAGGGGTATGTTCGAATTCTTGAATTTCTTCTCTTTTTAAATCGATATAACCCTCTATTTGATCTTTTGAGAATACATCTCCAGTTAGCATAAATTCATGATCTGATTCTAAGCATTCTACGGCTTCTCGTAAACTACCACAAACAGTTGGTATTGAAACAAGTTCTTCTGCTGGTAAATCGTAGAGGTCTTTATCTGAAGGCTCACCTGGATCTATCTTTTTTTGTATCCCATCTAGTCCAGCCATTAGTAGGGCTGAAAAGGCAAGGTACGGATTTGACGCTGGGTCAGGAAATCTTGCTTCTACTCTTTTGGCTTTTGGGCTTTCAGTCCAGGGAATTCTTACGCAACCAGATCTATTACGAGCAGAATATGCTCTCAAAACAGGTGCTTCAAATCCTGGTATTAATCTTTTGTATGAATTCGTTGCAGGATTGGTTATTGCATTTAATGCCTTGGCATGTTTTAGAATTCCTCCAATAAAATAGAGTGCCTCATCTGACAGATCTGCATATTTATTTCCAGCAAATAATGGGTTACCATCTTTCCATATTGACATATTAACATGCATTCCAGTTCCATTATCTCCAGCAATTGGTTTGGGCATGAATGTTGCTGACTTACCATACGCATGAGCTACATTATGAATTACATATTTATATTTTTGAAGTTCATCAGCTTGTTTAGTAAGTGAATTAAAAATGAGGCCAAGCTCATGTTGGTTTGATGCAACCTCATGATGATGTTTGTCAACAGACATTCCCATTCTTTTCATAGTAGACAACATTTCTGATCGAATATCTTGACCAGCGTCTACCGGATTTACAGGGAAATAACCACCTTTGACCCCAGGTCTATGTCCCATGTTTCCCATTTCTAAATCAGCATCTGTATTCCAAGAAGCATCTATGGCATCCACTTCATATGAAACTTTATTCATTGAATTAGAAAATTTTACATCATCAAATAAAAAGAATTCAGCTTCAGGTCCAAAATAAGAAATATCACCTAAACCAGACGATTTAAGGTAACTCTCAGCTTTAACAGCAGTTGACCTTGGATCTCTATTATAAAGTTCTCCTGTATCAGGTTCAGCAACGTTACAATGGATACATAATGTCTTTTCTGCATAAAATGGGTCGATATATGAGGAAGAACAATCAGGGACTAATTTCATATCAGATTGATCGATAGATTTCCAACCTGCTATTGATGAACCATCAAACATCCAACCATCGTCTAATAGATCTTCATCTACTCCATCTCCAATAATTGAAACATGTTGTAACTTTCCTCTTGGATCTGTAAACCTTAGATCTAGATACTCAATTTCTTCATCTTTAATTTTCTTTAAAATATCTGTACTTGAACTCATTTTATAATATTCTCCTTTTAAATAATTTAATATTTGGTTAAAAGTTATATGGTAGCTTAAAGAGCGTCTGAACCTTCCTCTCCTGTTCTTATCCTAATAACTTGTGAAATTTCAGTAACGAAAATTTTGCCATCTCCAATTTTTCCAGTCTTTGAAGATTTTATTATTTCTTCTATTACTTGAGATGCAATACTATCATCAACAATCAATTCGATTTTTATTTTTGGTAAAAAATCGACTATATATTCTGCACCTCTATATAATTCTGTGTGACCCTTTTGTCTTCCAAAACCTTTTATTTCAGTAACTGTGAGTCCTTGTATTCCAATATTTTGAAGAGACTCTTTAACTTCATCTAGTTTGAAAGGTTTAATTATAGCTTCAATTTTTTTCATATATAGCCTCAATTAATTTAAGTACTAGAAACATGTGTTTAAATTTAAAGCAATTAAAATTATTTTTTAATGCATAAAATTTAAATTACTTGTAGCAATTGCATAATTTTTAATCAAATTGGTTATTAGTTAAGCCAAAAAATGTTTAAATTTAAAATTTAAAAGTAATAATTTATTGTAAGATTATTCTTTACATTAATTTATTAACTAAGTATTACCCAACAATTATATAAAAAACATTTAAATTGCGGGTGTGGCGGAATTGGTAGACGCACCAGATTTAGGTTCTGGCGCCTTAGGGCGTGGGGGTTCAAGTCCCTCCACCCGCACCATTGAAATTATTTATTAAAAGAGGATTCCATGGACTTTAAGGAGATCGAGAATAAAAAATTAGTACGATCTTATGAGTTTACTATAAAACAGTCATTAATAGATCAAAAAGTTGATGAAAAACTTGAGAATGCACGTCCTAATTTTCAAATGAAAGGCTTTAGAAAAGGGCATACTCCATTAAAAATGATGAAGAAAATGTTTGGTGATTCCACAAAAAATGAAATAATGCAGGAATTAGTTGATACAAATATAAAAAAACATCTTGATAAAAAGGGTCATAAACCAGCATCACAACCTAAAATTGATTTAAAAAAAGGTGACTATAAAAAAAATACTGATCTTACTTTTTATTTTAAATATGAAATTTTGCCTGTAATTCCAAAATTAGATTATAATAATATTTCAGTAAACAACTATAAAATAAAAGTCGAAGAAGATGCTATAAAAAAAGCATTAGATGAGCTTGCAAAGTCAGCTTGTACATACGAAGCGAAGAAAAAAAGTGAAAAAGCAAAAAATGGAGATCAAGTTATAATTGACTTTAAAGGTACTATAAACAAAATTGAATTTAATGGTGGTTCTGCTATTGATTACCCACTTGTATTAGGTTCAAATAGTTTTATCCCAGGATTTGAAGAGCAACTTGTTAATTGTAAACTAAATGATAACAAAAATGTAAAAGTAAAATTTCCAGAAAATTATACAAATACAGATTTGGCAGGAAAAGAAGCTGTTTTTAATTGTAAAATTAAAAAATTAAATAAGCCAATACCTGCAAAAATTGATGATGAATTAGCAGTTAAATTTTCTGCAAAAGATTTGAGCGAACTTAGATCAAATATTAAGACTCGTTTATCTAGTGAATATGAATCTTTTTCAAAATCACTTATGAAAAAAGAATTAATGGATGAAATAGACAAAAAAGTAAAATTTGATTTACCGCAATCTTTAGTTGACTCAGAATTAGTCCAAATAACAAAACAAATTAATCACAATAATATTGCTAAACCCAATAAGAATAAAATAGATAATAATAGTAAACCTACTAAAGAACAAAAGGATCTTGCAAACCGAAGAGTTGCATTGGGTTTATTTTTTGCTGAAGAAGGAAATAGAAACGGAATTTCAGTTTCTGAGAAAGAATATAATGATGCAGTTTACAGAGAAGCGATGAATTATCCAGGTAAAGAGCAAGATTTTATCAAATTTCTTGATAACAATCCTAGTATAAAAGAGCAAATTAGTGCTCCCATTTTTGAAAACAAAGTGTTTGATCACATAGTCAAATTAATAAAAAAATCTGATAAAAATATTTCTTTTGAGCAATTTAAAAAGAAATTTGATGCTAATATGTTATAATTTTAAATACATTTTTTAGAAAGGTCTACCCTATGAATACATTAGTGCCTATGGTAGTTGAGCAATCAGCTAGAGGTGAAAGAGCATACGATATTTATTCTCGTTTATTAAAAGAAAGAATTATTTTTATTTCAGGACCAATTAATGATGCTGTTTCTACATTAGTAGTTGCTCAATTATTGTTTTTAGAAGCTGAAAATCCAAAAAAAGAAATTTCAATGTATATTAATAGTCCTGGCGGAATTGTTACTTCTGGTTTGTCAATTTATGATACTATGCAATACGTAAGACCTGAAATAAGCACTTTATGTATAGGTCAAGCTGCCTCTATGGGTTCGTTACTTTTAGCAGCAGGTCATCCAGGTAAGCGGTTTTCCTTACCAAATAGTAGGATAATGTTACATCAACCATCTGGTGGCTTTCAAGGACAAGCTTCTGACATTGCATTACATGCAGAAGAAATCTTGAATTTAAAGAAAAGATTAAACGCTATCTATGTAAAACATTGTAAGCAAAAACTATCAAAAGTTGAGTCAACACTTGATAGAGATAATTTCATGACTGCTGAAGATGCACAAAGCTGGGGTATTATAGATAAAATAGTTGATACAAGGAAAAATAGTGAGCTAAATGAAAAAAGCAAAAACTAAATATATTTATTTATTTTTTAATTTTACTCTTGTGTTTTATCTATTCTAATGATTCAATATATATTAGCAGTGAATAGTGGTATATTATTATGAAAAAATCAGATAAACCTGAGAAAAACGATTTATACTGTTCTTTTTGTGGAAAAAGTCAACACGAAGTAAAAAAATTAATTGCTGGTCCAACAGTTTTCATTTGTGACGAATGTGTAGAACTATGCATGGACATAATAAAAGAAGAAAATAAAACAAATATAGTAAGATCAAAGGTTGGTGTTCCTCCTCCTCGTGATATTTGTGATGTTTTAAATGATTATGTTATTGGTCAATCATTCGCAAAAAGAGTGTTATCGGTTGCTGTTCACAATCATTATAAAAGGCTGAATAACCCACCTAAAACAGAGGATGTAGAGCTACAGAAATCAAATATTTTATTAATAGGACCTACTGGATGTGGAAAAACTTTATTAGCTCAAACACTAGCAAGAATACTGGATGTTCCTTTTACAATGGCAGATGCCACAACATTAACAGAAGCTGGATATGTAGGAGAGGATGTTGAGAATATCATTTTAAAATTATTACAAGCAGCAGATTATAATGTTGAAAGAGCACAACGAGGAATAGTTTATATTGATGAAGTAGATAAAATAAGTAGAAAGTCTGATAACCCATCAATTACCAGAGATGTATCTGGTGAAGGAGTGCAACAAGCTTTGCTGAAAATAATGGAAGGGACCGTAGCAAGCGTACCTCCACAGGGAGGTAGAAAACATCCACAGCAAGAATTCCTTCAAGTTGATACTACTAACATTTTATTTATATGTGGGGGTGCTTTTGCAGGTTTAGATAAAGTAATAAGTAAAAGAGGGAAGGGTTCTGCATTAGGATTTGGTGCTGATGTAAGAGAAAATGATGAAAGAAACATTGGTGATATTTTTAAAGAAGTAGAACCAGAAGATTTGTTAAAATTTGGTTTGATTCCTGAGTTTGTTGGAAGACTCCCAGTTATTGCTACATTAGAAGATTTAGATGTTAAATCATTAGTTTCAATATTAACAAAACCAAAAAATGCTCTCATAAAACAATATCAAAGACTTTTTGAAATGGAAAATATTGAACTTTCTTTTACTAGTGAAGCACTTTCAGCAATATCAGAAAAAGCAATTCAAAGAAAAACAGGAGCAAGGGGATTAAGATCAATTTTAGAAAGTATTTTACTAAATTCTATGTTTGATTTACCAGGTATGACTGGAGTTTCAGAAGTTGTTGTTAATGAAGAAGCTGTGTCTGGAAATGCTGAACCATTAATGATTTATCAAGATTTAAAAGAAAAGCCTGCTTGATTCTTATAATTATGTTTTTCAAAATTGCAAATTTATTCATATGGTGGAATGGTCAAACTATAGGAACATTTCTTTATACAAAATTTTTTGGTGTACTTGTTGGTTGCGATGAATATGGGAATACCTATTATACAACAAAAGACGGAAAAAAAAGATGGGTAAATTACAATGGAGATTGTAATGCATCATCAATTTCTCCTATTTGGCATAGCTGGATTCACAAAACAACAAACAATATACCTAGTTTAAAAGAAGAAGTTAATATTGATAAAAGAGATAATTTGAACTTTAAAATAATAAATCCAAAAAAAACATATAATCCTAAAAATTTTGAAAAAAAATCATTTTATAATGATTATACACCATGGAAACCATAAGTTTATTTATTTAATTTAATAATAAAATGAAAAGTGATATCTTTGAATTTATATTTGGATTAGGGGTCATTATTATTGCTGGATGGTTTATTTTGTCGGTTGTTTCAAAATCTGACAAACTATCAAATATAAGTGAAACTACTAACTACATAGCTTCTTTTAATGATGTATCGGGTATTTCTGTAGGAAGTAATATTAAATTGGCTGGAGTAACCGTAGGCAAGGTTTTGGAGTTAAAATTAGATGAAATTAATTATACTGCTGAAATGGTTTTAGGAATTAATAGAAAAATAAAAATACCAAATGATTCTGAAATTATAATTACTTCAGAAGGATTATTAGGAGGTAATTATGTTTCAATTTCACCAGGTGGATCTGATATCTTTCTTAAGGCTAACGAAAAATTTTCATTTACACAAAGTTCCTTAAGTCTAAATAATCTGATTCAAAAGTTTTTTGGTAAATAATTTTTTAATTACTTGCACCATATCTTAAGAATTCCTCCCAATTTTTAAGTTTTGGCATACGATCAAATTCAGCAGTTGTATCAAATGTGTAACTTAATTTTTTCTTAAATTCATTTTCGCTTATTGATAATCCACCCAATGATGAAAGATGTTCTGATGGGAATTGTGTATCAAAAACCTTATAACCTCCGTAATTTATTTTTGCCATCATTGCTATTAATGCGAGTTTCGATGTGTTTGGTGTAATTGAAAACATACTTTCAGCAAAAAAAACACTACCTAAACTTAAACCATACAATCCACCAACCAGTATCTCTTTTTTTTTAACTTCCACTGAGTGAGCAAAACCTTGATAATGTAGATCTAAAAATAATTCACAAATAGTAGAATTTATCCAAGTAGTTTTACGATTAGCGCAATTAAATATAACATCTTTAAAATTTTTATTAAAACTTATTTTGTATTCATTTTTTTTTATTAATTTTTTTAACGATTTTGAACAATATAATTTTCCTATTGGAATAATTCCACGATTATGGGGTTTAACCCATTGTATTTCATTACTATTTTTACTTTTTCCCATTGGAAAATAACCATTTGAATAAGCTAAAAAAACTTTTAAAAGATTAGAATTTAAGTTTTTATTAAAAATCTATTTACTTTCCTTGGTTGTCTAAAAGATTTTCTAACCAGGAAATATTATAAGATCCATCTAAAAAATTTTTATTTTTTATAATTATGCTAAAAATTTCTGAAGTGGTTGAAATCCCATCTATTATCAATTCAGATAGTGCTCTTTCGAGTCTTTTAATTGCTTCTTGTCTCGTTTCCCCATGTATTATAATTTTACATATTAAACTATCATAATATGGTGGAACAACGTAACCAGCATATATAGCACTATCTATTCTAATTCCAAGTCCTCCAGGCGCGTGATATGTCTTAATTTTTCCCGGTGAAGCGGTAAATTCAGGAACTTTTTCTGCATTTATTCTACATTCAATTGCATGTCCTTTTATTTTTAGATCCTCTTGTTTGATTGAAAGAACATTATTTGAAGAAATTTTTATTTGTTCTTTAATAAGATCAAATCCAAATATTTGTTCTGTTATAGGATGCTCCACTTGAATTCTAGTATTCATTTCAATGAAATAAAATTCTTTGTTTGAATATAAGAATTCTATTGTACCTACACCAGAATATTTAAGACTTGAAATTGCATTTACACAGATTTCACCTATTTCATCTCTTTTATCACTGCTTAAAACAGTAGATGGTGCTTCTTCAAGTATTTTCTGATGACGTCTTTGAATAGAACAATCTCTTTCTGCTAAATGAACAGCATTTCCTTTTCCGTCACCTATAATTTGAATTTCTATATGCTTAGGTTCTAATAAATATTTTTCTATATATACATCATCATTTCCAAACGCAGCTTTAGCCTCTTTTTTGGCTGATTTAAAAGCTCCTTCTAAATCAGAATGATTTAATACTAGTTTCATCCCCTTTCCACCACCACCTGCAGAAGCTTTTACAATTAGAGGATAACCAATTTTTGCAGCAACATCATTTGCTTCTGATAAATTATTAATTATTCCATTAGATCCTGGAACACAAGGAACCCCGAGATCTTCCATTGTTTTTTTTGCGGTTATTTTATCTCCCATTAATTTAATATGATGGGCGGATGGACCAATATATGTAATTTTATGATCTGACAAAATTTGAGCAAACTTAGGATTTTCTGAAAGAAATCCGTATCCTGGATGAACTGCATCTGCTCCAGTAACTTCACAAGCAGCTATAATATTTGGTATTGATAAGTAACTATCTCCAGCTTTAGGTGGTCCAATACAAATACTTTCATCTGCCATTCTTACATGCATTGAATTTGTATCAGCAGTAGAATGAATTGCTACAGTTGATATTCCTAAATCCTTACATGCTCTAATTATTCTTAGAGCTATTTCACCTCTATTGGCTATTAATACTTTTTTAAACATTGTAATTATTCTATTATTACAAGTGGACTATCAAACTCCACAGGAGTTGCATCATCAATAAGTATTCTTTTTACTTTACCTGATTTAGGAGATGGTATCTGATTCATAGTTTTCATTGCCTCAATTATGAAAAGGGTATCTCCAATATTTACATTTTGTCCAATTTTTATAAAAGGAACTGCTCCTGGTTCTGGTGAAAGATATATAGTTCCAACCATAGGTGATGATACAATACCAGGTTGATTTTTTAGCTCATTTTCATCTTCAATATTAGTTAAGATTTCTGGTTCTTTTGGTGTATTTTGATTTTTAATAATGTTATTAACTTTAGTATCTTTATCAACAACTGGTTTCGATATGCTTGAAATTTTGATAAAAATTTCATTTTCATCTTTATACTTTTTATTAAATTCAATTTCAGAAAGGTTCTTTTTGGTTACCAAATTTACTAGTTGTTCCAAGAGATCGAGATCTTCTTCATATTTTTTATTTTTCATATAATCCTCTGAAAAATTTATATTTATTTTTTTAAATTTTCTTACTGTTTTTTTCTGACATTATCAACGATTTCTTGTAATTCTTGAGAAGAAATAAATCCTCTAATAATTGAATTCCCTATAATAAAAGTAGGTGTTCCATTAATTGAAAGTTTTTCGGCTAGTAATAGATTTGTTGCAATTACAGAATTAACTTTTTTGATATTAATTTGATTATCAAAATCTTTTATTTTTGATCCAGCTTTAGATGCATATGATTTTAAAATTTGAAAATTTAATTGCTTTTTGTGTGTCATTAGAAAATTATAAAACTTTTGGTAAACTTCTGGACCATCTTTCAAATAAATTAAAATTGCAAATTTTGATGCTAAGATAGATTTTTCACCTAATATTGGTAATTCTTTCACAATATATCTTACATCATTATTCTTTTTAAGAAATTTCATTATAATATTATGGTTTCTTTTACAATATCCACAATTATAATCTATAAATTCAACAATAGTAGTATTACTATTTATGTCGCCATATTGATATGAATTTTTGTCTTCTAAGATTTCAGTTCTTAGACTCTTTATCAACTTTTTTTCTTTATCTATTGTCTTAGAATTTTGTCTTTTTTGATATATTTCAATAGCTTCAATTATTATTTCTGGATTTTTTAATATATATTCTTTTATCAAAATATTTAGTTCATTTATATCTAGTTTCTCGTCAGATAAAAGAGATAATTCATCTGAATGAAGAACTTGATAATTAGTAATAAAAAGAAAAAAAGTAATTAAATATTTTAGTTTATTTATCAATTTTATAAATCCTTGATTTTAAGTTATTTTAACTACTTTTTCTAGACCACCAGCCACTTTTAGAAGTTTTATCTTCCAAACTTGTTTTCTTATTTCCACTATTCGTAACATTTTTATTAACTTTTTCATTAGTTTTTTCTAATACTTCATTAACTTTTTTCACTACTCTTTTTCTTTTTGTTTTAGGTTTTGTTATTTCTTTTGAATCTTTATTTATTTTTGTTAAATTTTCATCTTCAACATTTGTTTCTTTTACATGAGTAGAATTAATGTTATTTATTTCTGAAGAAGTATTATTTGATTTAATACCTTTTTTATTTCTCGAAATTGGCTCTTTTTTTCTCGAATAAATCCTTTTTGAATTTTTAATTTCTTTATTTAATTGTTTTGTATCTCTTTCTTCAATTTTATTATTTTCATCTTCCGATTTTTTTTCATTAATAGAAGTTTCTTTTGATCCTTCAAAGTTATTATAAGGATGACTTTCTTCTGTATTATTATCAAACTTTCGAAATTTAGTATTTTTTCTTCTACGTCTCTTTGGTTTTTTTAAATTTGAATCTTTGCTTGTTTCATTATTAATAATGGAATTATTTTCCATCGAGCTAGATTTATTTAATCCATCTGCTAAGTTATTTATTTTGCCACCATCCATGGTAATAACATTTGATAATGAACTATCTTCTTCATTATTGTTAGAAATCTTTTTCATTTCTATTATATAATCAGGATTAATTATTGATAAATCAGAATTAATAAAAATTGTCGTGTTAATTTCTTTTTCTATTTCTTCTAAATATTTTCTTTTTTGATTAAGAATATAGTTGGCAACATTAATTGGTACTTTTACATTTATTTCTTTTATATTTTTGTCTAACTCTAAATTTTCTAATTTCCTTAAAATAGAGAGAGATAAGTTTTCATTTGATCTTGTTAATCCTGTGCCATGGCAATTTTCGCATAACATTGTTGTAGCTTCAATCATGCCATAACGTAATCTTTGGCGAGACATTTCTAATAAACCAAATGCAGAAATTTTACCTATTTGTATTCTGGCTCTATCATATTTAAGACTATCTCTTAACTTTTTTTCAACTGAAATATTATTTTTTCTTTCATCCATATCAATAAAGTCAATAACAATAAGACCAGCAAGGTCACGCATTCTCAGTTGTCTTGCAATTTCGTCAGCAGCTTCAAGATTAGTTCTTAAAGCTGTTTCTTCAATACTACTTTCTTTTGTTGCTTTCCCCGAATTAACATCAATTGCAACTAATGCTTCTGTAATACCAATAACAATATATCCACCAGATATAAGTTGTACAGTGGGGTTAAACATTCCAGTTAGATAATCTTCAACACCATAAAATGAAAATATAGGTTTTTTATTTGTATATTGTTTTATTTTCTTTGTGTGAGTAGGCATTAACATTTTCATATATTCTTTTGCTTCTTTAAAACCAGTTTCACCTTCTACCATAATTTCAGTAATTTCTTTTGAATATAAATCTCTTATAGTTCTCTTTATTACACTTCCTTCCTCATATATATGAGAAGGAGCTATGGATTTTAGAGTAAGGTTTCTAATTTGCTCCCATTGTCTAAGGAGATATTCATAATCTTTTTTAATTTCTGGTTTAGATTTTTTGGCTCCAGCTGTACGAATTATTAATCCCATTTTATCTGGAATAGAGAATTCATTAGCAGTTTCTTTAAGTTTTTTTCTATCCCCGATATTAGTAATTTTTCGTGAAATACCTCCACCACGTGCTGTGTTTGGCATTAAAACACAATATCTACCAGCTAGTGAAATATAAGTAGTAAGTGCTGCTCCTTTATTTCCTCGTTCATCTTTAACAACTTGTATAAGTATAACTTGCCTCACTTTAATAACTTCTTGAATTTTGTATTTATTCTTAATTCTAGTTCTTTTTTGTTTTGCTAATTTATTTTCCTTATTAAAGTTATCTATAGTTTGGACAGTTTTTAATTTAGTTAAGTCATCATTAATTTCTAAATTTAAATGGTAATTATTATCTAGTTCTTCTTTATGAGTTATGTTTGTATCATCTTTTTTATCAGACCATAGAGTTAAGTTTTTATCCAAGTCTTTATATATAGTTTCATTTTCATTAAATAATTTATGAACTTCGGAAATATCTTTAGAATAATAGTTTTCATCCTTTTCTGAAATAACGCTTTGAAAATTATTACCTAACAATTCTATTTCCGAATGCTCGTTTTTTTCTTCATCGTTTAAAATTATGTTTTCCAATAATAATTTTTTATCAGCTATTGGAATCTGGTAATAATCAGGATGTATTTCTGAAAAGGCTAAGAAACCATGTCTATTTCCACCATAATCTAAAAATGCTGCCTGTAATGAAGGTTCAACCCTAGTTACTTTAGCTAAAAAAATATTTCCAGATATTTGTTTTTTATTTATTGCCTCAAAATCAAATTCTTCAACTTTATTATTAT
>Ga0160422_10001890_pt1 | contig 13071 bp, 11 predicted proteins | sample Fk160mmetaG_FD_108192 | JGI IMG/M metagenome (GOLD analysis project Ga0160422, IMG submission 108192) | Marine microbial communities from the Central Pacific Ocean - Fk160115 60m metaG | ecosystem: Environmental > Aquatic > Marine > Oceanic > Photic zone | place: The Central Pacific Ocean...
ATCGCTCCCCTTGGCCCGATTACGTTGGGGGCTACTTCAAACTGCAAGAAGAACTGCCAGCCATGCAGGCATTCTGCTACGCGGAGGGAACGGCAGCGGCCTACCAACTCGCGATTCGCGCCGCACCCGATGAGGTCGAGTACTTCGAAACCTCAACGCGGGAGGCCATGCGCTTGGGGCTTGCCATGCAATACACGGAGCTCGACACCTACCCGTTCTCGCGGCCTCAGCAGGTGATGGGTGGCATTCGATATGCCCTGAATGAAACCAAGGTTCGCATTGACTACGTGCATCACGGGCTCAGTGCGATGTACCAGTATGTACGAGCAGCTGAAGTCGATCCGGAGTTGCCAGAATCCGTTCGCGGCGAGGCCTTGAGCGAGGAAAGCTCAACCGATTAAACCGGAGGCTGCTACCATCATCCGCAGCATGGGCGCACACGTCGATAAACTGAAAAAATGGTGGGTCGAATCCGTGTGGTTTGTCGCGGTCACCGCGGCGGTCACGTGGCCGACTATTGTGCAACCCGGAACCGCGGCACTCGGCAGCCCCAAGGCCGATGGGATGAAGCACCTTTGGACCCTGTGGTGGATGCGCGCGAGTGTGTGGCGGGAAGGTTCGTTCCCGTTCAACACTCAGTTGGTCAACTTCCCCGACGGAATGGACTTGTACCCCATCGAACCGCTCAACGGTCTGGTCTCCATTGCCTTTCCATTCATTGACATCATTTTGTTGTCCAACCTCCTCGTTCTGGTCAATCTATTCGCGACTGGAATGGTGGGCGCATGGTTCGGGAGAATCCTCGCACCCGGCAACCGATTGGCGGGGCTTGTTTCGGGAACGGTGTTGCTGACGGGCTCGGTCACCGCATTCTTCGTTACTGTGGGTGTCGGTGAGCTCACCCATCTGTGGTGGCTTCCCTTGGGGCTTGGACTGCTGCTGAAGGCGTTGGCATCAACCGACTCGTACCGACCTTGGGTGTGGGTCTCCTTGTCGATGGTGGGGGCCGTCCTCAGCTGTTTTTATCTGGGATTCTTCCTCGGCTGCGCGGTCGGCGTGATTTGCGCTTGGACACTGGTGGTGGCCCCCGACAGGCTCCAACAGTTGAAGCGAATGACCTTCGCAGCAGCCCTGCTCTTGGTGATCGTTCTCCCAATCGGCAGGGTGTTCGCGTTGAGCTACGCGGCGCCAGAGTTTGATCGCGACCCGCCACTGATCCACATCTTCACCGAGAAGGGGCAGCAGGTCACAGACTCGCTCGGGAGCCGGCTCGATCCCACACAACTGTTCGCATACGGCCGAGTCGCCACCACCGAGCATGAGCAAGGCTATGGCGGCGGTCGGTACTTGGGAGTTGCGATCTCGCTGCTGGCGCTCGTCGCCCTAATCAGGCGACCGCGTGAGGCGCTGCCATGGTTCGCTGTTGCAGCCATGGCCCTGTGTTTTTCACTCGGAAGCTACCTCACCATGGGGGGAGAAGAGGTCAAAATGGCAGCCTCCGGCGGCCGCGTTCGGCTTCCCATGCTCTGGCTGAATCGAACCCTTGAGTTGATCGCGGAGCCGGTCAACTTCCCGGTCCGCTTCTTGGCTCTCGTCGTCACGGCACAGGCGGCGCTGGCGGCGCTTGCTGTGGAGCGTGGCTGGGGAAAATGGCTGGCAATCGTCGTCCCCATAGGCGCCCTCGAGATCAGCGCGGGTCAACTCATTCGGTGGCCTTGGCCTGTCCTGCAAATACCGGAGACAACCGCCCTCGAACGACTCGCGGACCATCCCGGTCGCGCCGTGCTGGACGTCGGGCTGACCCTGCAGGCCGATGCCTCGAATCGCGCGTTGGCCCTCGCCGGCCAAATGTCGCACCAGCATCCAACCAACACGGTCCCATTGGAGCGAATCGAGTTCTTTGCGCGGGACGGCTACACCCTCGCGCGCTCCATGCATCTCATCGATGACATCAATGGGTTGTACTACCACGAGGACCCACGAGGCATGCAGGAGGACTACCGTGAAGACCTCACCATGCTGAAAGAGCAAGGCTTCGACATTCTATTGATCAGCACCAAAGACGGTCGTCGGAATGTACCCGAGCGTGCGTTTCAAGCCCTTCGTCGATTGTGCGGCGAGCCGATAGCCGATGGACCGGGTGGGGTTGCGTGGGAAATCAAGCCGGTCCAGCCCACCCCGACACCGCGGGAGTTGGAAGTGTGGCGACACAATCTCGCCCAACGCATCAAAGACTGGGAGAAGCGACTTCAGCCAATGAAGCCGGGCCCTTGACCGGCGAAGCCGGTCAGTCCCAAACCGCCGCAAGTACAAGGTCACCCGCGTCGTTCATTGACTCCATGAACAGCCACGTCGCGCCCAGTCTCGAACACGTCGCCATGGATAGTTCCATGATGGCATCCATCGTTGCCGAGTACGCTCTGCATGTGTAGGCAGGCTCATCGAACAACGCGCCGTCGGTCGCCCACATGAAGCGATTTGTCGTTGGATGAAATGTTCCCAACACTCGCACGCGATGCCGTGAGGTACCGGTCGTGTGATTCAGCACCAACGTGGCATCGTCATCGCTGATCGTCCACCCCGACCAAGACCCACGTCGACGGCTGGTCTCACCGTGAACGGCGGCCATTCCCGCCTCATTTGCGTCAACTTGGTCCTTGTACATCATTCCTTCAAGCGGATGCCCCGGGGGGCCGGGCATTTCGAGGTCAGCAAGGACGGCCTCATCGGCATCCTCGTCGAACAGTGGCATGATCTGCATCCGACCTTCGGCATCGCGCAGAACCGCGACCGCACCCCGACTCCACGCCAGACTGGTTCGCATGTTTTGGTGCAAGCGATTCACAGCGGCCGCCAGCGGCTGAAATGCATCCTCAGCACCTTTCGGATCGGGCGGACCGCCGCCGAACGGCAACGGGTGCGTCTCAAGATCGGTGAGCGACACCGAACCATTCATCACCGCATACCGAATAACGAAGCGACGGCACCCGTAGGGTCCACACATCTGCTCCAAGGCTCGGTCCACACCCGCAGCACGAACGAACCGACCCAACTCGGCCTCCAGTTCACTCGGGTCACGCCCCTGAAGCTTTTGTTCAAACCAACTCATGCCCACAACCCTATCACTCGGGAAAAAACTCGTTACCCTGTAATCAAACCGGAGTGCCCATGTTGAAGACTGTTTTCCTCTTGCTCGTATCCATGCTGACGCTTCCCCAAGCACAAGCCGGCAAAACTGTGGCTCTCGCCGATGTTGGACTGGCATGGAGCAACCAACAACAACTCAACGAGGTCGGGGCTCGTGTCGGGTACCACGCGACGCTGGGTCCCCTGTTTGTGGGGCCTGAAGCCGGGTTCCACCGGTTTAGTGGCAACGGCAGCAACATTGATCTCATGCACGTGGGTGTGCGCGGTGGCCTTGACGTGCTCACGGCCGTGTCGGTTTTTATCCGCATGGAAGGGGTAACGGCTGAACAACCCGGCATGGCCTATGGCTTGAGCTACGACTTCAACAAGGTCCCGGGCCTCACTGCCGGGGTGCATGCCTCGATGATGGACATGGGCGAGTCGTGGATGCCAACCGCAGGTCTTCACGGAGGCCTGCGTTTCTAAATCGGCCAACAGGCGGGGATCGGGGCACGCGGCGGTTCGAGGCCGGGACCGACCAGCCCTAAGTGATGGAGCAGAAACGGCACCGTTTCGTTCGTCGAAAGGCCACCACCGTATCGTCGGTCACCCCGTAGGGGGATGCCGACAAATGCGGCGTGGACCCGAATTTGATGCATCACGCCCGTTCGCATGACGGCTTCCCAGACATGCCCACCGTCCCGTGTCGGTCCGATCCGTCGAAAGTCCGTTTTCGCATCCATCCACCGTCCCCGATGCGGCGTTTGATGGCCTCGTTGCACCACCATTCGTCCTCGCTTGCGTCGATCGTGAGCAATTGCTCGATCAATCGAATTCGTGTCCCACGGTACGGATGCCGAAGAAATGAATCGGTAGACCTTCGTGAGTTGCCGCGATGCAAACAATCCGCGCAACCAAACCAAGTCTTCAGGGGTGGCTGCGCTGAGCACTTGTCCTGAGGTGGGTGTGTCAAGACGATGAGCAATTCCGCCGGCGAAGGCCGCATCCCAACCATCTGTTGCCAACCCCGAACGGCGCAGAAGGCAATCCCCCTCAGAATCGTCATGCGGAGGAAACACGGGTATGCCTCCCGGCTTGTTCCAGGCCGACCACCGAGCTGACCGCTCCAAAAGCATCGTCGCATGCCGGTCTTGCATGCTTATGCACCCAACCGGGAGGCTTGTTTGGGCGGCGCCTTCACGGCCATAATCGCGCACAAAAGGGCCAAAATCGCCGTCACCGTCGCCGCGTAGTACATCGGCACCGTGCCCAATGTCGTCGCTATCGAACTCGCGCCCATCACTCCAAGGGAACTTCCGAAGCCTCCCACGGCAAGCGCGAGCAACCCTTGAGCACTCGTGGACACGGCGACCGGCGCGCGTTCGTTCATCAGCGCAACTCCCGAAATCCAAAACATCCCGAAGGTAATCCCGTGAACCGTGTTGACGAGGACGATGAGAACCGGATCCGTAAGCAGCGCCAGCAACATCCAGCGTGGAACAGCCAATGAGATTGAGGCCAGCAGGAGGTGTTTGGCTTGAATACGCGCCAAGATCCGTTGTGAGCGACCCATTAAGAACACTTCGAGGACGATGCCGCCGGCGATCGCTGCACTGGTCCACAACGCAGCCACACCCATGGCATCGAGATGAATCGCGATGAAAGAGGTGTTCCCCACGTGGGGAGCAAAGTGAAATGCTGCCGCTGGGATCATCCATCGGACGAAGCGATCTCGAGACAGTTCCCGCAGCGCCGGAAGGATCTCAACGCGCTCCATGGCGTCGCTGGACGGCATCTGAAGCGCCAGCACCATGAAGAGCACGGTCGCCAACAGGCAAACCTCGATGGGCCCGATGGTCGCGTTATCGACCAACCATCCGACCCCAATCACGCCCGCCATAAACCCCACGGAGCCCCAGCGGCGTATCCGTCCGTACTCGTTGCGGTCCGTGAGGGAGCTGAGCGTCAAACCATCGAGGACGGGCCCGGCCGGTGCTCGCCCAACAGCGAACACCATCATGGCAACGACCACCCACCATCCTGCGGGCACGGCCCACAACAACAACGCTCCAATGGCACTCAAGACCGCACCCATCCGCACCATCTGAGTTGGCGCTTGGTACCGGTCTGCCAGCACGCTCCACAGCGGACCGAACACCAAACGGCTGAGCGGCAGGACCCCCAAGGCAAGGGTCAACACCACACCGTCTACACCCCGTTGCGTCAAGACAAGCGCCAAAAAAGGAACCAGCGACCCCAACGCAAGGTAGGCGATGCCGTACATCCATGACAGCCACCCCTTCATTGCCCGATCCTGATTGCTGTGCGCCGCATTCGTTCTCCTCGACCAAGGTAACCGCCATGCTCGATTTCGGGCGGGTGATCCCCAACCGCACGGAACGAATTAGCTTCTCCATCGCTATGCCTTTCGTCCATCTCCACACCCGCAGCCAGTATTCAATCCTTGATGGCGCCATGCGACCAAGCGAGATTGTCGGTCGCGCCCAAGAGTTGGACATGAAGGCCATTGCGCTGACCGATACGTGCAACCTCTACGGGGCTGTGGAATTCTACAAAGCCGCAAAGAGCAAAGGCATCCACCCCATATTCGGTGCCGAACTATGGGTTTGGCCAGAGGGCATTGACCAGTTTGATGACCGCACACCAGATGGTGGCTGGAATCTTGTCTTCTTGATTGAATCCCCTGCCGGTTACCGGAACCTGTGTGCTCTGGTCACCAATGCGATCTTCGATGGGATGCACTTTCGACCGCGCATCGATTTGAACCAACTCAATGCACACAAGGAAGGATTGATTGTCCTGACCGGTGGTATTTTGGGCCCGCTCGGCGCGAGTTGCCGGGATGATCTCGACACGGCTCGCGACAGAATCACAACACTCCAGACCATCCTCGGCGAAGAACACCTCTTTCTCGAACTGCAAGACGTGGGGATGCCCGGCCAAGATCGCACGAATGAACGCGCTCGACTCTTGGCAGACGAACTCGACCTCAAGACTGTCGTAACCAACGATTGCCGATACCTTCACCGCACAGATGCCGTGACGCTGGATTTGCTCAACTCCATCGCACGCGGAGAGACGCTCGACTCCCCGGACCGTCAAGGCCTGCCCACAGACCAGCAGTACCTGAAGACTGAGGCGGAAATGCGGGAGTTGTTTCCCGACGATGCGGATGCCATCGAGCGAACCGTCGAGATCGCCAATCGCTGCCAGTTCAGCTTCACGATGGACACCTACTATTTCCCGGCCACCAAGCCCCCAGACATCAATGAAGACCCAGAAGGAACGCAACCGGATACCGATGCAAACTGGGCCTTCTTCTACCGAGCCTTCCCCCCCCCACGCGACTACGGACTCCCTCCCCCTGAAGAGGCAATCCCGCCTCGTCCAGAGGGCGCTGGAAACATCGATGGATACTTCCGTTGGTATGCTGCTGAAGGCCTCAAGCTGCGCCTGAAGCGCGTCGATGAATCCACCCATCAAGAATATTGGGACCGGCTCGACTTCGAGCTCGACATCGTGATCCAGATGGGTTTTCCTGCCTACCTGCTGATCGTGGCGGAGTTCATCAACTGGGCCAAGGACGAGCAGATTCCCGTCGGACCCGGTCGCGGTTCGGGGGCGGGCTCCGTCATCAACTGGGCGATGCGCATCACTGACATCGACCCAATCCGATTTGGACTGCTGTTCGAGCGGTTCCTGAACCCGGAGCGGGTGAGCATGCCGGATATCGATGTGGACTTCTGCCAAGACCGCCGCGAGGAGGTGATCGAGCACGTCCGCGTGAAGTACGGCTCAGAATTGGTAAGCCAGATCATCACCTACGGAAACCTGAAGGCAAAGGCTGCCACCAAGGACATTGCGCGAATTGTCGGGCTCGATTTCAATGCATCAAACCAAATTGCGAAGCTGATTCCCGATGACCTCGGGATTACCCTCAGTGACGCCGTCAAAGAGGAACGGATCGCAACGCGTATCAACGGCGACCCCGTTGTGGGCCGCCTGTTTAGTCTCGCCCAAAGGGTCGAAGGAATGACGCGTCAGACCGGGGTGCACGCCGCCGGCGTGGTGATCGCAGACCGCCCGCTCGTTGAACACGCGCCACTGTATCGCGACGGCCCAGAGGGTGGCCCCGTGGTGCAGTATGAAATGAAAGCTGCCGAGGGGGTTGGCCTCATTAAGTTTGACTTCTTGGGCCTCAAGACGCTTGACCAGATTCGTGACGCCGTAGAAATGATCGGCCGCAACACCGGCGAGTTTCCAGACGTCAATGACCTACCGCTCGATGACGAAGCCACATTCGCGCTGCTTCAGCGCGGCGATGGCCTTGGGGTGTTTCAGGTTGAGTCGTCCGGCATGCGAGAGTTGCTTACGCGCCTGCGGCCATCGAACATCGACGACCTGATCGCCCTGCTGGCGTTGTATCGACCCGGCCCCCTGAGCTCTGGGATGGTGGACACCTTCATCGCGTGCAAGCACGGTGGTGAGGCCGTAAAATACCCGCATCCACTGCTGGAGCCCATCTTGAGCAGCACCTACGGTGGCATCGTTTACCAAGAGCAGGTGATGCAGATCGCCCAGGTACTCAGCGGCTATTCTCTGGGAGAGGCAGACCTCCTGCGGCGGGCGATGGGGAAAAAGAAAAAGGAGGAGATGGACAAGCAAAAGGTCCGCTTCGTAGAAGGTGCGGTTCGCAACGAGATCAGCGAGTCTCTCGCCGATGAAATCTTCGAATTACTCGCGTTTTTCGCCGGATACGGTTTCAACAAGTCCCACTCTGCAGCCTACGGAATGGTGTCCTACCAAACCGCTTGGCTCAAGGCTCATCACCGCGCCGAATACATGTCGGCGTTGATGACCATCGAGCGGAACAACACCGACAAAATCCTCCTCTACATCAGCGATTGCAAACGGGCCGGGATCGAAGTTCTGCCCCCCGACGTGAATGCCAGTCACGCGAGCTTTGACGTGCCGGCCGACAACCGCAATCAGATCCGGTTTGGTTTGGCGGCAGTGAAAGGGGTCGGTACCGGTGCAGTCGAGGCGATCACGGAGGCCCGCGAGGATGCTGGCGGGTCGTTTCAAAGCTTTGCTGATTGCGTGGAGCGCCTCGATTTCAGCCGCGTGAACAAAAAAGTACTCGAGAGCCTGATCAAGTGCGGGGCATTTGACTGGACCCATCAACCGCGGCGCCAACTGTTTGAGTCCATCGACCAAGCCATCACCGTCGCGCAGAAGGTTCAAACCGAAAAAAATAGCAGCCAGACTTCATTATTCGGCGGCGCAATGGCCGCGAGCATCCGCCCGAAGATTCGATTCAATGACGTCGGAGAGTGGCCACAGGCCGTCAAACTCAGCCACGAGCGAGATGCCTTGGGCTTATTCATCACAGGACACCCAGTGGAAGCCTTCCGTGACGTGGTGGCGTCGGCTGCAAGCTGCACAATCGACCGACTCGGCATCCAACAGCATGAAGCAGAGGTCACCGTCGCGGGAATGGTCTCTGCACTGCGAAAAGTTCGCACCAAGCGCGGCAACGACATGGGCTTTGCCACCATCGAGGATGAATTCGGCAGTGTGGAATGTGTGTTCTTCTCGGACCCTTGGCACAACTCCCGCACCGCGTTGGGTGCAGAGGTGCCGCTGCTGGTGCGTGGAAAGCTTGAGAAAAAGCACAGTGAAGCGGGTGAAGAATGTAAGATCATCGCAGAATCGGTCGAACTGCTGACCGATGTCCGTGAGCGTCGAACCCGCGTCGTTCATCTCATGCTGGAGCGCGAGGAGGCGATGAATCACCGGACCGCATTGACGGACTTGTTCTCCGCATCCCCAGGGCATTGCCCGGTACACCTTCATGTCCGAGTGCCCGAGATGGCGTGGACTGAACTCACCTTGGGAGAAAACATTCGAGTCCTGCCCGACGACCAACTGTTGCAGGGAATCGAGACTCTGCTGCGGCGACCCAATGCGGTGAAACTGACATGATCGGTCTGCTGTTCCTTGGTCGTGCCTTGGCCCTCGAGCCCGTCGTTGAGACGGTGGGTGCGGGGCAAATCAACTGGACAACAATGGAACTCGAGGTCACGTCACGTAGTGACCGGACCGTTGGCGCGTGGAAGTCCATCGGCATGGTCGAGCAAGATGCCCTCAAGCGCCTGAAACCCTTGATGGATGACGCCGCGCGCCGCGTACGGTACGACCCAACCCGTAGTGCGGATGATCTGATGGCGTCCGATGAGACCGGGGCACCTTCCGATGTCGCCCGGCGACTGGATGACGGCCTCACAAGCTGGCGCGTCCAGGAGACCCGCTACTTGAGCAATGGTGCCATCGAAATGGACGGGGTTCTCGAGCTCCAAGGGTGGCTTCGACCCATGCTGCTCACCGACAACATCGCAATCAGCATCAACAAGAACCTTGAAGGGCCAACAGGTGTGGTCTTGGATGCGCGCCACCTCGCCTTCAATCCGTGCATGGCGCCGGAAATCCGAACGTCGACTGATGAAATTTTGATCCACCATTCCATGGTTCACCCTGATGTTCTTCGGGTGCGTTCACCGGTGCTGTACGTCAACGATCCTGCCGACATGCAGGCCGTGACGCGTGCCGGTGATCACCCGCTGTTTCTCACGGCGGAATCAAGCGAACGCGACTGCAAGCTGAACCTCTCAACGGCCGACTCTAATCTCTTACTGAACAGCCCAGCCTTCGGAAATGCCGTCGCATCCGGACGGGTAGTCTTGGTGGTGAACCCATGATTCGACGCACCCCTTCCAGTCTGAGCGGTGGGCCAATGGGCCGTCCTCGTGTCACTCCGCGCCCGCCTGCAGGCCCAACCCTGCGCCAACAACTGGGCTGGCTGCTTGTCTTTCTGGCGGTACTCAGCGGACTCGTGTACGCGCTCTGGTCGATCGTTAGCATACTGGTGGCCGCGGCAACGGCCGCCTATCTGCTTGATCCGATTGCCGACTCCATGGAAGCGAGAGGCTACAAACGAGACATCGGCATCGCCCTCATCTTCGTATTGTTCGGGCTGCTGGCTGTGCTCTTTACGGTGGTCATGGTCCCGGCGATGGCAGGCCAGTTCATCGAACTGAGCGGGAATGTTCGGGGCTACATCGACAACTTGGCCGCACTGATCGATCCGGCAGCCGCGTTTATAGAACAGCAGACTGGACAGACGGTTCCGCTGGACTTGGAGCAACTCAAGGCGAGCCTTCCAGATCTGATTCGAGACCTGTCACCCAACGCCCGAGCCCAGATTCAGCAGTTCATCACGACCTTGTTCGCATCAAGCTTCGGGCTGTTTACCACCATTATCAACCTTGCACTGCTGCCGATATTCACGTTTTACCTCCTCAGTGAGTGGGACCGCATGGTGGCTTTTGTCCGGGGACTTGTACCGATGGGTCATCGCCCTCGAGTGAACCGCATCATGGCAGCCGTTGATGAACGGCTGGCTGCGTTTGTTCGCGGACAACTCACGGTCTGTGCCGTGCTCGCCGTGCTGTACAGCATCGGGCTTTGGGCAGCCGGCGTCGACATGGCTCTCGCCGTCGGCTTGCTGTCGGGTGCGCTGTTCGTCGTCCCCTACCTCGGAACGGTGGTGGGCGTTCTGCTGGGTTCTGTGCTGTGTCTGATGAAATACGGCATCGACATTCATCTCGTTTACGTGGCACTGGCATTCGGAGTGCCCCAGTTCATCGAAAGTTGGTACCTCACTCCCAAGGTCGTCGGCGACAAGGTCGGACTGCACCCCTTGGTCGTCATGGTCGCATTGCTGGCCGGGGGCAGTTTAGCGGGAATATGGGGGATGCTGCTGGCGATCCCACTCACTGCGGTCTTGGATGTCTTGGCACGCGAAGGACTCGCGATCTATCGGTCATCAACCTCGTACACTGGCCAATTCCGTTGAGCACAGTCGAATGGCACTGGCTTGGACGGCAACCCTACAAGGCAATGTGGGAGAACCAACGCAGTCGCCGTGAAGCAGTCATTGCCGGTCACGAGTCGGAGGTGATCTGGCTGTTGGAACATGAACCCACGATCACCACTGGGCGGCGCACGGTGCCCGATCTCCCGAGTGCCGATCGACTCAAAGCTGAGGGAATCGAACTGTTCCACACCGAGCGAGGTGGCCTCGCAACCTACCATGGACCCGGCCAGCTGATGGTGTACGCAATCGTCAACTGCTGGGAACGGGGACTCGGGGCGAAGATGGCGGTTCGGACCATGGAGCGCGCCATCTTGGACTGGATGCTGGAACTCGGCATTATGGCCACACGCCGCGATGGGTTTCCGGGCATCTGGGTCGGCACCGACAAGATTGCTGCGATTGGCATGCACTTCAGTCAAGGTGTGTCCATGCATGGTGCGGCCATCTACCTCGAAGGCGGGTCTCGCGGATTCGACATGATTACCCCCTGTGGCGTTACAAACGGAGGGCTAACGTCCATCAAAGGCCAACTGGGTTCCAGCCCGTCTGCGGCAGAAGCGGCCTCAGCCTTCATGGAGCATCTGACCCGAAACCTCGATGATCCCGAGTGCTTGCGTCCGTGCCGTGACGATGCCTCTTGACGCAAAACCAGTGGCTCATTACACCCGCAAACCCTAGGCACGTAGCTCAGTGGGAGAGCACCGTCCTGACACGGCGGGGGTCGGCGGTTCAAATCCGCCCGTGCCTACCATCTACCGTAGCCCCGAAAGATCGTGTACTCTTTTGGGGCTTCTTTCATTTCACCGATTGACAGCTTGGAGTAGCGACGCTAAACCGCGACGTTATTTCGCCCCTCGCGCACGCGTGGGGTTTCTTTTTCCCATTCGCATTGGAGATTCCTTGCGGCGACGTCCACGTAAAGGTCTGCGGCCCGAAGTCGATAAAAACGCACTTCGCGTCAACAACAAAATTCGCGCCCCTCGAGTGTTGGTCATTGATGAGACCGGCAACAAGCTAGGGGAATTCCTAACGGAAGATGCCATTTCGTTGGCCAAAGATCGAAACCTCGATTTGATTGAAGTATCTCCGAATGCCCGCCCACCTGTCTGCAAAGTCGGTGACTACGGCAAGATGAAGTACGAAAAGAAAAAGAAGGAAGCTGCCGCTCGGAAAACCCAGACGACCATCACCGTCAAAGAGATCAAGCTCCGCCCCAAAACCGACCAGCATGACTTTGATGTCAAGCTGAAGCACACTCGCCGTTTCCTCGAAGCAGGAGACAAGGTGAAAATCACCGTCCGCTTCCGCGGTCGAGAGATGGCCCACCGCGAAATCGGCGAACAACAGTGCATGCGCATCGCTGAAGCCTGCCAAGAGCTGGCTGTAATCGAAGCGCACCCCCGGATGGACGGGCGGCAAATGTTTCTGATCTTGGCCCCCAAAAAGGCCTAATCGGACAAGGAGAGCCAACAATGCCAAAAATGAAGACACACAGCGGAGCCAAGAAGCGGTTCAAGCTGACCGGTAGCGGTAAGGTCAAGTACAAGCAGGCCAAGATGCGCCACATCATGACCAAGAAATCGCAATCCATGAAGCGTAAGGCTCGGAAGGGAGACATCCTCAACGAGACCGATGCACGCCAAGTACGCGCGCTCATTCCCTACGCTTAAATCACCCCAACTGACTCGCCGCTACCGCCCATCGGGCTGGGAAACGGCCACTAAAAGGAGTCCAAAATGGCACGAATTAAACGCGCCCAAATTCGCAAGACCCGCACCAAAAAACTCTTTAAGCGTTCGAAGGGTTTCTTCGGCGCCCGCGGAACCACCCGCCGCCAGACTCACGAGGCGGTGCTCAAGGCCAAAGCCTACGAGTTCCGCGGCCGAAAAGAAAAGAAGCGTCAGTTCCGGGCGCTCTGGATCACCCGCATCAATGCGGCGCTGATGAGCACCGACCTCAACTACAGCCGGTTCATTCACGGGCTGAAG
>Ga0160422_10001891_pt1 | contig 13070 bp, 7 predicted proteins | sample Fk160mmetaG_FD_108192 | JGI IMG/M metagenome (GOLD analysis project Ga0160422, IMG submission 108192) | Marine microbial communities from the Central Pacific Ocean - Fk160115 60m metaG | ecosystem: Environmental > Aquatic > Marine > Oceanic > Photic zone | place: The Central Pacific Ocean...
GCGCCGTCGACCAGCAAAGAGAGATTGAAATCGCTCATGTCGTTCAATCCGGTATTGGCTACGCGAAGGGTCACGATTTCACTCGGACCGAGCTCGGTCGATGTCACCGGCTCGACCAGTTCTTCCACAGCCAAGTCGTCGTCTGCCTTGATGCCGGCCCAAAATGACACCCAAGGACGTGCCTGCTTGATGGCCAATGCGTCCTGTGCAGTGACCTTGAATTCAATGTCCATACCGAACCCGTCGATGCCCTCAACCTCGTAAAGCGCCGCAAATTCGTCATGAATGGTGCCGAGGTATTCGCGAATGAGATCGAGGTATTGAGAGTCCATGACCAAATCGCCATCCTCCACCAAGTTGGACAACCGCAACACGACATACCCAGCCCCTTCAGCAGGGTCTTCGTAAAGTAGGATCTCTTCGGGAACAGCGTCTGGATCGGGGTTGGTGATCAGGGACTCTCCGATTTGCGAATTCAAATAGAACGTTCCCTGAGTGTTGTAAATGGGGTCCAAACTGATGCCGACGCCGTTGGCATGCTCGTCTTGAAAATTGGGATGGCACAACACACCCATGGCGGCCATCAAGTGGTCCACCCGGTAAAAGTCACGTTCCTCGTACGCTCTGAAATTCCACATGCTGGCATACACCTGCTTGATGGATTTGGAAATATGCCCTTCGTTGGGGTGTTGGGTTTTGGAGGTGTACAGACCTGCACCACTGAAACCGGGCAGATCTTCGTTGTTCGTGCTGGACCGGCACCGGACAGAGGACCCTGCGGGAAAAGAATCGTGCATGGCTTGGAGAGCATCCATCATCCAAGGGGGCATCGGGGCTTCCTTGATGTCATCTCGAAAGTCTCGCAAACGGTCTTCTCGAAAGTCCATGTCGTAGATGAAGGAGGGATTGTTCATCATGACTTCCGCTTCCTCATAGAAGTCGTTGTAATGCATAAACTCATCGTAGAAATAGAAAGGCACTCCAAAGCCATCCGGGATAATTCCTTCCGGAAACCCAAAAGTTTGCATGGTTGCCAGGTTGGCGCACTTGGCGCCGAACGCGCTGGACATGTCAAAGCCGATGTCTTCGAGTGGAAGAATGTCGGCAAAACTCAAATCGCGCTCTGGGATTTGAGGTTCCGTAGGGCGCAGAGCTTCGTACCATTCATTGACTTCGTCCAATGTGGCTTCGCTGATCGAGTATGAGCCGGCTTCAACCTTGTAGTGGATGTAATGCCCGAGCAGCTCTGCGATGGAATCCACAGAAAGCGGGTCAGCGATGTACGCGTTCGGAACGTTGTCTTGGATGGCACGCAGATTGACGTGGGAGAGCGGAGTCTGAACCACTGAAGTCATGATGCCGCCGACGCGTGGGAGAGAGTTCGGGAGAGCATCGTAAAGCACGATATCCCTTGATCCGGGCGTTTCGTCTACGTCCATGTATCTGAAGAATCCATACCCTTCAGCCAAGTGAAGGGGGATGTAATCGACGTCGGCATAGACCTCAGACTCCAGCACGACTTCAATGCCAGAACCTTCGTAGTCATCGACGTACTCATTGAGATACTCATCCTCGTCCGCCTCGCCGATGAAATGGTTCATGTTGTTCTGGAGGAAGGGCATGTTGGCCATCAACAGGTGATAGGTGCGTTGTGTGGCTTCAAAATCGTACGCATCCCCAAAGGAGAAGTTGAATGAGTACCCGCCGACGACGCCATTCGGGTTGATTTGCGTGGGGTGAAAGACGATCTCACCTGAGGAGTCGTCACCGATGACTTCTGCATCGATTGCAGCCCAAAAGGCCGGGTGAACGGTGTGGGTGTTGCTGTTGATGAAATACACCTCTGGATTTGGGCCATCTCGGTTGAGGATGCCAAACTTCACGTAGAGCTGGTCGTCCAAGAATGGAGCCCATCCCACGTTGTTGACGACAGCCAGCGTCATGAAGGTTTCAGCATCTGGGATCGAAGTCGTTCCATCGTTGAAATCCACGGCCTCGGCGTAGTTGAGTGGCGCATCAGTGGGCATGGCGTCGTATTCGGACACATCGTCTGTTCCATCCCCATCGATGTCGCCAGGGTTGGCAAGGTCGTATTCCCAAACGCTGTACTGTTCGAGTGGATATGCTGCACCAGGTGCTGAAATCACCATGGTTCCGTCAGACCCCATGGTCATCGAGGCAGGCCACTCGAAATCAGAACCGTGCTCAGCTTCGAGGATGTAATATCTGTCAGCGTTGCCTTGAATCGAAAGCTGGACTTGCCCGTAAAGGTTCACCGAATAGTTGTCGATGGTGACCTCTGTTTGAGCGAACAGCAGATTGTGCATTCCGAGCAAGAAGGCGAGGGCTGAGGTGAAAAAGATTCTCATGGGGGAGAGGGAAGGGTACGGTACGGAAGTGTGGTGGCAAGAACCTTAAAGTACTAATCCAAGGCGTTCGCATCCAATTGTTTGTCCTCATTCATGACATCGTTCTTCTCCTCGATTGAAATCTCCATCGTCGGACATTGGCAGATGAAAAAGCAGTTGACAACACCAAATCCGGGTTGATGGTGTTCGGCTTCTGTCCTGCTGGGTCCACAAGTAAAGTGGACTTGACGTTTGAGCGATGGTTGGGAGTGCTCGCGATCAATGCCATTTCAATGTCGTATATTGAGTGGATGAAGATTCAAGGCCGCTTGGCATTGTTTTCGCTTTTGTTCTGCATCGTCTCGCTAAGCGCTTTCTGCCAGCCACCTGGCAGGGTGCTGATGATTGGCATAGATGGTGTACGGCCGGATGCGCTGCAGGCAGCAGAGACACCGGCGTTGGATGCGCTTGTTGCCAATGGCTATGCCTCATTTGACGCGATGAACGATGACATCACCATCAGTGGTCCAGGATGGTCTGCAATTCATTGTGGCGTACGATCGGGCAAGCACAATGTGGTAGACAACAGTTTTGATGGCCAGAATTATTTTCAGTTTCCTGGTTGGTTGGAGAGGCTGGAGTCGCTTCATCCCGAATGGAACACGCTGTCTGCCTGTCAATGGAGCCCAATCAATGATGAGATTGTAGGCAGTTCTGCTGATGTGGTAGTGAATCCAGGTTCGGCATCGGGTGCTTCACAGGAAATCGTCAATGCCTTGGAGAACGGAGATCCACATGCGCTGTTCGTTCACCTGGACGAACCCGACTACGCAGGCCATGCGAACGGATTTTCCCCGAGCGTCCTCCCTTACTTGGAAAGCATTCAAGAGATGGATGCAGAAGTAGGCTTAATGGTGGACGCCTTGGTTGCTAGGCCCATGTATGCCGAGGAGAATTGGTTGGTCATCGTGACCACGGACCACGGTGGGATTGGAACGGTTCACGGGGGCAACAGCATCGAGGAAAGACGGGTGTTTGTCATTGCATCGGGGATAGGCATAGACACAGAGCTGGTTGCTCCTGACACGCTTTCTGTTGTTGGCGTCTCGGAGAACTGCCTGGGTTCTTTTCCTCGTCTATTCTTTCAGGACAATGCCAGAGCAGTGGTGCCGGAATCCAATGATTTCATGGTGGGTACAACCGAGGATTTCACTGTTGAATGTCGCGTCAAAACGACGCAGGCTGCTGATGTAGCCATGGTGGGCAACAAGGATTGGGATTCGGGATTGAATCCGGGTTGGGTGTTTTCTTTCGTTTACCCGTCGGGTCCTGGCTGGAAGGTGAACGTGGGTGACGGTTCGTCGCGGGTGGATTTGGAAGGGCCATCCATTGCTGATGGTGAATGGCACACCCTGTCCTGCACATTTGATCGGGATGGAGTTGCTCGGATGTACACCGATGGTGTGTTCAGCGAGGAGCAGGATATATCGGGTCTCGGGAGTTTAGATGTGGATGGCAGATTGTTTTTTGGGGCAGATGCCGTTGCGGGTTACGGTATGGAGGGTGCGGTTGCTGAAGTGCGCTATTGGAACGTGGTCTTAAGTGCGGCCGAAATCGCGGATTGGCATTGTTCCGAATTGACGGATCTACATCCCAGCATTGCTGCCTTGCGGGGTTATTGGCAACTGAGAGAAGGAGTTGGGAATTTTCTTGAGGATGCCTCGGGCCTTGGGCATCACGCAGTGAATGAAGGCGGTGTTTGGGGCTTTGACGAAGGGCTGGTGGTTTGGGATTACGGCAACACGCCACGGTTGGTGGATGTGCCGGTGACGGCTTTGGCCCACATGTGCGTGCCTATCGAAGAAGAATGGGACTTGGATGGTGTGCCCTTACTTGGCACTTGTTTTCCGCCCGTACCTGAGTCGTGTTCAGAAGACTTGGATGGCGATGGGGTGGTAACGGTTGCGGACCTCTTGTTGATTTTGGGGGCTTTTGGTCAGCCTTGTGCAGAGTGACGATGGCAACACGCATCAACCAACTGGATGTCATGAGGGGCTTTGCACTATTGGGCATCCTCATCATGAACATCATCAGCTTTGGTCTGCCTCAGGCTCATTACTTCAATCCTCACGCGGAAGGGACTTTGCACGGCTGGAATCGTGCGGCATTGGTGTTTGCAGAGTTCTTTGCCAATGAGAAATTTATGGGTCTCTTTTCACTGCTTTTTGGAGCGAGTGTGGTCTTGTTTACAGACAAGTTGGAAGAGAAAGGGAGATCTGCATGGACTTTTCACATGAGGCGAAACGGTTGGCTTTTGGTCTTCGGGTTGTTGCATGCCTACCTCCTCTGGATTGGAGACATCTTGTTCACCTATGCGCTTTGCTCAGTGTGGTTGTTTTTCGTCCGAAAATGGAGCGCACGAAACCTGTTCATCGCTTCGGGTGCGAGCGTGCTTCTGTTGCTCTTGATGGATGCCATGATGGGGCTGTCTGTACCCTATTGGTCAGCGGCAGAGGTGACGGAATTCGCTGAGTTTTGGGCGCCTAGCAGCGCATCCATTGCCGAAGAGGTTGCGACCATGCGTGGTGCTTGGGGGGATCAAATGACCATGCGCGTCCCCAGTGTCATGACGATGCAAACGGAGTACCTGCCGATGCTGGCCTTGCGTGCCACTGCGATGATGTTGCTGGGTATGGGTCTTTACAAATCAGGAGTGTTGAATGGTGGCATGGACCGGCGATGGAATGGCGGATTCGCGCTCATCGGCTTGACATTGGGCTTGGCAATCACGGGTTGGGGTTTTCAATACAGTCAAGCCCATGATTGGTCGATGGAAGTGTTTTTCATTGGCGGCTTCTTTAGGAGGTTGGGTATGGTTTTTCTCGTTTTGGGTTATGTGGGCAGCATCCTTTGGCTTTGCGAAGGCCCGGTAAAGAGTTGGCTCGAGCGTTGGCTCGCTCCGTTGGGTAGAATGGCGTTGACCAATTATTTGGCCCAAACCGTCATCTGCACCACCTTGATGTACGGCCACGGTTTTGGACTGTTCAGCTCCTTGGGTCGCGCTCAGTTGTGGCTCGTTGTCGTTCCGATATGGGTTGTGCAAATCTTGGCGTCGAAATGGTGGATGGACCGCTGCGCATTCGGCCCCATTGAATGGGGGTGGCGATCTCTAACCTATTGGCGCATTCAGCCTTGGTCACTACGAGGTAAGAAGATTTGATGCCGTCGTTCGTCATCCCATCTGTTGTCACTAGGACTCCACCTCCTGGGGGATTTTGTAAAACTTACTTGTCCAAATCTGGGTTGTCTGTGTTCGGCTTTTATCTGGCTGGCTCCTTAGGCGGTCAGATTCCTGACTTAACTGACAAATCCTCCTCCGAAAACGAGAAGCAAAAGGGGCGCGTAAACAACGGCGACTCCAATCATGGAGACATACGCTGTAGTGACAACAATGTTGCGACGACGGCTTTTCTTCTTTCTTTCCGCCTCGAGCCGAGCCCATTCGTGATCTTTAACTTTTAGTGCAATGCGCCCCTGTCCATCGACTCCGTCCGAGGTCTGGAATTCGTGGTACGAAGAGAGAACGACGCAACACTCTAGGAGGGTTTTTCGGCCACTCCTTATTCGCCATTTTCGCGGGGCGGGTCGCTGGAGGAGATTGGCTTGCCTTTGGTGGATGCGGGCGGCTTTTTTTCCATTCTGGCCGTGAAGCGAAACAGCCTCTTCGAGTGACCACCCGTGTTCTTTCAATACATTATTCATGATCTGATGTAACCGACCAATTTCAGCTTGCGATTGAATAATAGCCGATTCAGAAAAGAGGATGACTTTGCCCAAGTCTATGGTCCTTTCATGCATTCGAGTGATGCAACGAGCGGCGGAGTCTGTTGACAAAGCCAAAGGACCCGCGGTGGGGGCGGTATGAGCTACAAGCGGACAACTCGTAATAAGCGTTAGCAAGGACAGAATGGCAAATCGAAATTGCATCATGAGGATGGGATGAATTTTAGAAACATCATCGTCCTTGACCGATATCAAGGGAAAGTAACTGGAAATAGGGGGTCTAAAACAAAGGTAAAGAGGACTTCACATCTTGGTCGAATTTGTAAAGCCTACTTGGCCACATCTGGTTTGATGAAATTAAGGTGTGGTTTTATGAAGACCATCGCTTCAGTGATGTAGATAGTTTGGCGGCAGGGCTGCCTTAAATTGTGCCAGTGATGATTCCACGTTTCCTTCTCATGTCTTTGCTGTTATTCGTCAAGGTTGTTGCCTCGGCGCAGGGCATATCCATTCACAACCCCCAAGAGCTTTACGACGATGAAGGAGGTTTATACGACCGTATGGCTTTGCGGGAGTTGAACGTTGATTTCGAAGACGAACAATACCACCAAATCCTCGTCGATGCGTTCTTCAACAATCCTTCACTTCGCATTCCTGCGACAGTAGAGTTGGATGGAGTTGTTTTGGATAGTGTGGGAACGAGGTACAAGGGAAACTCCACGTTTTGTTTGCCATATGAAATGGGGAATGTCAAGGTTCCTTACAACCTCGATTTCAATCATTGGATTCAAGGTCAAACCATCATGGGCTACAAAAAAATAAAGCTCTCCAATGCTTGGATTGACCCAACTTATTGCAAGGAATATTTGGCTAGTCGGATTTACAGAAAGTATTTACCTACGCCAGAAGTCAATCTGATTAGGTTAAAAACTCAAGGCGAATACACAGGGCTCTATGTGAACACTGAAAGCATCAACAAACAATTCTGTCAAAAGCATTTTGGCGAGGACGACGGCGTATTGTTCAAGTGCGATGGCGCTGGTGTGTTCTGTGATGAAAATGGAGAGGCCACCGATGGCGGAATACCCGACTTGCAGTACTTAGGTCCTGAAATTGACTCTTATTTGGATAGCTACACACTGAAATCAGACGAAGGCTGGGAGGCCTTGGTAGATCTCATTGCAACATTGAATCTGAGTCCAGAAAATCTCGGGGAGAAGCTGAACATTGATCGGGTTCTGTGGGCCTTTGCGGCAAATACGGTGGTGAGCAACCTCGACACGTACAACGGTTACTACGTGCACAATTATTATCTGTATCAAGATGGACAGGGTCGCTTTCAAATGATTCCATGGGACCTAGACAATGCCTTTGTGGGAGGCGTGATGGGCTACAGTTTCTGGAACCCAAATGAGGTCTATCATTTTGATCCTTTTTTCTCAGGTTTTGACCCTTCTTGGGACATCAGGCCATTGACGGATTACGTCTTCAACCATCCACTGTATCGAAAGCAGTACCTCGCACACATCAGAACGATTTTGTCGGAATCCATGGACTTGCTTGTGCTTGAACAAGAGGTGGCCACGATGCAGTCCATCATCGAAGGAGCAGCAAGCCAAGATGGCAACAGCTTGTTTGGAATGAGTCAGTTCTCAAACAACGTTCAAAATGCGTTTTGGGCTGATTGGGGTTTTGGTGGAATCTTGAGTACCGTCGAGGCGCGAATGGATTTTCTGTACTCCCATGCGGAAGTCGATGTTTTGGATCCGACAATATCTGCCGTGCAAGCAGTCAACGGTGTCATTGAAGCATCCGTCTCAGATGCCTCAACAGTGGAATTGCTCTGGACAAACAACCTGAATGGTGCCGAATTTGAGTCAGTTGAAATGACAGACTTGGGTGTCGCCGGCGACTTTCAGGCGGGAGACGGTGTGTACACCGCGTCCATTCCTTTCGAGGCCAATGAGGAGTTTTTGTTTTACATCCGAGCGAGCAACCAAGAGGCAATGAGCTTGAAGCCCGCTCGCGCTGAATATGAGTACTACATCTATGATGCGTTTGCCACCACTGACCTGACAATGTTGAATGTGAATTCAGACCATCGTTGGACCATTGCACCTAATCCTGCTCATGAGACCATTCGACTCGTGAATTGTCCCGTAAATACGCGGATTTGGGTCAGGGACATGCAGGGGAGACTCGTCCAAGAGTTGAACTGGAGTGGTGCTTCCGTCAACGTTGGGGAATGGAGTCGCGGCATGTACATGGTCTCATCTGAAGATGGATACACCACGCGTTTGATGGTTCGTTAGGAAGCACAGCTTGTAGAATTGGCTGGTTCATGCGTTTTCAAGGCCATGAAAAAACCCAGACCGTGAAGTCTGGGGTTTTCCAAAAAAACACCGTTTTCTGAGGTGTCTGTAAGGCGCTTCAAAGGCGTCTCTTATGCGCTTAATCCTCTAAGCAACGAACGCTACAACCTGTGACCGCCCAATATTCGGACCTGTTGAGTTGATTTGACCCTGAACTGAGTGTGCGTTGCATCACATCACCGCTGGATGTGGATGTGGAGCTCCAGTAGGTTCCATAGAAGTTCAAGCTGTAAGTGTTGCCATCGGGCCAAGCATGGCCTCCTCCAGAACCGTTGAAGCCATAGTCGTCGGTGCCATTGCCATTTTGGGCCCAGCCCGATTCCGACTTCAATGCCTCACCCATGCGCTTGCCGTGTCCAGCAACGACCAAGTAGGACTCAAGTTCCATCCAATCCAACTCTGTGGGCACATGCCATCCTGATGGGCACAAACCTCCATGTTGAGATGTGGTTGCAGCAATTCCATTGTATAGGTATCCCTGGGCATTGAAAGTTGATGTTGCCGCATTGTAGCTCGTACGTGCCGGACTGTTCAAATTTGGAAAATTTGAAGCCGTTTCCTCCGGGATGATGGTTCCATCACCGAACACTGTCGTTCGAAGGTTTGCCGCGAACCAGCATTGATCTCCAATCGCAACAATCGGGTAGTCGTAATTGTCAAAACTCAAACTTGAAACGCAATCGGCAGTGGTTGGAGGAGGGTCATATTCACAACTTCCATCGTCGACAGTTGCCGTGGGGTCAAAATTCAAGGCCTCGGAATCCGTGCACCCGGCGCAGGTGAGAAAGTCACAGGATCCATCATCTACAATTGCATCTGAGTTGAAGTTACAAGCGTTGGGATAGGTGCACCCCTCTTCCTCCCGACAGCCCAAGAAGACCAGGAACAATAGAAATGTAAATGCGAGCGAAAAGTTTTTCATGCCAGAAAGAAACGCGAGAAAAAAATCAAAGCCAAGCCATACTGCCATGAACTACAGTGCACTTGAGGAGACCACCGACGTCAAATCAAGATTGGAATTCCCACGAATCTGACAGTCAGCATGCAAGGATTGATTTGAAAAAGATATCATGGGAGTTATGAGAAATTGGCACAATAGTTGGTAATACGTCTTGCATGACCATTCACCTGAATCGCCAACATTCTGTCTTCTGGTTGCTCGTCGTTTTGATTTTTCTGTCGTCGTGCTCGAGTAGCATTCTCATTTCTTCGTCACCAAGTCAAGCACGTGTCTTCGCGAACGGTGAGTACATAGGTGAAACACCAATACGCCATTGGGACGCTGAACCCTCGGGGAGTGTGCTCGATGTCAGAATTGAAAAAGACGGCTATGAGGAATTGAATGTGGACATTGAGAAAAAAGGACGAGTCAATTTCAGGGCTTTGGCGTTTTGTTGGATGTTGATGCCTTTGGCATGGTTGGAAAAATATCCGTCCAATTTTTACGGTCATTTAAACCGAATCTCAGAGGGGTATTCTCCACTCCGTGTGGAAGTGCAGACAAGAGAAGCCATAGGCTCAAACATTTTTGTTGTGGCCCTAGAAAATGCACCTTGTCACGGCTCGTCGAACAAGACAGTTCTCGAGGCCTCACTTGGCATTCGGTTGATGGAAAAGTATCGCGTTTTGGAGCGTCAGGATCTGGAAGTGGTAAGCTTGGAACAACAGCGAAACATGACGGGACTACATGATGAGTCTAGCATCGTAGATGCGGGTAAACTGTCAGGGGCGAAGGGGGTTGTTATGATCAGCCAATTGTGCGACCAGAAAAAAACGCTAACCTCGTTGCGTTTTGTGGATTGCGAGAGCGGAGCATTACACTGGGCTGTTTTGGCAGAAAACCAAAACATGGATGACATCATTCAAGAGTTGTTTCTTCACTTGGGGTCGTGACCGTTAGCATGGTGTGGGATTGAGACGTCACGTTGTCGATGTTTGGTTGGCGGCAGTAGCAGCAGGAGGGAAGGTGTCTCGATTTGTAGTGAGCCATTGAACAGAAGAAGTCAAACCGATTACATAACTTCACTCCATGCGACTCCTTATTTTTTTGTGCTTTGTGATGCCTTGCGTGGTGCTCGCCCAAGTTGTTCCGACCGAATCTGGGTACAATGAAAATGTGGTTTGGAGTCAGGTTTACACTCAGGGGCCAGCAGGTAAAGTGAATCGTGGCATTGTGGATTCGGAAGGTCATTGCATTGCAGTATCGATGCCAGAAGACTTGGCCCGAATTACCAAAGCTAACGGGGAAACGGGTGACTTAGATTGGACCGTGACATTGACCAACCGGGTTGGATTTGGGATTTGTGAGATTCAGGGAGAGGGCCACCCTGACTACATCGTATGTGGGGGTGCCCAAAACAGTCAGGAACGTTGGCTGGCGCGACTCAATGGGCTTACCGGTGTTGTCATGTGGGACCAGGTATACACCTATGCCGGCGGTGGCGGCCAATACGACGGCTTGCGTTCAGCATTTGTGGGCTCAGATGGTTTTATTTACGCCTCTGGGTTTGTTCAAGGAGATGAGTCAGACACCATTTTTGTGGTTTACGCGGGAAGCGCTGTGGTCATGAAGGTGAATCCGACTGACGGCAGCGTCGTGTGGTCCTCAGTCAACAATGCGTCAGAGTATGCCCTCGCTACTGTGCAAGACTCTCAGGGGAATTTGTATTCTGGAGGGGTCATGTACGACGAGGGACTATCCCTGACCAAGCGTTCTCCAAATGGATCGATCGCCTTCACCACAACGTTGCCAAATACGGAAGACGTCATTCCTTATGATTTGGATATGGGCTCGAATGACGACATCTACTACGGAGGGCATAGTCCAAGGCCCGGGGCTGGCTTTCCTTACGATTATACCTGTCTTTCCTTAAATGCAGGAGGGTCCGTGCTGTGGAGATACGACTACGCAAATCCGCGCGGCTACAGCCTCAATCACATCCGAAATGAGCTTTATGGAGTTGAAGTTGGAACAGATGGCATTTATATGTTTGGAGGGAGTGGTGATGAGAGTGGCTACAGCGCATCATTGCCCCCATTTCCATCCTCTGATGTTTGGGTAGGCTGGGTGCTGCAAGTGGACTTCGGTGGTTCCATTGTGAGAAGTGACGTTTTTGACCACGCTGGCGTGAATTCAGCGACAGAATATGGAGCCTTGATTGATGGTGGTTATGTCATCTTCAACGACACCGATGCAGGTGGAGATACGGAAGTAGGGATGATTAAAGTCCTCAATGGCAGCAATTCGGATGAGAATGTGACTTGCCCAGAGGACTTGGATGTGGATGGCGTGGTAGGAGTCGCGGATGTTCTTCTTGTGCTGGGAGAATTTGGATGCACAGCTGCTTGTACCGCGGACATCAACGGGGATGACTCTGTCAATGTCTCAGATGTACTCCAAATGATTGCTGCATTTGGCAACGAATGCTCTTGAGGTCAGGCCCCGGTCCGGTGGATTGGTCAGAATACATGGTCATTTGGTCGACGTTATTGGGTTTTTGGTCTAAATTGTAAGGCATAAACGCATTAATATTTTCCAATGAAAAGCTTTATCTCTTTTGTCATTGCACTCAGTTTTGTTTGTACTAGCAATTTGAGTGCTCAGGAGTTGTCCTATGCATGGCAAGGCACCAACGATGGTTGGTCAGGTGCTGGTGGGTGTGTGGCAACCTCGGGACCGGATTTCTTGACCATGGACATCACTGGGAACCAGCCTCACATTCAGAGCCCACAAAATCTGAATTTGGACTCTTCGCCTTTTGAGAGTTTTACGGTTACCCTTCGCAATACAACGCCCGGTACGACTTGTCAATTGAAAGTTTTCGATGGCAGCAACGCTTTGTCGGCTATGATTGACATTCCAGTAAGTGCCGCGATGTCTGAAGCGGCCTCACTCACCATTCCCTTGAGTGGTTTGCCAGCAGTCATTGGTAAGTTTCGTTTGAGAGGTCCTGCCGGTTTGGGCCAGGGCATTGTGGAGTGGTATGACTTTAGTCTTAACGAACCAGAGCCGGCAATTTCCGGTTGCACGGATGCCATTGCTTGCAACTACGACTCCGCTGCGACGGAAGACGACGGTTCTTGTAACTACAACGGAGCCAACCAACCTACGGATTATTTCTGGCAGGGAACCAAGGCTGGTTGGACAGGTGCAGGGGGAGTCTCATTGACGGCAGGAGATGATTACATGACGATGTCGGTCACAGGAGCGAGCAACACGGCAGAGATGCAAAGCCCTACCATGCTTGGTTTGGATGCTTCTCAGTTTGGATCTTTCTCCGTGCGGTTGTCGAACCCCACGTCGGTGACTGGAGGTTTCCAGCTTCGTTGGTATGACGACAACAACGTACTTGTTGGCAACAAGTCGATTCCTGTGGGCACTCAAATGACGGATTTTGAGACGTACACCGTGGATTTGAGTTCTGAGGAAAGCTGGTCAGGCAACATTGGGAAGCTTCGTCTTCGCGGGCCTTTTGCCCTCGACGTTGCAGTGGAACCGACAGACATTTTGTGGGAGTCCTTTTTGATGAATGAGATTTTGGATTGTGACGGCAACTGTGCTCAAGAC
>Ga0160422_10001893_pt1 | contig 13058 bp, 11 predicted proteins | sample Fk160mmetaG_FD_108192 | JGI IMG/M metagenome (GOLD analysis project Ga0160422, IMG submission 108192) | Marine microbial communities from the Central Pacific Ocean - Fk160115 60m metaG | ecosystem: Environmental > Aquatic > Marine > Oceanic > Photic zone | place: The Central Pacific Ocean...
AATGTTAGAGAGACAATAGCTGCATTTGTGGCAAGTGGACTGGATTATAACAAAAGTATAATTTTTCAACAGTCAATGGTTCCAGCGCACTCAGAAGGTGCTTGGATCTTAGGTTGTTCAGCAAGAATGGGTTGGCTTAATAGAATGACACAATTTAAGGAAAAGGCAGGAAAGGATAAAGAAAAGGCTAGTGTTGGTCTGTATGTTTATCCAGTGTTAATGGCTTCAGACATTTTACTTTATGACACAACGCACGTGCCAGTGGGAGAAGATCAAAAACAACATTTAGAATTAACAAGAGATATTGCTCAAAAATTTAATCAAGATTTTAATTCTCCAAGTTTTTTTAAATTACCAGAGCCAATGATACAAAAAAATTTTTCAAGAATCATGAGTTTAAAAGATGGTGTAAAAAAAATGAGCAAATCAGACCCATCTGAGATGAGTAGAATTAATTTAAATGACTCTAAAGATACTATAGTAAACAAAATCAAGAAAGCAAAAACAGATACATTACCTTTACCAGGCAATGAAAAAGAATTAGAGAATAGACCAGAAGCAAAAAATCTTATTGGAATTTATTCGTCTTTAAGTAATCAGAATGTAAGCAAAACTTTGGAAGAATTTTCAGGAAAAAATTTTTCAGATTTTAAAAACAAACTTTCAGAGATAGTAATAGAAAAAATTTATCCTATATCTAAAGAAATGAATAAATTAAAAAAAGACCAAAATTTTACAGACAAAATTTTAAAAGAGGGAACACACAAAGCCTCTGAAATTGCATCAAAAAAAATAAAAGATATAAAAAATATAATTGGTTTCTAGTAAAATAAATCCTTTAAATTTTCAAAATAATCTTTATATAACCATTATGTTTGTACAAGTTGAAAATACTCCAAATCCTAATTCCTTAAAATTTTTGCCAGGTAAAAAAGTTTCTAAAATAGGACCTATAGAAATTTTAGACAAAAAAGATACATCAAATGAACTAGCCAAGGAGATTTTGTCTTTGAATGGAGTTAGAGGAATTTTCTTATATGAAGATTTTTTATCAGTTAATAAAACAAACAATGTAGAGTGGTCGGACATTAAGCATATAATTATTTCTTACATAAATGATTTTTATTCTAAAGGGAACGAATATGTAATTAGTGAGATAAACTCAAAAAAGGAAATAAATTTGAGTGAAATTGAAAAAAAAATTGTTCATGTTTTAGAAACAAAAGTAAGACCTGCAGTTGCTAGAGATGGAGGAGATATAACATTTAAAGAATTTAAGAATGGAGTTGTAACTGTTAGCTTAAAAGGTAGTTGTTCAGGCTGTCCCAGCTCAACTATTACGTTAAAAAGAGGTGTTGAAAATCTATTGGGCCATTATGTTCCTGAAGTAAAAGAAGTTAAATCAATTTAAGGCATTTTATAAAAAAATATGATAAAAAATTACAAATCGATGAATGTAAATGAATTAAAAAAAATCCTTTTAAAAAAAGGTTTTAAAATTTCCAGATTAAAAAAAAAATCAAATTTTGGAGAATATAAAAATTTAATTACAACTTCATACTTAAGCTTAATATTAATTTTAATTTTTTCTATTCTGCCTGGAACTTTTAAATTTATAGATAATTCTTTTATTAAGAATACCACAGTTGAAAATAATTCAAAAAAATATCTTGAAAAGGTTTTGTCTGGAGAAAGCTTAATCACGGACAATTCTGTTGATAGCGAAATTAACCAAAAATATTTATTAGATGATATCGAATTGAGTGAAGGTCCATCCAAATCAGTAAGAATTGAAGCATCAACCTTGAACCAAATATTTGAGGAAAAAGATTATAATTTAAGTTTTGTTAGAAAAAATAAAATTGTAAAACCTTTCGAAGTAGGCATGTTGCCAAATGAAATTAAAATGATGGAGAGCTCTAAACAGAGGAAAGATTTATTTATTAAAATTGTCTTACCACTAATATTAAGCGAGAATAACCGAATAAAAAGAGATAGAAACACACTATTTAAAATTTTAAATAGAAGCAACAATACTAAAACAGAAAAAGATTGGTTAAATAAAAAATTTAGACAATATGGAGTAGTTAAAAAAGATATTACCACTCTTAAAATAAGAATGGATCAAATTCCAGTATCGTTAGCTATAGCTCAAGCTGCTAAAGAGACAGGTTGGGGTACATCTAGATTTGCAATTGAGGGTAATGCTTTATTTGGCCAATGGACTTACTCTGGAGAAGGGATTAAGCCTGCAGCTGCTGATAAGGATACCAAACATAAGATTATGACCTTTAATGTTTTAAAAGCATCAGTTAGGGCTTATCAAAGAAACTTGAATACACACTCAAGTTATAAAGAATTTCGTAAGGCTAGAGCAATTCAAAGAGATAATGATGAGGAATTAAATAGTTTAGAGCTAGCCAATTATCTTGATCAATATGCAGAGACTGGAAGTGATTATATAAAAATTTTAAAAAAGATTATAAATCAAAATAACCTTAAAGATTTCGATAACGTTAAAATTTTACCAACGAGCAAAGAGCAAAAAAATGTTATTTAACTTGTATTGTAAATTGTAAACCTAACCATCTCCATCCTATATCATCTTTAAGGGAACAATTTAATCGCCCTCTTCTAAATTTGAACTTTTCTTTAAAATAAACGTTAAGAGTATTGTCTGAATATTCTATCTTTGTTTTATCCCAGTCGTCGCCTTCATTAGAATAGCAGTTTATATTATTTATATTTTTTTGATCTTTAAAAAATTTTATAGATAGCTTTGGAGGATTATTATTTAAAAGAATATACTTATCAACCACCGAAACAGAATTATATTCCAAAGGATTTAAATTTATTAAAAATTTAAATCTTTCAAGATCACCATATTTTTCATTAATAGGAAATCTTGGTAATTCATATTTGTCTTTATTTAAATCAATTACCCCCGAATGCTGGCCAAAAGCAAATTTAAATTTGGTCATAATATATTTTTTTTGTTTTAAACTGTATTCTCCGAAAGGATATGAAAAGAAAATGGGGTTATACCCTAGTTCTTTTTCAAAAATTTTTATAGATTTATCAATATCCTTTATAAAATTTTCATGCTCAAAATTGATGAGATATTCGTGACTATGTGAGTGGTTACCAATATAAGCAAAACTTTCTTTTTCAACCTCTCTTATTTGATCCCAAGACATATAACCATACTTATTGGTAGGTTCAGTTGATACAAATAAAATAAATGGTATTTTCTCTTTTTTCAAATATGGCCACGCGTATTCATAAAACGATTGAAAAGCATCATCTATTGTCAATAATATCTTTTTGTCTTTTTTAATCTGAGAAAAATTTTTCTCAAAATTTTTTGGGTCATAAAAATCAAAACCGCTATCCTTTATAATTTTAATTTGTTCTTCAAAAACTTTCATTTCTATATTTGTTGAGGGATATTTATTTTCATTAAATCTATGGTACATTATTGATACAATACCCTTATCGTTACCAAATTTTTTTTCCGTATTTTCATTTGCATAAGATTTTGATAAAAATATAAATAAAATGACACACTTAATAATTGATGCAGCTAATAAAACAATTTTCCTTAAAATCATAAAAAATGATAAATCATATACCAACGAATTTATAAACAGTAGAGAAAATTTTGATAAATTTAGTTTAATTATTTTTGAATTTTTAAAAAAAAATAATATTAAAATTGAAGAGATTTCAAATATTTTAATAAATCAAGGCCCAGGTGTATTCTCAGGAATAAGATCTTCAATCTCAACAGTAAAAGCATTAAGCCTTTCAAATAATATAAATATATATGGATTTAATTCAAATCAGGTTGAAAAAAAAAATTACAATAAAGTACTAGACTTATTTAAAAAAGGAGCTTTAATAAAGAATATAATAAAACCACATTACTAATTTTTTTATGAATGATACAATTGAAGAAAAATGTATATCCAAAGGTATTAAATTAACCGACCAAAGAAAAGTTATTGCTAGAGTAATGTCAGAGTCAAAAGAAACATACGGGGAGTCAGATCATCCCGATGTAGATGAGCTTTACAATAGAGTATCAAAAATTGATCCAAAAATAAGCATTGCTACAGTTTATAGAACAGTAAAAATATTTGAGGAAGCTGGCATCCTAACTAAACATGACTTTAAAGGAGGTAAGGCTAGATATGAAGAAATAAGAGAGAGCCACCATGACCACTTAATTGATGTTAAGACTGGACACATAATAGAATTTAGCGACACAGAAATTAATAAACTTCAAAAGGCTATAGCAGAAAAATACGGATACGATTTAGTTGACCATAAACTTGAGCTTTATGGTGTTAAAAAAAAATAATTATTAATGTCAAAAAAAGTTTTCATAAAGACATTTGGTTGTCAAATGAACGAATATGACTCTAATAGAATTCTTGATAATATAAAAAAAATTAATTACGTAAAAACTAATGATCAATATGATGCTGATTGTTTCATATTAAATACATGTCACATCAGAGATAAAGCAAAAGAGAAAGTTTATCATGAGGTTGGTAGAGTAAAAAAAATTTATGAAAATAAGAAAAAACCCATCATGATAGTTGCAGGATGTGTGGCCCAAGCTGAAAATGATGAAATGTTTAAACGTGAGCCTTACATTGATATTGTAATCGGACCTCAATCTTATCATAAAATAAATAATGTCATTTCAAATTATAGAATTAATGAAAAATTTGAAGAAACAGAAATTGATACAATCGATAAATTTGAAAATTTCGATAAAATTAAAAACAGTAGTAACAAAGTTTCATCTTTTTTAACTATACAAGAGGGATGTGATAAATTCTGTCATTTTTGCGTAGTACCTTTTACAAGAGGCCCTGAGTATTCAAGACCGGTTCATAAAATATTAGCAGAAGCAGAACAATTAATAAAAAATGGAGTTAAAGAAATTACTTTGTTGGGTCAAAATGTTAATGCTTATTCTTTTAAAAATAATAATAAAGAATTTAGATTATCCAATCTAATTAATGAACTAGAAAAGTATTCTGAACTTAAAAGAATTAGATATACAACCTCACATCCCATAGATATGACAGACGATTTAATTGATTGTTATAAAACTTCAAAAAAACTCATGCCATTTGTACATTTGCCAATTCAAAGTGGTTCAAACAAAGTTCTCAAGTTAATGAATAGAAAGCATACTGTAGAAGAATATATAAATATTTATGAAAAACTTATGAAAATTAACCCTGATATAAAATTTTCAAGTGATTTTATAATTTCTTATCCTGGCGAGGAAGATCGAGATTTTGAGCAGACTATAAATCTTGTAAAAAAAATAAAGTTTATAAATTCTTTTTCATTTATTTTTAGTCCTAGACCAGGAACAAAAGCAGGAGAGATGACCTCAATTGACAAAGATTTATCAAAACTTAAATTATTAAAAATTCAAAAACTTCTTTTTTTATATCAACTTAATACAAATAAAAGCTTTAATGGAAAAAAAATAAAAGTTTTAGTAGAAAATAAAATGGATAATCAAACAAAGCTTTTTGGTAGAAATAAGTATATAAATTCTGTAATAATGGATGGAGATGAGAAAAATATTGGTCAAGAAGTTGACGTTTATATTGAAAAATTTAATCAAAATACCCTTTTTGGAAAAATAATTGGCACAAGAACAGAAGCAGCATAATTGAAAAATTTAGCAGACAAAAATATTAATAGTTACCTCAAATTTGTTTACTCAGAAAACGATACATTAAGTATAATTTTTCAGAATAATGAGCTTTTTTCAGGTGTCCTTGGAGAATTTAACAATAACATTAAAGAATTGGAGAAAATTATAAAAACAAATATCTATACTAGAGGCAATTCAATTTCAATCAAGGCAGATCAAAAAAATAACGAAAAAATAAAAAGTGCAATTGTATTTCTTGCTGAGAGATATTTAATCAATGGATCACTTGAGAAAAAAGATATACACTCATCAGTTGATGAATTTATGACAGATAAAAAAATAGATCATAACAATAAAATACAATATTTAATTAAAACACCAAAAAAATCTGTAATTCCAAGATCAGAAAAACAAAAAAACTATGTAAAAGCATTACATGAGAGCGATATAGTAATATCTGCTGGACCAGCTGGAACAGGAAAAACATTTTTAGCAGTCGCAGTTGCATTAACAATGTTGCTAGAAAAAAAAATTGAGAGAATAATTTTATCTCGACCTGCAGTCGAAGCAGGAGAAAGACTTGGTTTCTTGCCAGGTGATATGAGAGAAAAAGTAGACCCATATCTAAGGCCACTTTATGACTCATTATATGATTTGCTAGATTATGAAAAAATTCAAAAAAAAATTGAAGTTGGCGATATTGAAATTGCTCCGTTAGCTTTTATGAGGGGAAGAACCTTAAAAAATTCTTTTGCAATTTTAGATGAAGCTCAAAATGCAACAGACACGCAAATAAAAATGTTTTTAACCAGGATAGGTGAAAATTCTAAAATTGTAATAAATGGTGATCCCTCACAAATTGACTTACCAAATAAGTCTTTATCAGGACTAATTAGATCAAAAAAAATACTAGGCCATTTAAAAGAAATTACTACCATTGATTTTGATCATAATGATGTTGTAAGACATCATTTAGTATCTAAAATAGTAAAAGCATACTCAGATAATAAAGATGATTAATGATAAGTGTAAATATTATTATTGATAACCCTGAATGGAAGAAAAAAAAATTTAAAATCATTAATTATATAAAAAAAAATATTAAACATCTATCGAAGCAGCCCATACTAAAAAAAAAACACTCATTTTCAATTTTACTTACAGACAATAAAAACATGAAGTCACTTAATAAAAAATTTAGAAAGAAAAATAAATCAACAGATGTATTGTCTTTTCCTCTAAATAATAAAAATATTTTGGATAATAATTACTTAGGCGATATAGCAATTAGTTTTGAATTTGTAAGTAAGAGATCAATAAAAACAGATTTTAAATACGAGCTCGATAGAATGTGGGTACATGGTTATCTGCATTTGCTAGGTTATAATCATATAGTATATAAGGATTATAAAAAAATGCATTTAAATGAGCTAAAAATACTTAAATATTTTGAACATAAACTTTACACATAGAAGACATAATAAATTTAACTTTGATTACTTAATTGTTATTTTTTTAGGGATTGCAAATTCTTTTAGTCTTCCTCCATATAATTATTTTTTCTTAAATTTTTTGTGCTTTCCAGCACTTTTTTTAATCTTATCTAAAAACAAAATACATAAAAAAAAATCTTTTTTTATAGGTTGGTTTTTTGGGTTTGGATATTTTTTTTCAAGTCTCTATTGGATTAGTAATTCATTAACCTTTTTAGAGGATTATAAATTTTTGATACCATTTTCTTTATGTTTAATACCGGCGTGTCTTGCACTATTTTATGGACTGATCACAATATTTTTATCATTGTTTAATATCCAAAAAAATCTTTCATCTTTAATGATTTTTTCAGTTTGTTTTTCACTTATTGAGTTTTTAAGAGGAATAATCTTAACAGGTTTTCCATGGAACCTAAACGTATATAGCCTTACAGAATTTACAAAATTGATACAAATACTTTCTGTGGTAGGAACTTATGGCTTAAACTTAATATGCATTACCTTTTTTTTAATACCATTAGTTATTTTATTTGAAAAAAAATTAAAATTTAAAATATCTGTATTTTCAATTTTTTTTTTGATTTTCACACTAAATTACATTTACGGTCATCTAAGAATAGACAATTATAATAAAAATGAAACAAAAAGTTTAAATACACAAATAAAAATAATTTCTCCCAAAATTGATTTAAATAGATTCCTTAATAATGAAGATCCAATTGTAAGAATTGACGAAATATACAAGATTAGCGATCCAAATAAAGATCTAAATACATTATTTATATTCCCTGAAGGAATATTAACTGGTGTTTCGCTTCAAAATCAAAAGTACTTAAGCTATTTATTTAAAAATAGATATTCTTCAAATCATAAATTATTAATTGGCATGAATATTGTTGAAGACTCTAAAGTATATAATTCTTTAGTTTTATTTAACAATGAATTAGAGCCCATTGATATATATAAAAAAAACAAACTCGTTCCTTTTGGTGAATATCTCCCAATAGAAAAAATTTTATCTAAGTTTGGCCTAAAAAAAATTACTCAAGGATATCAATCCTTCTCACCATCCAATATTCGAAATATTATTGAATTAGACTACTTTTCTATTTTACCATTAATTTGTTATGAAATAATTTACTCAGGCAATTTATCAAAAAATAAAAATTATTATGATGTAATTGTTAATATTTCTGAAGACGGATGGTTTGGTGATAGCATTGGCCCATATCAGCATTTCTCACATTCAATGTTAAGATCTATTGAGGAAGGTAAAAATTTAATAAGATCAGCTAACAACGGTATTTCCGCATTAATTAGTCCTGTAGGCTTAATAGAAAACAAAATTGAATCAACTGAGAGTGGTGTTATAGAATTTAATACAGTAAAATCTATTAATACTACAATTTTTTCTAAACATGGTAATAAGATCTTCTTTTATTTAATGTTATTTTATATTACTTTAATTTTCTTCTTAAAAAAGAAAGGTCATTAAATGAAAAAAAACTATCTATTTACTAGTGAATCAGTTTCAGAAGGTCACCCCGATAAAGTTTGCGATAGAATATCTGATATGGTAGTTGACACATATCTAAAGAGTGAACCGCAATCAAGAGTAGCTTGCGAAACATTAACAACAACAAATAAAGTTGTTTTGGCTGGAGAAGTAAGAGGACCAGAAATAAAAAAAAATGATTTAATTGAAAGTGTAAGAGACTGCATAAAAGATATTGGATATGACCAAGAAGGATTTACTTGGAAAGAAGCTACTAAAATTGAGAGTCATTTGCACGCTCAATCTTCTGATATAGCTATGGGTGTAGATTCATCAGGCAACAAAGATGAGGGAGCCGGTGACCAAGGTATAATGTTTGGTTATGCTTGTACTGAGACTGATGTTCTTATGCCAGCGCCTATACATTATTCACACAAAATATTAAGATTAATGGCCCAAGATAGGAAATCTGGAAAGCTTAAAAATATCGAGCCAGATTCAAAAAGTCAGATCACCATCGAATACATTGATGGTAAGCCGTCAAAAGTAAAGTCAGTTGTGATATCAACTCAGCATTCTGCTGACGTTAATCAATCGCAAGTAAGAGAACTAGTAAAACCTTATATTGAAAAGTCAATTCCAAAAAATTTATTAAACGACCTGGATGAAAATGAAATTTACGTAAATCCCACAGGAAATTTTGTAATAGGTGGACCTGATGGCGATAGTGGACTTACTGGAAGAAAAATAATAGTTGACACATACGGTGGAGCCGCTCCACATGGAGGAGGTGCTTTTTCTGGAAAAGATCCTACAAAAGTTGATAGATCAGCGGCATATGCCTCAAGATATTTAGCTAAAAATGTAGTTGCATCAGGTATAGCCGATAAATGTTTAATTCAATTAGCATATGCAATTGGAGTTTCGAAACCATTGTCCATATATGTAGATTTATTTGATAATGATGAAGAAAAAAATAGACATGTGGAAAAATTGATAAATGAAAATTTTGATCTAAGTCCTAGAGGCATAAGAGAGATGTTAGGTTTAAATAAACCAATTTACGAAAAGACAGCAGCATACGGACATTTTGGCAGAGACTCAGAGAAAGACGGGTCATTTTCATGGGAAAAAACAGATAAATCAGGGATATTTAAAAGTTAAATATTGTTGAAAATTAAATTAAAATAAATATATTCCAATTACATTGTTGAAATTTCAAAATGGGCTTCGGCCCATTTTTTTTTAGGTAAAAAGAATGTTAAATAGAAGAGCAGATAAATTAGAACTATTAAGAATTGCAGAAGCAGTAGCGATTGAAAAATCTATAGATAAAGAATTAATCATAGACTCAATGGAAAATGGTATAGCAAAAGCAGCCAAGTCTAAATTTGGTACTGAAAACGAAATAATTGTTAAAATTAACAGGGAAAGTGGTGAAATAGAGATTTATAGGAAATTAATTATTGTAGATAAGGTGACCAACAGTAACATTGAGATTGATTTAAAAAAAGCTCATTCATTAGGTGATGAATTTGAAGAAAAAAATATTGGCGATGAAATTCTTCAACCTCTGCCATCTTTCGATTTTGGTAGAATTGCTGCTCAAACTGCAAAACAGGTTATTACCTATAGTGTGAGAGAGGCCGAGAGAGAAAGGCAATATAATGATTTTAAAGAAAAAAAAGATACCATCTTAAGTGGAATTGTTAAAAGACTTGAATTTGGAAATGTGATTGTTGATCTTGGGGGTACGGAGGCGATTATTCAAAAAAATGAGATGATACCAAGAGAAAATATCAAAGCTGGCGATAGGGTAAAAGCATACTGTTTAGATGTGAGAAGGGAACCAAGAGGACAACAAATTTTTTTATCAAGAGCTCATCCAAAATTTATGGAAAAGTTATTTATTCAAGAAGTACCAGAAATTTATGATGGATTAATTGAAATAAAATCTTCTGCAAGAGATCCTGGTAGTAGAGCTAAAATATGTGTTAAAGCCATTGACACATCACTTGATCCAGTTGGTGCTTGTGTGGGTATGCGTGGAAGTAGAGTTCAAGCTGTAGTGAATGAATTGCAGGGAGAAAAAATTGATATTGTTAATTGGTCAGAAGATCCTGCAATAGTAGTTTCAAATGCTCTTTCACCTGCCGAAGTTCAAAGAGTAAATGTAGACAATCAAATGAAAAAATTAGATGTGATTCTTAATGAGGAAAATTTGAGCAAAGCTATAGGGCGAAGAGGACAGAATGTAAGGTTGGCTACAAAATTATTAAACTATGAAATAAATATAATGACCGATCAAGAGGACTCAGAGAGAAGACAAATTGAATTTAAAGAAAAAACAGAAAACTTAATAAAGAGTCTTGAGCTTGATGAAACTTTAGGGCAACTTTTAGTTGCAGAAGGCTTTTCTACGATTGACGAAATAAAAGACAGCTCCACAGATGATCTAGCAAAAATAGAAGGTATCGAAGAGGATACCGCTAAAGAATTGATTGATAGGGCAAAGGAATTTTATTTAAAAGATCAAGAAGAAATATCAAAGAAAGTACAAGAGTTAGGATTAGATAAAGAGCTTATTAATTTGAAAGGATTAACGCCAGGAATGTTAGTTACGTTGGGAGAAAAAAAAATTTTGACTTTAAATGATTTTGCTGATCTAGCATCAGACGAGCTAACTGGTGGTTTTGATGTCGTTAAAGGGGAAAAAGTTAAAATAAAAGGGTATTTAGAAGATTTTGCTCTGTCTAAACAAGAAGCTGACGAATTAATTATGTCTGCAAGAAGCATAGCTTACAAAGACTGAGGTATGGTTTATGGAAAAAAAGAAACTAAAATTATCAATTTCTGGAAAATCAAAGAGAACATTTAATAGTATAGAGCAAGCAAAATCTCAATCAAAAAATACAGTTTTAATTGAAAGAAAACCTGGAAGAGTTCACAAAAAACAACCTTTTCAGAAGTTTAACAGACCCAGTATAAATGCGAGACAACTAAATCCAATTATAGATAAAAAAAACTTAAATAATTTTGCTAAATCAGATTTTGAAAAAAGAAAATTAGCTGAACAGAGAGCAACAAAAAGATTAAAGGGTGAAGCGCCATCTAGAGACAGCAAAGGAAAGAATGGTTTTAAAAGAAGAGAATTAAAACTTACTCTTTCAAGAGCATTAAGTGATGGAGATATTGACTCTAGATCTAGAAGTATGGCTTCATTAAAAAGAGCAAAACAAAAAGAAAATACAAAGAGTCAAAATTTAAAGGAAGAAATTAAACCAATTAAAAGAGAAGTTAAAATTCCAAAATTAATTACTATAAGAGAACTTGCAAATAGAATGGCCGAGCAATCTAGCAATATATTAAAACATCTTATCGGTATAGGATTAACTGTAACAATAAATCATACAATAGATGAAGATATAGCCGAGTATCTTGTAAAAGAATTTGGTCATATTCCAATCAAAGAGCAAAAAGCTGATGAAATTATTAAAAACGAACAGCTAACAAAAACAGAAAATTTATCAGAAAGACCTCCAATTGTGACTGTGATGGGACATGTCGATCATGGTAAGACTTCAGTTTTAGATACTTTAAGAAAAACAAATGTTACCGAAGATGAATTTGGAGGAATTACTCAACATATTGGAGCTTATCAAATAAAATATGGAAAAAGTAGATTAACTTTCATAGACACTCCTGGCCACGCAGCATTTACTGAAATGAGGGCCAGAGGTTCAAAACTAACTGATATTGTAATTTTGGTTGTTGCTGCTGATGATGGAGTGAAACCACAAACCATAGAGTCAATTAAACATGCTAAAGCAGCAAATGTACCAATTGTTGTAGCTATAAATAAATGTGATTTGCCAGATGCTGATGTTCAGAAAGTAAAAAATCAATTATTAGAGCATGAGCTTATAGCAGAGGATATGTCAGGTGATACCTTAATGGTAGAAATATCAACCAAAACAAATCTTAATATCGATAAACTTATTGAATCAATCCTTCTTCAGTCCGAAATTTTAGATCTTAAAACTGATCATGATGCAAGTGCTAAAGGAACAATAATAGAGTCCAAAATAGATATTGGCAGAGGACCCATATTAAATGCAATAATTACTAGTGGTACATTAAAAAAAGGTGATTATTTTGTTAGCGGCTTAAAATGGGGGAAAGTAAGAGCAATCGTGAATGATCAAGGTGAATTACTAGATAAAGCTACTCCATCAACTCCAGTAGAAATATTAGGTATAAATGGTGCTGCAAAAGCAGGAGACGACTTTGTAGTTCTTAAAAATGAAAAAGAAGCAAAAGCAATAAGTCAGGAGAGAGTTCAAGAGTCGAAAGAGGGAAAAAATTCACTTACATTTGCAAA